>Ga0102944_1001966_pt1 | contig 12682 bp, 15 predicted proteins | sample SalPonD_shore_MG_FD_78172 | JGI IMG/M metagenome (GOLD analysis project Ga0102944, IMG submission 78172) | Salt pond soil microbial communities from South San Francisco under conditions of wetland restoration - Salt Pond MetaG... | ecosystem: Environmental > Aquatic > Marine > Intertidal zone >...
GCATCAAAATTTTTGTATTTTTGCCAAAACATTTTCCACCACCAGTTGGAACTTTCACAATTCCATAAGTTGTCTTTAAAACTTTTTTAAGGGCATTAACTTGATGATCATTATAATCAAAAGGAAAGAAAGAAGCAATAAATTCATCTGAATACTTTTTCTTCTGATGGTCAAACCGTGTTCTTAAATCTTTTATATTACTTACATTTAATTTATGATATCTAATAACATCAAGCAATTGTTTCAAAAAACCAGAATGAGCGACATAAACATTTTTCTTTTTCTCAAGAAAACAAACAGTTTTTATTTTACTTGAATCAAACTTTTGACCATTAAAAGCTTTGCTTACATCTTTCCATGTAAAAGAATCTTTAACTATAACTTCTTCTTTTTTATCTTCAAAAATAATAGCTAAAAATCTATCATCAATTCTTATAATCATTTATTCTTCTTCTTTCTTTGAATTTAATAATGCATCAACCATAATTTCGTTTGGCATCTCTAATGGGTTAATTCCAAAAATTAACATCCACGGCATTAAATCTATAGGATCATCTTCTTCTTTATTATTTTCATCATTCTCATACAAAAATTCAACACGAGGGTATCTTCCAGGTTTCATAACAAACGTATTTCCCTGATATGAGAAAACCATATTATTAAGATTAAAATTGTCAGGTATATCTACACTCATATTATTATCTTTAAAAATAAAAAATCTCCTGTATGTAAATATTACAGGAGATTAAGTTTTTTGTCAATTGAAAACTACTTAGCTGAATAAACAACCATAATGCTTGAAGCTTTACAAATACCGTATATTTCCCCTTCATCATCATCAATAGTTTTCATATCATATTCATTCCACAATACTGTATCGCCTACTTTGAATCCTAATTTTTCAGCATCAGCAAGTGGGCCGATATCATGAATAATTGCTCTATGCTTTTTGCCTTTTTGAGTATCACTATTTTGAACCAAAATTCCAGATGAATTAGCAGAATAAAGTTCTTTATTTACTTCTTCAAATCTTACAACTACATATTCTCCAGTTGCTTTTATTTCTTTTATTTTCATAATTACTCCTCTACATCTTTTATCATTTCTGATTTCATATCATCTGCATTAAATGCAAATAATTCATCTTCCTCTGTTGTTTCTTCCCTTTCTCCCGTTTCTTCATTAACTTCTTCAAGATCATTTGCTTGAAGATTTACTCTTGCATTTTTAATTTCTTCTTCTCTTTCTTCAAGTCTCTTTTGAATTTTTTCTAAAATATTTTTTTCATCTTTTAATATTAAAGAAACAAAATCCTTTTTATAAAATTTATCATCTATAATTCCTGGCATAGAATACCAAGCACCGCCAGTATTTACGACAACACCAAAATCTTTTAACAATCTAAAAAGACCTGATAGTCTCACTGGTCCAACTGAAAAATCAAGAAGAAAAGGAATATTTCTCATTTCTGTTCCAAATCTTGATTTTATTACTTTTGCTTTAATAGTTTTTATAGAACTACCAAGAGCAGTTGATCTTTGTGCTTTTTCATCTTTCATATCTTTATCAGAAACATCATCAGTATCAACCGTTGTGCTTAATCGAACATAAAGAGATGAATTATAAATTGGTGATTCTCCGCCTGTTTGAACGTGTGAAGGACCATTTAAAGCCATGCTTTGATAAAGCTTATTTGTAAAAACAAAAGTTAAACCAGCTTTTTCAAATTCGTTATCAAAATTCTTGAAAAAATTAGTTAGGTCTTGTCCTCTTTTTCCCATATCATATGATCCAGACAAACCTCTAACAGATTGCATATTTCCAAGTGAATCCATTATAATAACAATATTCTTTTCTATTTTATTGAACTCAATAGAATGAGCAAATCTTCTAATTAATGATCCTGCTCCTTCAACATATCTATAAGTATCAGTATCCTTATTTTTCGGAATTTCTTTATCTGCTATTTCTTCAAGAGTTCCATCTTTTTTCTTAATTTTATAAGAGTTAAGAGTATTTGCTTTTAACACTCTTACCTTTTTAGGATCAACACCAGCAAATTTTAGAAGCTCTGCTGAATGTCCTCCGCCTTCTGACTCAATAATTACAATATAGTCAATTTTTTTATCTCGCATTAAAGTTGCTGCAAGAAGAGATTTACCTGTGCCACTTAATCCGTCAAGACCAACAATTCTTCCTTTTGGATAAGCGCCAAATAAATTTTTTGAACATATATAATTAAACGCATAAACTCCAGAATCATACCAAGTATTTACTGAAGTATCCTGTTTTGACATATCTATCATATCATCAAATTCAGAAGATATAATTTTGTCAATTTCAGAAAAAGCATCTTGAGGAGCCTTCTCTTTTTTAGCTTTAGCCATATTTTCTCCTTACCAAAATAAAGAGAAGGAGTATAGCACTCCTTCTCTAAAACATTTCATATTTTTTTAACCGGCGAATTCATTTAGGATGCTGTCAATATCATCATCTTCATCAGATGCTGCACTTTCATTTGAAACCTCTTGTTCAACCTCTACATCTGGCTCATTGTCAGATGAGAAATCTTCTTCTGGATCAAAACTCTTATTTACAACAGCTTGTGTTTTTGTAGCAATACCAAGATATTCATTCAATGCTTCTTGCTTTTGCTCTGCTGTTGGAATTTCAAGCAACTTTACATAATCCATTTTATAAGCATTTTCAAAAAGTGTTCTCAAACTTTCTGCATCACTAAAAATTGGACTAACAGTTGCACTTGGAGTTGAAGTCTCATAACGAGACTGTCTTCCAGTTCCAACTTTTGTAAGATTAAAATCACGACCATTCTTAGGATCGACGATAATTCCAAAATCAGTCTCAGTCATAATATGATAAATCATATTATAAATTGTTGGGCCGTATTCATAAAATACAGGCTGCAATTCGGAAGACCTATCTTCAGAATTTCTTACAATAATTCTTGAAATATAACGTTGCTTTGCATTTAACGCTCCAGCTACTTTATATTCATCACTTCCCTTCTGCGCAACTCTGTAAAGTTTCTTTACATATTGCTGAACAGGATCAACTGTTGCTTCGTGAATAATATTTCCTTCTGCATCAACAATTGTTTGGTCCAATGCTTCATAGGGCTGACCATCAATCCAATGCACTCTATGAGGAAAATAAAATTTCTTTTCGCCTTTTTTGGTAAGTGGGGGTAGGATACGAATTGTTTTCGTTCCTTCAAATTTAGACTCAAGGCTCCAAAATTTTCTTTTGCCGCCTTTGTCTTCTGCCATAGCAGCTAACATTTCTTTCTTTTCTTGTTCAGTCATTTGCTTCCTCCTGACTCTTCGCCGTTTTTTAGCCAATGGGCATTACGGGCTTTTGGGGTTTTACATTTCCATACGGAAGTGCTGCTTATAGGGCCTTGATTTTTCAATCAAGTATGTTTCATTTATCTTTACTCTTTTATATATGAGCTGAGTTTTTAATTTTCTTTTTTTCTTCTTTAACTCTTCTATAATATTGTAAAATATTTTCATTTGGCCATTCTCCTTTAATCATAGATTCTCCAGAATCAGTAATAATAGTAAGAGAACGGGAAGATCTAACTACTAAACTATTTGGACCAGCTTTGTAAAGTTTAAATAAAATGATTAAATTTCTTATTTTCCAGTGCATTTCCATGTCATTTCTCTGCGGCATTCTTAATAATAGAAAAATACTTTTTCTTTGTCAAGAAAAATGTAAAGATAAAAGCATAATCATTAGGAGTAATTAGAAATGATAAAAGCCTATATTTTAATACAAACAAGTGATGGAAAATCTTTTAGATATGTAAGAGACGTTGTTAATGATTCTTATGGCGTTGGAGAAATAACTTACAAATATGAAGGAAATGGATATCAAGCATTTGGATTAACTGCATATTCTCAAAATTATGTTACTGGTTTAAACTACGATACTTACTATTATTTTAAAGTAAATGTCGATGGCGGTGGAGCAACAGAATATTATATTTATTTTAAAAAACCAACTACCCCAAATTTTAGAAGAACAGACAACCCAGATATTATGTTCTTTGATTTACTTGATCAATTAGATCAATTATCATCAGATTTTCAAGTGCGTTATATAGATGATGATATTAGAATTATATCAAATGGAAGTGGAGCATCTACTTCTATTGCTTTAACGGCTGGAACATCTGGAACAGATTTATTCACTGCATTAAATACAACTCCAAGTGCTGCTGTTGCAAGTGATAACTATGATAATCAAACTGGGGCTGGAAAAGTGCAGGGAGATTATTCTTCATTAGTTACAAGTTGGTCAGGAGCCACTGGCCTACTTTCTTTTCCCGAATCTGGTGGAGCAACTCCAATCCTTAGAAGAAAAAATCTTTGGAATGGAGTAGATGATCATACACAAGTTATTACACAAATTTTAAATACTCAAATTGCATCTATTTCTGTAGTTGAAGAACAAGAAGAAAACATTAAAACTAAATATTAAAATTAAACTTTTTAATATAAAATAAAAGCAGCCAATTGGCTGCTTTTATTGTTTTCGAGGAATATTATTGCCAACAGGGTGCGGCATATTGTTTTCCATTGTTGCACTATTTTTAAAGCTATTAAACTCTTCATTAGATTGAACTAAGTTATATAACTTGCAATACAAGCGAAATGTATCTATTGGCACATTATATAAATAGTCGGGCGGGAGTCCCCACTTTGCCAAATAGAAAATACTTGTATGTAATTCTTTTATATTGGACTCCCTAAAAGCGAAAAAACTCAGGACCAATAGGAATAGTTCCAGAATATTCTTGCTGACAATACGGGCATTCAATATCTGAAATTTCATCCACTCCTGTTGAGAAGGTAGTTTTTTCTCTTAATGTTCCTGAATCAATGCCGGGTATTGATTCATAAAATTCTTGCCAATCTTCTTCTGGAACTTCATTACCATCATTATCAATAATTCTGATTGTAGTAACTAAAAGATTATCAACAAGTCTTTCGTCTTTGTCTCCTGTTCCTTTTCTTTTATTTCTATTTCTCATATAAATTTCTTCAGAATGATAAAGCCTTGGCAAAATAGCCTCAACAGTATATCCACTCTTTGGAAGTTTAATTTTAATTGGTTCTTTAATATCATTTGATAATTCTTCAAATGGCAACTCAGAAATAAGAACAGTATGCTCAAATTTCTTTTCACAACTTGGATTAGTGCATTGAATATTAAATGTATATTCATCTCCATAAGAAATGCTTCTCAAATAAAACATTAAAAAATTAGAATCAAAAAGAAGAATATCTTTTGCATCAATATCAGAATCAATACAACTATCAAGAATCATTCTTGTAGCTATTCCAGCTTTAAGAAATTTTTGAGTAGAAAGAATTTCCTCTTCTTTAATAGTCATAGGAAGCATACGAATATGACCATGTTTAATAACATCCTCATCATCAGTAACGCCTTTATAAAGTTTCCCTCCACTTGGAAGAGGGATTGCTTCAGCACTAGAAAAATTAAACTTTCCAGTTTTTCTTTTTCGTGATGTAGTTTTTGATTTTTCAGCTAATTCAGTAAGAGAAGGATCAGCTTTAGAAGCTGCTTCAAAATTTTTAGCTTTTGAAAGATCAATCTCTGTAACATCAGGTGGTTTAGGAGCACCTTTTTTATTTTCTGGCATATAAATCTCCTCAGAAAGTATATTTAAATATATCTTTATATAAAAATCTTAAAATGACTTTTTAATATATAAGTGATGAGATTTCTTTTATATATTTATATTTCTCTTAAAAGATCGTGAGTGAGCGAAGCGAACGAACGATACAAATTTCGGGCTTTGCCCGAAATTTGTTTAAAGGATGTCAGCTAAAAAATCCTCTTAAACTCCCATTTAAGAATGTATTAGGAGTTAGGAGTTTCATCAGCAAGCTCAGGAACACTTCGTGTTCCTTCGCCGCGATCCTGCGGATCGCGTTTTTTTATTTCTTTAGCTGTCAGATATTACTCTTGTCAGCTACTGTCAAACGTAATAATAATTTTTTTTAGATCAACTTATTCAGAATAATAATTAATATTATGACTATTAATTACGACGCGGCAGGTTCTTAACTAAACACCCCAAAGCATTTTTTTTGAAAAATTTTCATTTTTTTATAGTAAAGATAATATTATGAATCTACAAAGTTTTTTATTCCTTAATGAAGATAATATAATTCGTGCGGCAAAAGTTCAATTTTCTCCAATAGATACAAAATTAGGCAAGGCCATGTCTTTTACTTCTGATGGTAAAAAATATATTATTGCAGCATCTTTACTGAAAGATTATAATAGATTTAAGAAATGGGATGGCAAAAAAGCTACTGCTGATTTTTTACCTTTAAAAAAGAAAGTGAAAACAGATGATGGTGATCTTCCTCTTGTTAAGATAAGAACAGATGTAGAAGTAGAAAATGAAAAAGAAAATAATAATAAAGAAACAGAAAAAGATGATCAAGGAGATATTATCTTTTAGGAGATAAAGATGAGTATTAAAAAAGATATACTTAAATATTCTGGTAGTTTAAATGAAGAACAATTGCTTGAAGATGATGAATTGGTTTCAAAAGAACTAGAAGCAGAATCGCGATTATTAGAAGTTTTTTCAAGAGCAGTAAATGGTATAAAATCTATGAAGTGGCTCGTTAAAGGAAACATGGGCATTCCTTATGGATCAGATGATATGGATTCTATGAGAGATGTTATGAAAGCAAAAATGGTAAGTCAAGAACTTAAAAATAAACTTAAATTAATTGCTGATGCAAAAATGAAAATTTTACAGTATGTTATTGATGATGCTTTTGGCCCTAGTGAAAAAGAACGAGAAGAAGCAGAAGAAATGGAGCATGAGCATGAGGAAGAGGAAGAATAATGGCAAATGTAATTAACATTTTAAATCATCATATGCTTTTAACAGAAGCGGGCATAAGAATTCCAAAGGGAACTCATGCTGTTAAAATTTTATATCATGATGATACTGATGGTCTTGGATCTGCCAAAACAATTTTAGAGCAATTAAAAAGACAAGGTATTGATCAAAAAAATATTAGACTATTACCTGTTTCTGATGGTACCAGCAAAGACAAAGAAGAACAACTTCTACAAAAGAAACCCAGTCAAATGTTAATAGTTGTTGATTTTGATAGATTTAAAAATAAAGAATTAGCAAATAAAAATATTGATTTTCATACTGATCACCATGAAACAGAACAAAGATTTTCAAGAGGTGGTGGTGCAACTGCTGCTACTGAATTTCCTTCAGATACTGAACACATTGGAACTAAATACAGTTCTCAAAGAGAGCCTGATTTTGAACGTGGCATCAGTTATGTAGATAGTGCTGATTATGGTGATGACTTTGAAACAAATGTTTTGCAGAAAATTGATCCAAAGAAAAAGAGTGGCAAGAGACTTAGAAGACTTGCTATACTTACAAATACATTGGTAGGACAAATAACTCGAAGTCGTAGAAATGAAGAAGCAGCCGAACTTCTTGCAAAGAAATCAAAAATGTCTATTCCAAGTTTTTATCAAACTGCACAGGAAATGGCGAGACTTAATAATTTACAAGTAAAAGCAATTAAAGAGTTAAATAAGAAAAATCCTGATATGAAACTTGTTGATGAAATTAGAAATCAGGTTAAAAAAGAAGGAAATCAAAAAATGGCTAATGCCATTCAAAAATCTAATCCTGAAAATTTAAAACAGATGGATGTTCCTGAAAAACTTGGTGGAAAAAATGTTGGCGATATTGAAAGAATGCAAAAGGAATTAGAAAATCCTGAATCAGAAAAAATAACTCAAAAAGGTTATGTGGTTGTGCAAAACATTCAAGGAAAAGGACAACCCGGTAGATATGCCAACTTCTCTCTAAAAGGTGATAAAGAAATTAATGCTCAATTAAGAGAATGGGCAACACTTATGCAAATTAGTATTAGTCCTAAATTGCCTGATAATGTAAGAAAGCAAATTAACCTTGTTCCAATAACAAGAAAAGTTCTACAAGATGTTAGAGATGAAATGTCTAATAAATATGAGCAATGGGCTTTTGATATTATTCAAAAAGAATCTGGTGGTCATGGTGGAATAAGTAATGTTGGTGCTCTTGGAACTCTTGGTCTTATGCCTAAAAAATTAAGACAAGAATTAAAAGATTTAAAAAACAGTGAAAAGTATCAAAGAATGAAATCTTTACCACAATCTTCACAAAAAAAATTAAAACAACTTCCAGGCTTTAAAAAACTTGAAGATAGAATTAAAGAACTTGAAAATGAAAAACAAAGTTGGAAAAAAAGACGAGATAAAATTAAAGCCGAAATTAAGAAACGATTAATTGATGAAACCAATAAGGCAATTGAAGAAGCAATAAAAAATGTAAAAGAAAGTTTTATTGATGAGATTGTTGCATTGGCAGAAGATAGATATTAAAAACTATCTCTATAATGACTTAAATAATGGTCCTTAAAATCAAAAAGTTTATACCAAAGCTTTTTGCCTATTTGGACCTTATTTTTTGTTCTAATAAAAAAACCAAAGAAAAAACCCAAAGTAAATATTTGTAAAAAACCTAAAACAAAAAGCGGAAGGTGGGGAACTAAATCATTGCCATTAATAAAATTCCAAGTATTAGGAATTCTTTTATTGTATGATTTAACAAAATAATAGTTTCCTAATTTTGGTGCTCCAAAAGTATAACATTCAACTTCAATAGAAAAATTATATTGAATATCAACAGCAGCCAGTTGAGCTATTGCTCCTCCATAAGAATGCCCAGATACAACAAATTTTTCAATTTTGTTTTTTCTCACTATCTCATAAAGTTTTTCTCTAGTCCAAGATTTATATGAATCAATAAATCCTTGATGAACTTTAATTCTTTTGTTTGTGTTATTATATGGAACTTTAGTTTTAAAGAAAAGAAAATCTGTTATCCAATCAGCTTTTGAATTTGTGCCTTTAAAATAAAAGTAAAGGATTTTACTCTCAATGGAATAAAATCCTTCAATCCCTTTGCTGCCGGTATGATTATCGTCATATTTAACAATATTTTCAAAATCTTTATTAAGAAATCGAAGAACAGTGTTAATATACATTTTTATCCTATAGCTTCAGAAATTAGTTTATACTCTTTATTAATTACTATTTCAAAATTTTCATCCGCTTCTTTAAGATTTACTTCTCTAAGCTCAGCTTCTCTTCCAAGAACTTTTTGCTGATGTCTTAATAAAGCAATTGAATGTGCAAGAACATCTCTATCAAAACTACGATATACTTTCTTACTTTTAAGATTTTCAAGAATAGAATTGTAATCTTCGTTAAGAGAGTCAAATTTCATTCTTGCGTATGCTTTAGAAACATGACCTCTATCTTCTAATTTATCTTCAAACATCTTAATTTTATCAAGAGCTTTTCTAAAAGATCGAATAGTTGGAGTATTGTTCTCATTTAGATTTTCTGACATCTTTCTTATCATAACAGAAAGAGTGTTAGAAATTCTATAGTTATCTAAATCTTCATCGAATGTTTCAAGAAGTTCCTCTGTTGTTTTTTGCTCTTTGTAGTTTTCTGAGCCAACTTTTATTTCTTCAAGTAAATCAGTTAATTTCATATTTTCCTCTCTATAGAAATACCTATAAATATCTTTACAATTAGTCCATCACTTCAAAGCCATATTTTTTCTTTGGCTTTGGATCTTTGACGTTATTTTTTGTTTTCCATTGTTTTATATATCTGTCAATTCTTTCTTGTTTTTTCTGAAAAGGCAAACGTGAAAAATCTGGAGTAGTGGAACTAAGCATTGCTTTAACAGCATTTTCCAAACTTAAATATCCATCTTCTTTTGTTCCAGACAAAATTTGTTCTTTGCTGCCATTTTTCATAGCATAATATTTTTTGCCTTTCTTTACAACAGATTCTTGCAAGTATTCTTGGCTATCCATTTTTATTTCATTTAAAACATCTTGTAGTTTCATATTTTTACCTTTACAAAATAAGTTTTGTTATTTATTAAATCTTTTTTCCCATTTTTCTCTACTATCTAAAATGTCGTGTATTTTATCAAAATAACCTAATTTCTCTAAATATTTATAAATTAAATTATTGATTGAGGTATTGGCATCTTTTATTTTAATTTCAGTTTTTATATCAATTGGTTTATTAGTTTCAAATGCTTCTTTTCGTAAAGCATAAACCATATGATATGCAATATCAACAGCATCTATATCAGCAACAATTTCATATAATTTTTGATTTATTTTATCTTGAATCTCATCTTTTTCACTTTCTTGTGCATCTTCTAAAAATGAAATATATGCTTGATAATTTGCTACATCAGCATTAAATTCAGAAATAGAAGATTCAACTGCATTAATAAAAAATCTTGAAACTTCTGAAACTGCTCTATAATTTGTATATGGATTAATGGCATCTTTTTTACTAGGTTTAGAAATCCATCTTTCTTTTAATATATCATAAATTGGTCCAGATTTTTTCCATTCTTCTTTTACTTTATTTGAAATATAATAATTTACTGTATGCTGAGTTCCTGGTAAATTATGACCATTTGGCAAAATTTTTGATAGCTCTTTTAATCTATCATCGCTAATATCAATAACAAAATTAACATCAACATCAGCATCAGGAGAATATTGATAACCACTCATACTTCCTAATAAAAATAAATGTTGAATTTCTTTTGAAGAAACGGTTTTAAGCCAAGATTTTAATCTACTAACAATGAAAGATTTTGCAGATGGCTTTAACTTACTATCTGTTGCCCATAGATCAGGGGATAGTTTGTCTTTTACTGAGTCTAAAATACTTTCGTTTAAAAAGTTTCTAAGCGTCTTCATCTTTTTTTGCATTGTCCAAATTTTTTAAAATAAATTTAATTAGTCTTATGGCATTATCTACACTACTTGCTTGCATATGATGATATTTTTTACCATTTGTTTTAAATGAAGCATTTATATTTTCATTTGTCTGTAGCCATAAATCTATTACAGGAGAATATTCTGTTTCATTATATTGTGCTTGTATAAAAAAATCTTTATTCGTATTAATAATAAATACTTTATATGGTATAGCTGACGGTAAATCAATAGATCTAAAGTGTTTTATTAATCCTTTTTCTTTGAGATCATTTAATTTATTATAAAATTCATTTATATGTTTAAAGTCTTTTGTTTCATATTCATTTTCTGAAGATTTTTTTCCACTTAAAATCTCATTTACAAAATTTTCAAAAGCAGAATCGCCTTTATCTGCTGCATTATTCAAAGCTTTCATTTTCACCTCATCACCACTTTTTTTATCAGGGTGATATTTCATGACAAGCTCACGAAACTTTTTCTTATTTTCAGCTTTTTTTAGTTCCTCAAAAATATTCATATTATCTTCTTTCAACCATTCTATCGCTTTTCTTGGAAGAGCTTGACTTAAAAAATTATTTATTTTTCTATTCAAATCTTTAATTTGGCTAAAATCTTCTAATTCATAAAAATTTTTAAATTTTTTCTTATATTCTGGAATATTCTTTCTAACGTCTTTTACTGCTTTTAACAAGAATTCTTTATCAACAGCTCTATTTCTTTCTTTATATTTTTTTAAAGCTCTTTCTAATGGTGTATTAATATAAACCATTGCCGTTTGATATCCAAGATTTTCAAGTTTATTTTTAATAGAAAAAATCAAATTTTTGTCTCTACCAGTCCCATCAATTACAAGTCCTAATCTGCTTTTTATATATCCATCAGTTAATCTATTTAAAGTTTTTTTAACACGATCTTGATATTTAGAATATGAAGAAGTATCTTGCAATGAACCTTTATCTTTTTTAACAAAGAAAGACATTACTTTATCTGGATCAATATGCTTTAGATCTTTTGAACTAAGTGTTGCTTCATATGTTTCAGTTTTTCCAGAAGCAGGTGAGCCTACTAAGAATACTGCTTTAAAAATATTTTTATCATATTTACCTTCAAAAATATAATATCTCATTTCAACAATCCTTTTAAATATTCATTCATTTTATCTTCAGGAATGTTTTTCTTATTTATCATAATACTTTGAGTAGCCCATTTACCAGATTTAAGTTTTCCTACTATTCTTGCATTTCCATTTTCAGATTTGGTAATTCTAAATGTTCCACTTTCAAAATCGTTTGGATCAATTTGACGAAATCTATAATAAGTTCCAGTAATTCTTGGAAATTGTCCTTGTTTCTTAAATTTCTTCATATCTTTTTTAGATACATTCTTAACAGCATCAGAAATCATTCTAATATTTCCTATTTTTGTTATAGCATCTAATTGTTTTAAGATTTCTTGATAGTCTTTTCCCGCTATTTGTTTTCCGTCTTTAAATAATCCATATCTATTTAAAGTTAAACCCATTGACTTTGCCTTTTGCTTTAATTGTATTATTCCTTTTCCAGCAGAAAAATGTAATACTGACGCACCAAAACTTTCTTCTGGTGTTGTCCAAAGATTAACAGGAATACCTTTAAAAGTAAAACTAATCGCTTTCTCTTTTCCTGATGTTATTTTTATCTTTTTGTTTTCAAGATATTTTTTTATATCTCCATCAGGAACAACAACTAAATCTATATCTCCAACTGTTGGATGAAGACGAGCTA
>Ga0102944_1001968_pt1 | contig 12672 bp, 8 predicted proteins | sample SalPonD_shore_MG_FD_78172 | JGI IMG/M metagenome (GOLD analysis project Ga0102944, IMG submission 78172) | Salt pond soil microbial communities from South San Francisco under conditions of wetland restoration - Salt Pond MetaG... | ecosystem: Environmental > Aquatic > Marine > Intertidal zone >...
TCTTTTAAAATTTTTATATCACTTCTTTTAAAAAAAATAAAAAAAAAAAAGAAGAAAGAAGAAAAAAAAATGGGATCCCCACCTCATACACCATTCAAATTCAACATTAAAAATGCTAAAAATTGCATCAACAAAATTTTCAACATTCCAAACACTAGAGGTTTTCAAAAATATACCCAGAGATTGAATCCTAGAATTATAATTAATATAGAAGGTGCATCTCAAATAAATAATGTTTATTGTTCTGCAATTTTAGGTATAAAACATCAACATCATGAAGCATTCCAAGTTATAAAAACAGAATTTCCTGTTCAAAAATTTATGGAAAAGAACATACGATTTCCTTCTGAAAAACAATTATATTCTGGTATAAGAAATATATTATCAATGAATATTCATGCTTCTTGTGTTTTAATCTATAGAATTAGGGAAAATTCTAATATTTTTTATTTTAAAACAAATGGTTTTATTTTTGTTCGAGATTTGATTAAGGACGTAGATATTACATCTCTTGACTCTAAAAAACAGGATTATTCCTTTATAGATCTTAGAAAAGTTGAAGAGGCATTTAGAATGACTCATTCGTCTGATGTTGATATAAATTTGAGAAGCATTAATGCTGCTCATGCTCCTAGTTCTGAAAATAATAATAACAATAATAGAAATATTATAAATACGAACCCTGTTATACCTATTAATGTTTCGACATATAATACTCATGAAAATTTCATTAATAATAATAACAACAACAACAATGAATCGAATTACATGGAAGATATTTTCGATATGAAAAATGTTTTCACTTCATATAACGAAGATCAAATTCAAAATTTTGAAGTAATAAATTACATTCCTATGGAAGACTCCAATTTAAATGATGATAATAATAATAATAATAATAATAATAATAATAATAATAATAACGATCAATCTGAATTAAAGAATCTTTTCGTGCCTGATGAACAAAAATCAAATTTTATAAAAAAAGCAAAGTTACAACTCATAGATAATGAAAATCAAATTTTTGAAGAGGATGAACCTTCTCTAAAAGAAGAATTAAAAAAATTACAAGACGCAGAAGTAGAATATTTTAAGTCAATTGAAAAACTTAGAAGTGAAATAAATGAATACGAGGAAAGATTTAAAGAAAAAAAAAAGGAATTTGAAAATTTAAAAAAAGAGAAAGAAAAATTTTATGAATCTGAAAAAAAGATTAGAAATATCTTGGAGAAATTTTTTTCCAAAACAAAGTACTTTTCATCTTCTTTAAAAAATGAAGAAGAAGATATGCATTTATTATTAGAAAAATTTTTAAACTCTTTAACTAATCTCGAATTTAATAACACAAAGGATATGTTAGACTTTATATCTTACAAAATGAAGAAAATGCGTTCTGAGTATTTGAATCCCTAGGGAGAGTATTTAAAAAAAAAAAAGAGAAAATTGTAAAAAAAAAATAAAATTGGAATATGTATTCCCTTTTTTAAAAAAAAAGATATAATAAAGGAACAAAAGATTGAAATAATTAATATACATAGAATAAGAGAAGGAGAGGGAAAAAAATGAACTGGGTTTTTATCGGAATTTTGATCCTTTCCTTAATCCAAATAGGAGGAAATATAACTTATTTTGCATTGGGACCATTGAATTTGAATTTCACATATAAATTCCTTACACCTTCTGATGTACCTCAATATACAACTACAAATGATTTTGTAGATGAAATGGCAAGATACAACATCGAATGGGTATTCGAGGTTACAGTAATGTGGGATGTTTTTCTTCCATGGGCCATAATGACTGTATATAATTTAATTATTACAAATTCTTTGGAAGGAATAGGATTATTATATCTATACATTGTAATAGATTTTGTATTTCAATTAAAATTTATATGGAGACTTATTGTATTATTTGATTGTACACAATTTGGACAAATTTGTAGAAATCCTAATCCTCTTAAAAGTACTCATAATACCTCATTTAATGATAATCAAACATGGCAAGTTATTTTTTGGTATAATTTTTCGGTTATTTTCTGGTTATTTATATGGTTATCAGTTATATATTATATTCCAAAAACAGCCAAACAAGAACAAATTAAGCTCGTAGATGTTGTTTTATCAAGAAAAGGTTATAGTAGACATGAAATAGATATTGTTAAATCTAGACTTAAAGAAACAGAAGAAGATATTGGAAATACGAAAGAAATGCTTCCAAGTTTAAATTTAGATAATTCTAGACAAGTGTTTAATCCACAAAAGACTTATCCGATTTATCCGACTAAACCAACTAACACCTTTCCTAATTTAAATGAAAATAAAAGAAAAGAAAAAATAACGGGGAATTTAGATAGGAGAGGTACAAAGATTAAGACGGGTTAATTGGTCTTTTCTTTCTTTATGTTTAAGGAAAAATAAAATCACTAAATTTTTTTCTCTAAGTTTAAAAAAAAAGAATTTTCATTGAAATTCATATATTAAAAGTCACATCCCAAAAAATGAAATTTCATTGAATTTTTAACTTTTCTTAATTTTATTAAATAAAAAAAAAATTTATTGAATTTAACCTATTTAACCTAGAATTTTTTCAAAAAAAAAAATTTGTTGTTAAATTGTTAAGAAACCCCTATTTTTGGGGTCGCGCCCGATCGGGCGCGAGCACTTTTTTTGGGGGTTTCTAAACAATTTAACAACAAAATTTTATTAAAATAAAAAAAAATAAATTTTACTGAATTTAACCTATTTGACCTAGAAATTTTTCAAAAAATTTTTTCTAAGGGGAAAAAAAAAAAGAGATGAGTGAGGGTTGAACCCACAATATGAAAAAAATGAAAAAATTTTTTAATATAAAAAATTTTTTTTTCTCTAAGTTAAATCTCCGACTGAGAAAATAAGATCGCGCCCGATTGGGCGCGACCTCTTTTTTCCAGTCGGTGTTTTTGCGGAGAAATTTTTTCTAAGAATTTTTTTTTTATTTATTTTTGATTTCCAAGAAAAAAATTTTTTCGCGAAAAAAAATCGCGAAAAAAAAATCGCGAAAAATTTTTTGGTTTATTTTTCATTTCCAAGAAAAAAATTTTTTTTTGTAAAAAAAATTTTTTTTTTCTCTAAGTTAAAGCTCCGACTGAGAAAATAAGGTCGCGCCCGATTGGGCGCGACCCTTTTTTTCCAGTCGGAGTTTTTGCGGAGAAAAAATTTAACTTAAAGATAAATTTTTATTTTCTAAGGAAAAAAAATATACATTAATGTCTGCGACTTAATACACGATTTTTTATATCTTCAAGCGACTCTATTTCAAGTTTTTTTCCAGTCTCTTGAAGATATACCCTATTTAATTGATCCATTCTGATAAATTTCCTTATTCCATAAAAAAAATGATACCAATCATCTTCAAATGATTCCTTATATTCGAATACAAAATCTATAAATTTAACCTTTCCTGTTTTATATTCTATCATTATATTTCCAGAATTTAAATCTCCATGTCCAAATTTATGTCCATTATCTTTCATTACTTGATGAAATTCAATAATTGCATCTATAACTCTAACAATAGTTGAATACTTATCTGGTTCATATTTTTCAGAATTGTAATACTCTTCTAATGTGTCTCTTAGAGTCTTTCCTTCTATCTTTTCCATGATTGTTATACACAAATTATCACATTTTTCAATTTCATATATTTCTGGAGCTAGATTTTTTTCTATTAATGGTCTTAATATTTTAAGTCTCAATTTACTCGATTTAATGAAATAGTCTTCGTAATCGGGATCATTTCTCTTTATGTTACGAAAAAGATTATACTCAGTACAATTTTCAGTTTTAGCTACAGTTCCGGGTCCAAAATCTCTTACAACACCATATACACCTTCTCCTAATATTTCTCCCTTTTTCTCATTTTCTTTGAATTTTTTGCATAATCCTTCCTTTTCTTCCTTCTTAGAATAATTGAAGTAAGGTTTGTAGTTTAATTTTCTTATAGGTCCACTAATTTGTTGATACTTTTTAGTCACTTGTGTAAACAATTCCTCCATAATATCGCTGTGTTTAATATCAGTATGAAAAGGTATTGCTTTCAGATCTGAAAATATTCCCATGGGTTTCATTTTTGATGATTTCTCTTCATAAAGTAACGGAATTTCATATTTTCCGAATTTGAATTTGATGATCTTTTGCATTTACTTTTCTTTTTTTTTAACTCTTTATTTTTTTTTCCTGCTATTATATAATTTTAAAAAATTAATGATATACTTCTATATTTTTAAATCTCATATATAAAATAAAGAGTGGAAAAAAAATGGATACAAAAAAAATGGATATTCCTTATAAAAGACTAAAAACTGGAGAAAACTCTTTCCAAACTTGGGGTAAATGCATTGCAATTCTTTTATTCATAATTGCGATAGCTAATGTAGTAATTATGGGATTGTTCATAGGTCTTGCAGCCAATTCAAATGGATTCAAAGATTCCATAGATAAAATTTTGACTGTAGAACAACAGATAAAGGATAGGACTTTAGAAACTACGGATAAACTTAATTCATTAGCCAATTCTTTCAATAGAATAATAGAAGAACATCCGAATACATTTAAATTCTTAGATAGACTCTTTCTAGATGCAGAGGAAAATTTCAACAAAACTGTTACAAAGGGGAAAAAAATAACATTTTGGAATGATTTATATAAACTTCCTACAAAAATTATAGATACTATATCTATTATACACAATACAACTCAAAAAATAGAAGATACTTTAGATAGGAGAAAATTCGAGATATCATTTTAGTTTTTTTTCCCATTTCTTTTTTCCCTAAAAGGAAGATGATTTTTAAAAAAAAAAAAAAAAAGAGAGTCATTCCTGTTCATCAATATCACTTAAATGCATTGTATATTTTTCTTTCTTAAGTTCTTCACATCTTTCTTCTATTCTTATTTCCAAAAAAAATAAAGCAGTTATTATAGAATAATCGACTTCATTATCTTCTATATTATGATTTTTATCATATGATAATAGTTTATCCTGTTCTTTTGAAGTCATTTTTTTAAAATTATTTTTTTTTTAAATTTTCAAAAAAAAATTTAAAAAAAAAATATGTATATTAATAATTTTTTTTCCTCGGAGTTTTATCCTTTTTTTTCAAAAAAATTTAAGAAAAAAAAAAGAACTAACAATAATTTTTTTAAAAATTTTAATCATGAATGCAGAATTTTTAGAGCAGATTGAAAATATTAAAAAGATTAAATATGAAAAAACATTATTAAGTGAAGAAATTTTAAGTGAAAAAAATTCAAATGAAATTGAAAAAAATTCGTATGAATATTCCGAAAAAACAGATCAAAATCATGTAGATTATATTCTTCAAAAAGTCAAAAATTCCGCTTTAAAATACATAGATAAACCATATATCCCATCAAATAGATTTGTTTTAAAGGATATATTTCCAGAATTAGAAATTTTTCTTATTTATCTAGTACTTGTAATATTTTCAAAATTTGATGGAAAAAGAAATTATGAAATAATTGAATTTTTCTTTAAAAGTAAATTTACGAAATACATTATGGAAATTAATACTGAATTTATAGATCCTAAATCAATACTTACTCATGATAGAATATATCATAGAATAAGACATATACAAAAAAATCCTCGAATATCCATGTTATTTTTATTAAAACACAAGTATTTACATTATTATATTGATTATTTTGGAAATATTGCGGCAAAATCTTATGAGAACAAGATTAAAAAAAATTTATTATGGAAAGATTTTCCCTTTAAAGTAAAAAAAAATGATGAAAAAATGTGTAATAATGATAATGATGATAATAATGATTATGATTCTTCAATCTCAGATGATTCAAACTTAAACTTAAATTTTAATCAAATTCAAACTCAAAACGAAGATTATTTAAATTTAAATGAAAATATATATTTTAGTACTTCGGATGAATTAGAATTCCTTTTTAAAGAAAATGGATACTAAATGAGGAAAAAAAACTAAACTAAAATAAATAAAAATAAAAAGAAAAAATTTTTAAAAAATAATTATGTTTTATTTCAATGAAAATTTTTAAAAATGGAAAGAAAAAGGAAAAATGTTCTATATTTTAGCTGTATTTTTTATATTTGTATTAAGTTTATTCCTTTCATTCCATCTTTATTTTAAAAATACAATCTTGGAATTCATAAATTTTTCAAAATATATAGACAATCTATGGACAATTGTTTTCATAAATTTAATAGTGTTATTTGCAATTACTACAATTATTGAAATATATAAAGAACCAGTGTTTACGATTTTGGATGAAACTTATCAAGGGTGAAGGAAAAACCTAAAAAAAACTAAAATAAAAAGAAAAAAATTTTTAAAATATAAATATGTTTGATTTCAATGAAAATTTAATTAAAAAGAAAAAAAGGGGGGGAAAAAATAAGGAATGTTCTATTTTTTGGCAATTTTTTTTACATTCGTACTAAATCTATTTCTCTCATTCTATCTTTACTTTCAACAGACAATTTGGGCATTCGTAACTTTTTCAAAATACTTATCTTCAAAATATACAGACAATCTATGGGCAGCTGTTATCATAATTTTAATGGTATTATTTGCAACAACTACAGTTGTTGAAACATATCAAGAACCTATATTTACAGCTTTGGATCAAGTTTATGAATGTGCTATTGCTCCTTTAATGGAATTTGGATTTGCTTTTACAGCAACTATGGTTGCATTACCATATAAAGAAGTAGCATTTAGATGGAATGATATTCTAAACGGAGCGAGGGAGTGTTTTATAGCGGGTGTGAATGTTCTAAGACATTTGCCCGGTCTAGATAATCTCGGATTTTATACAGATATAGCAAGAACATTTGTATCTTTTATGGAATGTTTAACACTTCTTCCTTTTGAAACTCCAAGTTGGCAATTACCATTTGGAATTACCGATGTATTTTCATCTTATATAAGATATGTATGGTGTCTTATGGATCGTATGACAAATTTTTATCTCGACATTGTTGATTATACATTACTTAGAAACGATTGTGTCTTTTGTGAATTGGATCCTAATGCTACATGTCCAATCAGAAAAGCTTATTTTTTGGAAGGTCATGTTCCTCCAACTGTAGGAAATTATACAACTCCTCAATGCAAAGGTTGTGTACAAATAGATTGTGATGTTATTGCTTGTACTATGCGTGTCATAGCAAATATCACTTCTCCTATAACACAAACTGTAGGATTTAATATAACCGAAACAGTAGAAATGCTTATAGAACCTACATGTGGTTTTATAACTGGATTCTATAAAAGACCTGTATTTTTGATAGCAGGTCTAATAACTTGGTGTATAGATATAGGGGATGCACCAGATTTTATTATAAATGAATGGCTTAAACCTATAGCAAATTATTTCGTAGATATAGTTCTTATTCTAAGTCAAGGTACTGTAGGAGAAGATTTTTTTCTAGATCTTTTTGCAATAATTTTCGCTGCCATCCAAGAGGTTATTGATACGGTTAAGAATTTAATTTCGTGTATAAATCTAGAAATTCCTTGCTTCAATAGTTATCCCTTTAATTGCGAAATAAATGATCAAGGTGTTGCCACCAGTGGTTTACAAACTTGTTTCCATGATTTAGGGGTATGTATTGTCGATGGAAATGCTACCAATAATATTCCTGCAAGTCCATTATTATCTGGAGGGGCTTTTCCATTCTTATTTGAAATGAAATTGCCTGAAATATTTTCTCTTATAGATGAGTTGGTTTGTCAGTATATACCTATACAGACATGTATCGCCGGACCAAGCCCTTCTTTGACAATTAAAGCTTGGCCAAATTGTCCGGGTGCAACTTATCCATTTAAGATATTTAATAGGGTAAATTGCTTCTTATTTTGTATACAAAGCGAAATTCCATTATTAGCGGACCTTGCATTTGGAATTAGACATGCATTAGAACTCATTCAAACTATAATTACTAATATAATTGGTAGTGTAAATTTTTTTATTATTGAATATAATGAGTTCTGTGGTCAACTTCCCGGTAGTATCGCTACTATTCATATTCCTAGTTGTGGAGGTATACCCACTATTAATATGATTCTAGAAGAAGAAGAAGAAGGAAAAGATTCAAAAAAAAAAGAACAAGACGCAAAAAAAGCATATGATGAATGGGAAGATTATCTTCGAGATAATAAAGTTACAAGAAATACTACATGCGGACATATCTTATATATGTTACGAGATAAAAAAAAAGTCTCCCTCGATGAAGATGTAGGATACTATCATTCCTTTTTCATTTGTGGAGCCCTTATGCGCATGGCAAACAAATATGAAGAAAAATACCCAGATCTTGTAAAAGTTGAAAATTTTCTAAACTCGAGTACTTTCATAGATGAATTTAGTAAAACATTTCAAGCAAATGGAGAAGAGGATCACAATTCTGAACAGGGGTTTTCAGACATTCCTCCGACAATTGAAAAAGTTTATGAAAATTATAGGAATACACTTGAAAAATTCAAAAATCCAACTAAATATATTAGTTCTCATGGAATGCCAAATGATCCAGACTCTATTGCAAAATGGTCCGAAATGATAAGAAATTATCCTGTAAATGAAAAAAGTGCATTACTAGGTCTCGTAGATAGAATAATTCAAACAGAACCCTTCCAATTGACAAAACATTATTATATGATACACACAATTATTACAGATGAAATGTCGAAGGAAAAGGATAGATTACCTGTGGAATTAATTGATTCTGAAAAAGAAGGTGGAGATCTCAGAGTAAGTGATCTAGTTCCTTATGATGATCCACATACTCTACAATTGAATAGAGATGTAGATACTTTAAATAGATTATATTCTGAACCTGGTTCTGCATGGGAAAAAAGAGTCATGGATATAGAATATGAAACTGCTCTAGAAAATTTGTATGCAACATGGGTTTCAACTATGATAAATTGGTGGAGAGAAATGATAGATGATAGAGTATTCGAACGTCAAATGAAGAGAAAAATAAGGGAAAAAAATTGGAAGGATCTTACTCCGAAAGATAAAGATAAAATCTTCGCTTCAAAAAGGGGAAGAAAGAGAAAAACTCGTGTAGTAACTGTGCAAGAATTGAGAGAAAGAAGAAAAAGATTAGGTCATTTGTATAATGCATTCAATAGAGCATACAATAGTTTATCCAATGTCGTTTCTACTATAAATCCAGATAATAGACTTATAAGTGAAATTATGGATACTGCACTGGTAAAAGATAATTTCATTTATAAAAAATATCGTCTTATAAAGGATAATGTATATAAGGAAGGTGGAATAGATAATATAACACGACACATAAATGGAGAAATTGCATATGACGTAGACAATGGATTCATTTCACATGAAAGACAATGTGAACTGAAAAAGAATAGAGACAATTCAACTATTCATATTTTTGATATTATTACTGGAAATTATAATCCCAGAAGACCGAAGAGATATGGTCCATTTATGTCAGATCCTGAATCTATGGATGGTCTAATAAGTTATATACAAAGTTCGTGGTATAGAAATGTGAAAGAGATGAAATACAAGAAAATCAAAAAAATGGGATTAGATCCTTCACTTCCAGAAAATCAAAATATTAAAGTCAGTTCGTTGGGTCAAAAATTGAGTAATAATTTTATTATAGATATCCTTGAATATATCGTTAACCAATTCGTAGGATCTTTATATAAAATATTTCTTAGAGGATGGTTCGATTTAAATCTGAAAAGTATAATTGAAAATTTCATAGACCATTTCGATCCTCTACAAATAGCAGAAGATGAATCAAGAAAATTTATCAGTTTCGTAGAAAAGTTATTCTTTTGCAATATTCCCGAAGATTATGATGGAACAAATGCGTATAAAGTTGCATGTTTTCCTTTTATGTATGAAGCGGCTTTTGATTGGGTAGTTGCAGTTGGAAAAGGAAATCCTTATTTTCCTTTACAATTAGGAATAGTTCCAGTAGAATTAATTGAAAAAGATTGTGTAAATACTTTCAACGGACATTCATCTCTATTCAAATTTAAATTTAGTAATAATTGTGGAAGTAATGACGGAAATAGTAGACCATTTTGTGATTCTATTAATTGTGATTGGTGTGAAAAGAAATATGGAACTTGTTCGGATATAAATTTTGATAGTCCTGTGAAATCTCTCCTATGGTTTATAGGAATAATCCCCGTTCTTTTACAAGAATTTTATACAGGAGTTATAGGCGCTAGTGCATTACAGCAATTTTTATTCTTTTTTTATATCTACATATTGAACCTTGGAGGATTCAATTTATTATTCGTACCTTATATCGTCATGCCAGCTCTTTTCGGAATAACTTTGACAACTAATATCCTTGACGCAACTTTTGCCAATCTTTCTTCCCCTGGTGCAGAAGGAGGAATATCGTTTGGTGCAGTGTATGTAGTAGTTCTTCTCGTAATAACATTTGTAGCAGATGAATTATTTGAAGATTTGCCAGATTTTGTAAGTGGAATATTGGGATGGGGATTGGCCATAACTTGGTTAGTTAATTTTTTCATAACTCCGTTTAGAGGAATTAGAGAAGCTTTAAGAATAAATGCATGGCTAGCAGTTGCATTCGAATTTATGAATGAAGCACCGCAGCCTCTAGAATGGATAAATTGGAGTGAATTTGTAGAAGCTGCTAAAAGATTTGACTTTTCTGATAAAGATATTCTCTATGCCGATACTTTTTGTTTTTTTGCTACATCTGCTAATGCTTTTCTCATAATAGGAGGTGCATTTCTTATGATAGATATCATACAAGGATTTTATATTTTCGGATATCCTGCATGGGTTTTCGTTGCTAATATTGTTAAATCTGTTCTTACTTTTATAACTTCTTTGAGATTTTTGCAGACTAAGGAAAACGTCATAGATCTGATGGATTGGAAAAAAGAATTTTCTGATGATGTTTATAGGAGAATTAATTTAATACAAAGATCTCTTATGATAAATGTAGGTGGATCATCTTCTGGGAGAAGATCCTCTGTGAGAAGTTTGATAGAAAGCGAATTTGATCGTATAGATGAAAGGAATAGGAGATTTTTATTAGAAGATTGATTTGATTTTTCCTTTGAGAAAAGGAGAATTTTCAAAAAAAAATTTTTTTAAAAATAAAAAGGAGTATTTTTAAAAAAAATTTAAAAAAAAAAAGGGTTACACATAAGAAAAAAGGAAGAAAAAAAAATGTTTGAGGCCACACTCTCAGAAGCCCGTATTTTTAAAAATACTCTCGAGGCTATTAAAGACCTCATTACTCAAACAAACTTTGAATGTTCAAAAAATGGAATTACACTTCAATCTATGGACAGTTCACACGTCTCTCTCTTAAATCTCGTACTTAGAGCCGATGGATTTGAAAGTTACAGATGCGATAAATCTATGTCATTGGGAATTGAGATTAAATCTTTAACGCAAATTCTTAAATGTGCTAGAAATGATGATAAGGTTACTTTAAAAGCTATGAATAAAGATAAATTAATTTTTATCTTTAAAAATTCTGATAAAACACAAAAGTTTGAACTTAAGCTCCTTGAAATCGATAATGAAACATTGGCAGTTCCAGATACAGAATATGCTTTCAAAATAAAAGGCTCAAGTCATGAATTTCAAAAAACTTGTAGAAATCTTTCAATGTTTGGAGATAGCATTTCTATTGATGTTGATTCGAATTCATTAAAATTTACAACTGTAGGGGAAAATTCTAGTACTGATACAGTTTTTAATTCTTCTTCTTCTTCTTCTGGTAAGAATGAAAATAATGAAAAATTTATGATTAAGGCTTCAGATGGATCTATTTCTCAAACATTTTCTTTAAAATACTTAAGTTTTTTTGCAAAAGGAGCTAATCTTTCAAATAATGTTAAATTTTTAATGTCTGAAGATGTTCCAATGGTTATTCAATATAAAATTGAAGATTTTGGATATATTAAATATTATATTGCACCAAAGATTGATCAAGAGTGATATTTCTTTATTTTTTTTCTTTTTTTTTCTTTTTTTTTTACATTTTTTATAAATAAAAAAAATTTTTAAAGGAAAATAAATATAGATAAAAAAATTAATTTTTATAAAAAAAAGTGTCGCGCCCAATCGGGCGCGACCCCTTTTTTCCAGTCGGTGTTTTTGCGGAGAAAAAATTTTCGGAGAATTTTTTTTTTATTTATTTTTGATTTCCAAGAAAAAAAATTTTTCGCTAAAAAATCGCGAAAAATTTTTTTGGTTTATTTTTCATTTCCAAGAAAAAAATTTTTTTTTTGTAAAAATTTTTTTTTTCTCTAAGTTAAAGCTCCGACTGAGAAAATAAGCTCGCGCCCGATTGGGCGCGACCTCTTTTTTCCAGTCGGAGTTTTTGCGGAGAAATTTTTTCTAAGAAATTTTTTTTTATTTATTTTTGATTTCCAAGAAAAAAATTTTTCGCGAAAAAAAATCGCGAAAAAAAATCGCGAAAAATTTTTTTGGTTTATTTTTCATTTCCAAGAAAAAAATTTTTTTTTGAAAAATTTTTTTTTTCTCTAAGTTAAAGCTCCGACTGAGAAAATAAGCTCGCGCCCGATTGGGCGCGACCTCTTTTTTCCAGTCGGAGTTTTTGCGGAGAAATTTTTTCTAAGAA
>Ga0102944_1001970_pt1 | contig 12660 bp, 11 predicted proteins | sample SalPonD_shore_MG_FD_78172 | JGI IMG/M metagenome (GOLD analysis project Ga0102944, IMG submission 78172) | Salt pond soil microbial communities from South San Francisco under conditions of wetland restoration - Salt Pond MetaG... | ecosystem: Environmental > Aquatic > Marine > Intertidal zone >...
CCTAAGCCCCGTCGTGCCGCGCGAGCTCGAGGAGACCGAGATCTACGCCGTTTTGCAGGTGGTTTACGCCGACAGCGCACAGACCGAGTTGGTGCGCGGCCAGGAGCTCGACTTCTCCTACGAACTGCGCCACGACCGCCACGAGCGCTACCGCTACCGTGGCAGCGCGGCCCTGCAGCGCTCCCGCCGGATGGACCGCGCCCCGTCGTTTGTGCTGCGATCCATCAAACCCACACCACCCCATATCAGCGAGGTCGGTCTCACTCCAGAGTTCGTATCAGGGCTGTTTCCCAAACAGGGGCTGGTCATCGTCGCTGGCGAGACCGGCTCGGGTAAGTCCACGCTGCTATCGAGCGCGATTCGCTATTTCGTCGAAGAGATGGCCGAAGACAAGGTCATGCTCACCGCCGAGGCACCGATCGAGTATGTCTACGACGCTGTGGATAAGCGCAACAACATCATCTGGCAGCGGGAGGTCGAGGCCGATGGGTTCGCGCCGGCCGTGCGCAACATGCTTCGCCGAAGCCCTGATTTCATCCTGGTCGGCGAGATGCGTGACGCGGCCACGGTCGAGGCTGGGATTCGGGCCTCGATGACCGGCCACGGGGTCTTGGCCACCGTGCATGCCAACAGCGTCGTGGAGATATTGCGCCGCATGGCCAACGAGTTCCCGGGCGAGGAGCGCGATGCCCGGTTGCGGGAGATCGTCGCCAATATCCGTGTCGGCATCGTTCAGTACCTCGCCCGTCGCACCACCGGCGGGCGGGTGCCGATACGCGGGTACTTTTTCTTTGACCAGCAGACCCGCGCCGACTTGCTCGCGCTCGATACCGAAGCGATGCTCGCCGAACTCGAGCGGCGTACGCGGGACCGAGGCCACACGATGCTCGATGACGCCCGGGCCAAACATGCCGAGGGCCTCATCAGCGATGATGAGTTCCAGTTTATTCAAGCGGGAGTATAACGATGCTCAATTTTCGCGATGAACGCGTCTTTAACCTCTGGCGCAACACACCGCGGTGGCCCATGGCCGGGGCCGGCCCGATCGCTATTCCGACCGCCCTGTTGGTTCCCTGGGTGGTGGGCGTGATTTTGCCGTTCCATAAGACCATTTTGTATCCGACGGCGCTGCTCACGGTGAGCTACATCGTCGCGCGTGTGCTCAAGGTGCCGTTTCGTCGGGTTCCCGCTTATCTGGCACAGGCCATTCGCGGGCGCCGCTACAGTGGCATGGCCGCTCGGGCGATGCGCTCATTGCTCGGTGTCGTGACACTGGCCGCACTCGTCGCCTGGGGGCCCGCCGCGCACGCCGAATTCCGGCTTGTTGTGCCGCCCAAGGCCAAGCAAAAGGCCAGTGCCAGCCGAAAGCACGCGCACCGCCCGTCCACGCTGGATGACGTCATTCAAGGCTACGGCCACGGCATGCGTTTTTCTGATGCCGTTGACGCGATCATCCCGGGCGACTGGAAGGCCAAGTTCACCTCCAAAACCCTCGCGAACACGCCCGTGGACTGGGTCTCGCACGACCGCACAGTGCGCGACGTGTTGGCTTATCTGTCCAACCAAGCCGACGCGCAGTTTGCGGTCAACAAAGAGGCGGGCACCATCCGCTTCTCTCCCGTGGCCCGCGGCTACACTATGACGGCCCATGGGGTTGTGCCGTCCTCGACTCTGCCTACCTACACGCTACGATCCGGTCACATGCTCAAAGAGGAGTTGGCTCGATGGGCGAAGGCCGCTGGCTGGCACGTCGGTGATTGGCCCGGCCATTACGAACACAAGGACTACCCAATCACGGTTGACGCGCCATTCCATGGTCGCTTCCAACAGGTCGTAACCGCCGTGGTCGATGCCTACCAGAAACGCGGTGGCCTGAAAGGCATCGTGCCCCACTTCTCGACCGCCAATAAGGTCGTCAGTTTCGAGCTTATGCATTGAGGACATCTGTTATGCGCCCCCACTCCCTACGACTGGTTGTTGTCGCCGCACTCGGGCTCGCTCTGGCCGGGTGTGCCGGCTCGCAGGTCCGCCACCAGACGGACGCGAAGCTCAATTCTCAAAATGTCCAGGCCAAGAAGTACCTCCAGGCCGCCACGTCGTCGAGCGGCAAAAAGGACGGGCCGGTGGTTACCGACACTCCGTGGGTTTCTGTCAAGCCAGTGACCACGAGGACGAAACTGCCGCCCATCTTCCACAAGCGGGCTGCCCTGAGCGAGCCGTATCCCACGCAGGTACAGACTGTTCTCGACAAGCTCCGCCAGGTCACCGACCTGAGAATCACGTTGCAGCGCGATGTGATCGAGCGCCCGGCCTTGCAGGATGTGCTGGCTCAGCAGGCGAGCACGCCCCCGGGCAGCTCCATGGACTCCACGGGCGCAACGTCCGCCTTGGCCCAGCAGCAGCAGAACCTGGGCGAGACGCAGGTGACCGGAGCCAGCCTTCCCAAGGTCAACATCACAGTCTCCCATACCGGCACCGTGCACTCGCTGCTCGATGCGGTCGCCTCGGCGTTGCAGTGCGACTGGCGCTATGAACCGGATCGCAAGCGCATCGTCTTCTACCGATACGTGACGCGCTATTACCATTTAGTGGGTTTTCCCGGCACCGACAGCACAAGTAATACCGTGACCACGGGCGCGACCAGTGATGGCGGGTCCCAGTCGTCCGTGACCTACGGCGGCAATCAGTTGTCGAAATGGAAGAACCTCAAGGACGGGCTGAAGGCTTTGCTCAGCGCCGATGGTCGCTTCGTGGTCGACGAGACATCCGGGACCGTCGTGGTCCGTGATTTGCCAGACATCATGAAACGGGTCAGTGAGTATATTAAGGATCTTAATGGCTCTGCGAAGCAGCAGATCGCCATCGACGTGCGCGTTTATCGCGTGTCGGTCGACTCGAGCGACACCCGCGGGATCAATTGGGGTTTGCTGTTCGAGTCCAGCGGATTCAAGGCGACACTGACCTCCCCGCGCGGGAATCTGACCAATGTCTCGTCGCTTGTCCTCGCCTCTCCGGATTCGGCGACCGGCAACTGGAACGGCTCCCAGCTGTTTTTGGACTCGTTGAGCAAGCTCGGCAAGGTGAGCGTGGTGTCGACGACCACGTTGCGCACGGTCAATCACCAGGCCGTGCCGTTCAACTCGACTCGCACCATCGCCTATGTCAAGAGCACACAAGTCCAAAGTACCGCCAATGTGGGCACCACGACGACCCAGCAGACCGACTCGGTCGACGTCGGCTTCAACGTCAACGTGATGCCCGACATTCAGCCCAATAGCCGGGATGTGCTTATGCAGGTGGGTATGAGCCTCAGCGCGCTCGATGATCTCAAGACCATTAGCAATAAAGGGTCCACGGTCCAGCTGCCCGAAGTATCCCGGCGTAATTTTCTGCAGCGCATCTGGCTCCGCTCGGGCCAATCCCTGGTGGTCGCCGGTTACCAGCAGGTCAACACGTCGTTGACCAAGAGCGGGGTTATTACCTATGACTCCTGGGGCGCCGGTGGGCGCGCCGATGCCGCCAACACCACCGATACGCTGGTTATCGTTTTAACGCCGCACGTACGGCGTATCGGCAACGACTTCGCGAGCAACTAGGACAGGGGTGTCGCGGGATGATAAGCGCTGAAATCGGCGGACGGGAGTTTCTGCTCGGGTTGTATTGGTACGACCTGCTGGACGAGGCTCACCCGAATCGCGAAATCGCGCAGCGCCTGCGTGAGCATGACAACGCTCAGTGGGGCGTGAGCATGCGCGTCGACGGGCCAGGCGGTCTCATATGGTCGATTGGCGTCGTGCCCGGCTCAACGAGCCTCGGCAAGGGCAAGCACTATAGCCTTGCCGGTACCGTGGCTCGCCAGGAAAGCAAGGCCCTGGTCGTATTTCCTATCGATGAGGAACTGTGGTGGGGCTGCGCCATCGCTGATGGGGCCGTGATGCGCAACGGCGATTTCTACGGCGACGCCGCCTCCGTCGCCGAGAAGGCGCGTGGTTTTCTGTCTCAGGACCCGGATATGCCGCTTTGCGGCCAGGACCTCGAGACGCTCGGATTGGCGAGTTACGACCCACGGGCGCTTGATACCTACCTTGCCGAAGAGAGCGCCCTGCAGCCGGTCACCAAGATCAAGCCGGGGCTCTATCGGTCCGCGTTTCGCGCAGCCGCGGCGGTGGCCATATTGGGGGTCGCGGGCTATTTCGTGTTTCAGTGGTTATCCCCGGCCCCACCCGCACAGCCGTCCGGGCCAACGCCCGCTCAGCGGGCCCGTATGCAACTGCATGCCTATCTCGGCCAGGTCGACCAGCAGGTGTACGCGAACCTGCCGCCGGATACGACCTGGGTGCGTACGCTGGCGGCGCAGTTGGACGCCCCGGCGTACCCGCTCTTTTTTCACGGCTGGCGCTTGGTGGGGGCCCAGTGCAGCATGGCGGTCTCGGGCTGTTCATTCATTTGGCACGCCTATGGGCCCGGCCGATTGCACGCCTTAGCGACTCGCATCGGGGTGCCGTACAACGCATTCCAGGTGGATATCGACGGGACGACCGCGAAGGTGAAAATCGCCTTCTCTGCTATGCACCCGCCTGTTCACCCGCGGCCAGTCCATGCAACACGTGCTCGTTTACAGCATCTGGCGGACAAGGCGAGCATCGCCAATCAATGGGCGGAGAGTATGCGGGCCCTGCATTTGAAGGATCCCTCGTTGCAATGGAGTGGAGGCGCCGTGAACAAGGTTAATAGCCTTGGCCCTACACCGCCCGGACTGCCGGCCCAATTGCTGGTTGGCAAGGTCGCCGCCAAGGGGTCCTCCCTCTACACGCTGCATCGGGTCTTGGAGCAGGCCGATCGCCTCGGCTTGCGGCCCGTGGTCTACAACTACGCATCGACGACCGGCAAAAAGGCCGGCTGGAAAGTGGAGTTCAAATATGTCGCCAAAAGCTAATACATGGTTGCTGATTGGGATGCTCCTGTCGCTGACGGCTCCGTTGGCCTATGCCAATGGTGACCACACAGGCGCGGCCCATCCGCCGGCGAAGGCCGCAGCGGCGCACACACCCACCAAGGGCGCTTCCCCCAAAGCCACTGCCAGCGCCCAACACAGCGCGCCGTCCAGCGCCGACGACTCGGACTATACCCGGAAGATCGACGCCTACTCGCGCGGTAAAGCGCTGCTCGATCAGGCGATCGGCTACTACAAATCCCTGAACAAACTGCGCAAGCTCCAGCGCGAGAGCGCCTCGCCAGGCCCTGGGGGGCCGCCGGGTACCGGGGGTTCCGGCCCGCACCACAGGGCGCCGCCGCCCCCTCCCCCGAACGGCCATTCCGCCGGCGCCACCGGCAGTGACGCGACGCCCGATTTGGCCCACAAAGCGCTGCGGGAGATGGCGTTGGTCAGCGTCTATGGCACGGCCGGGGCATACCAAAGCGAGATTTATTACCGCGGCGGGCGCATCGAGGCCCGCAAGCATGACACCCTCCCAGGAGGTTGGACGATTACGCGGATCGAGCCGCACCGCGTCCTGGTCAAAGGGCCACACGACCAGCACGGGGAGATTGCCTTTAAGTCGCCCGAGATTATTCGTCGGGAGCTCGGCTTGGACTCGCCCAATTCCGGGGGTAGCAATCCCAACGCCCCGCTGACGGCACCACCTTCGCTGAGCCAGCTCAAATAGAGGCCTATGTCCGATAGCAACACCCATCGCCGGAAGGATGATGCCGATCGCGTAATTCGACGCGTGCGGCAGGTGCCGGCCTGCCAGTTTCTTTTTAGCGGGTCTGTCGACAGCGAAGCGATTGTCCGGCTGCCGTCGTCGTTGGCGGATAAGCTCATTATCTTGGGCGTCGCTCACGGGGCATCGGCCGCGTCGGCGACGCTCGAGGATGTGCGCGAAGGGCGGTGCCCGGCGCGGGCCTTTATCCTGCTTTCCAACGGAGTCCCCTCACGGACACTCCATTCCATCCGTGAAGAGCTGAAAGAGCACCCGAACATTGAGCTCTCCCCGGAGGTCTTTCCCGCAACGACGGCCGTCATTCGGCAGCTGTACAGTTCCTACCAATTGGGAGGCGACACCGGCGACGGGTCGCACGTCGATGACGCCACCGCCGAGGCCTCCGATCGGCGCCAGATCGAACTGTTCGACGAGCTTTGGAGCGCCGCCCTGGCCATTGGCGCGAGCGATATCCATATCGAGGTGGGGCGAATGACCGCTACGGTTTCCCAGCGTGTGCACGGGATCCTGCGCCCCGTCACGGAAATGGCCGCTGATGATGCGTTGGCCTTGTGCCGCTCGGCCTATAATTTCTTGAGTGACCAGAAATCCCGTCGCGATCCGTTTAATGCCGATCAGTTTCAAAACAGCTCTATCGAGCGCACCCATCACGCCACTGGCGAGTATGTTCGTATTCGTTATGCGTCCTCGCCTATCCTGTCCGGCTTTACCGTCGTCATGCGACTGCTCACGGAAGGGCGTTCGGCGGGGCGCGATCTAAGCTTTGAGGAGCTCGGGTACGCGGCTTCGCAGGCGCGTCAGTTACGTGAGATATTCGCTCAGCCGCATGGCCTATTTCTAATTACAGGCATTACCGGGTCCGGTAAATCCACGACCCTTAAACACGGTATTCGCTCAGTCCTGCGCGTCCGCCCCGGCGTGTCGGCCTTTACAATCGAGGAGCCCGTCGAGAGCATTATCGAGGGTGCGCGGCAAATCCCCGTCAGCCGCGGCCGCGAGGACGCTGACGACAATCCGTTCGCTGTGGCGTTTCGACAGGTCATGCGCCTTGACCCTGATGTCGTGATGGTCGGCGAGATCCGCGACGCGAAGACCGCGCAACTGGCCGGTAGCGCGGCCGTCTCCGGCCACCAGGTGTTGAGCACGTTACATACAGTGACCGCGCTGGATGCCGCGACCCGTCTGACCGGCCCCGACCTTGGGGTGAGCAACGAGTTGTTGAGCAGTCCGAGTTTTATGATCGGCGTGGCGAACCAATCCTTGCTCCCCGTGCTGTGCCCCCGCTGTCGCCACCCTGTTGATATCAAGCGGTGGCGTCAGTCCCGAGACCCGGCCCTTCGGGAGGTCGCCGACCGGCTCACTCCGGTCGCGGGCCTCTGTAACGGGCTTCTCTTCCATCGCTCGGAGAGGGGCTGTGAACATTGCCAACATCTCGGTACGGTCGGCCAGACAGTTGCCGCCGAAATCGTCATTCCCGATGATGCGATGCGCTCTTTCTGGCGCAACGGGGACCATGTCGGCGCCCGGCGCGTTTGGTCCGCCTCGCGCAATGCAGAGGACCCAGATGATTTCACGGGACGGACCTCCCAGGAGCATGCGCTTCGCAAAATGCTAGACGGGGTCGTCTCCCCTGTGGATGTCGAACGCACCTTCGGACAACTTCCGGTGGATTTGCTTAAGGAATATGCCGTCGCGTATCGGGATGTCCATAGCCCGTCTCGGGCGGTTAACACCTCGGGTGGATAGGGGAGTCTTGTATGAAAATGGAATCGGTACGCTCCGCACGTTCGCACTTTATGCACGACTGGCATGATCGCTTGATGCGGGCGATGGCCCGGCTTTTGTTCCGCTCGGTGAAAGAGCGCCGCGGCGTTTACCAGAAACTCGCCCAATTCACGCGAGATGGTATGGCGCCGAACGACGCCATTTCCAAGATTCATCGCCGGTACGCCAAACGCGAACACTCCTTTGCCATCATGCTAAACGACTGGCGACGCGCCATGCCCCGCGGTCAATCACTGGCGGGCGCCATTTCGCCGTGGATCCCGCCCGGCGAGGCGGTCATCATCGCCGCTGGCGAGAGCACAGGACACCTGCCCGAGGCGCTGGACGAGGCCGTCGGCATGACCGAAAAACGCAAAGAGCTTAAAGACACCGTCCGCAAACACCTGCGCGAGACAATACTGTATTGGGCGCTGTTTCTCGGCGCCGTGACCGCCATTTCGCGTTATTTGGCACCCCAGATCGCCTCCTCGCAACCGCGCAGCACCTGGCCTTTGAGCGCCACGGTGTACTTCGACACCCTGCACGTATTGAGCATTGCGATGCCGTACCTCGTCGCCGTGATTCTGGCCGTCGGGGCCTGGGCGGCTTGGTCTAGTCCCCGCTGGACCGGTCGTTGGCGGACCTTGGCCGACCGCATTCCCCCCTGGTCCGTCTACCGCAGCGTGGAGGGGGCGTGGGTGTTGATCGCCCTGTCGGCGATGATGCGCCGCAGTATCGCCCCCAAAGAGGCGCTGGAACGGATACGCTTGTTTAGCGCGCCGTATGTCCGCTCTCACCTTACCACTATGGCGCGTCGTTTGGAGGCGGGGCAGGCCGAAGGCGACGCGCTGAATACCGGCTTGTTCAGCGAAGACGTCGCCGATGACATCATCGACTACCAGGACAGTGCCGGCTTCGCCGCAGCGATTGACAGCCTGGGTCGCAACGCTGTCGAGAGCACCACTGAGACTGTTGCGACAACCAGTGCCGCGCTGTCCAGTACGGCGCAACTCGCGCTGTATGGTCTGTTCTTCTGGACGGTCGCCTCGATCGCTGGTATGGCCCTTTCCAGTTTTCAGACTATTCAGCTCTAACATGCCACTTAACCCGAAGGAGTAGAAAACGTGCGTTTGCAACCTATTTCCCGCCCCGACCGCCAGGCTGGCTTCAGTCAAGTGGTGGACCTTCTCCTGATGCTTGGCGGTGTTCTCGCAATCCTAGCCGTGGGCTATGCTATTTGGCACATGTGGCAGGGCAGTTTCACCGTGACCAAAGCGGCGACCAACGTCCAGCACATGGCCACTGACGCCCAGTCGTCGTGGTCACAGCAAGGGGATTTTCAAGGCATCAACGCCACTTCCGTGATCAATTTGCACATCCCACCGAAGTCAATGGTTCACGGCAACCAGATCATCAATGCCTGGAACCAGCCCGTGAGCGTCAACCCTTATACTTTGACCACGCCCAACGATGCGGCAGAGTGGGTCGAGCCGGGCGTGCCGGAGAGCGATTGCGGTAAGTTCGTCACCTCTGCGGCCTCTGGCTTTAGTCGTGTAATTGTGGGTGGCACTACCGTCAAAGATGACTTGACCGGTCAGGCGCTTAGCATTGCCGCGTTGGCCAATGCCTGCTCGGGCGGTGGTACCAAGACGGTGCATTTGATTGTGGGGCGCCAGTGACGAACCGGACCTAATCATGCGCGCATGGTACTTGCCAGCTGATACGGCCGCCCGCGGCCTGATTTTCGACGAGGGCCGCGGTCGGCCTATCTCGCCGGAGGAGGTGGCCGACGCCTCGCTGCTGCTCGCCAAGGCGAAGGAAGCGGCCGACCAACAAGGTCCCGAATACGCTCTCGAGGTGACCTTGAGTGATGGCGCGACGCGCCGTTACCGGGGCGGTATGGTGTGGTCGCCCGTTCGCACCGAGTTTGTTCTTCGTGAGATCGCACCGACGGTGCCCCGGTTTGAGTCGGACGACACGTCGGTGCCGCGCCACATCCGGTCGTGGTTGGCCCATGGCGCCTTGTGCGCCGGCGGGCTCGTGCTGATTGTGGGGCCGGTCGGCAGTGGCAAAACCACGACCGCCAGCGCAACGGTCGTTGAGCGCTTGCACGCGTTTGGCGGTCTGGCGATGGCGGTTGAAGACCCCGTCGAGTATAAGCTGGCCGGTGCGCACGGCGAGGGCTATTGCTTGCAGAGCGAGGTCGGGCGCGGTGAGACATACGGCGAGGTCCTGCGCCGCGCGTTACGGGTTTACCCACCGAACAACAACAATGGGATGTTGTTCATCGGCGAGGTCCGTGACAGTGCGGTGGCCGCCGATGCGCTTCTGAGCGGGACAAACGGGCACCTGGTCATCGCGACACTACACGCCGACGATATCGCCTCCGGGCTGCGGCGCTTAGTGACCTGGGGCCAAGAGCGGGTCGGGCAGGGGCCGGCGCGCGATCTGCTCGCCGCCTCGTTCCGTGTGGCCGTGGCCCAGCGCCTTGAAAACGGCGTCGTACGTGCGCGAGTCTTGCAAAATATCGACTACCGTGCGAGCCAGAGTCTGGCCGAGCGTATCAAACAGGGCGATTTCGATTCGTTGGCCGCCGACCTTGACGCGCAACGCCAGATCGCCCGTCGCACCGGGTAAAGGAGTGCATGTATGAGAACCAACCCCCGCAAGCTGCCACGCCAACAAGCCGGTTTTGCCTTGCTCGTGGATCTCGTGCTCATGATGATTGGGGCGGTCGCGATCTACACGGTTGTCCTGAAGGTCGAGCACCGCGAGCACCTCGCACAAAGCGCCCGCCTTACCGGTCACGATCTGGCTCAGTACGCCAGCGGCGTGCGCGAATGGATTGCGGCCAATGCCGGCAACATGAGCGTCACGAACTCGACCCACACCGGCGTGAATTGGCTCAAGAGCCCCAGCTGTGGCGGGCCCGCCACCAACCCGACGGACGGATACCTGCCGTGCAGCTATACAGGCACGACACCGTTTGGGCAGACGCTTACGACGGTTGTCGCCCGCAATGGCAAGCGTCTCACGGCCACAACCACTTTGTCCCGCGCCAACCTGCCGGACAAGGTCAAGGACGGGAAGGTCGCCAACCTCATCGCTCAGGCCGCCAAAGCCGTCCCGGATTCGTTGGCCACCCCGGCGCAAGGGACGTTTGTCAATTTTACTGCCAACGATCCGGCCAACCCACTGAATCCGTCCCTGCCCAAATACGGGACCGTCACCGCGGTTGCCTCGAACGCGGCGTCCCTGGACGCCTGGTTGAGGACCGATGGGTCCAATTCCATGAACGCTGCGCTCAACATGGACAACCACGACGTCCTCGGTGCCAAGGATATCGATGGTTCGGGCTCTGTGACGATGAAAGGCGATGTCGCCTCGACGACGGGCGACGTGGTGGCCGCCAACGGCAAGGTCATTGGCAAACAGGACGTCACATCTTTAGCCGGCAATCTCGTGGCCCTCAACGGCGGCGTGGTATCGCGCGGCACAGTCTACAGCCAAGGCGGGGACGTGCTCGCGCCCAACGGCAACATGCTCACCAAGAATGTCAAGATCACGTCCACCACTGTCAATGGGCCTGGCGGTATCAAGCCGACCCTGGCCCAAGCGGTGTTCGACGTGCGCGACGTGCCCAATGAGTCGTATGTCAATAAACCCACCTGCCCCAGCGGCACCCAGCCCCTTATTTTCCTCGCGCTGCGCGGCGGCCCCACCGACAAACACGCACTGGAAGGCCAGCCCTATGACGCCGGCAGCCGCTGGTATATCCGTGCCCGCTACCTCAACAACAATGGCAACTGGGTCTTCTTGCCGGCCAATCAGGTCCGTCTCATTGCGACCACTAAGTGTTCTTGAGGCCACCTCCACGCGACTTATTGTTAGCACATAAAGATTTTTGCGCTGTCCGCCGATGACCACGGTTGAATCGTCGCGAAACATAGATATCATTAGCGCTTAGGACGGGTATTTAAGGGGGTTCTAATGAAACGGCACATGATGTACCTCGGCACTATTGCCGCCCTCGTGTTTTCCGCAGCAGCGCTCGGGGCTAGCACGCAGGACTATCTCCAACAGAAGCAGACCAACCAGCAGGTGACCCTGTCGGCAGTCAACAGCGCGAGCCAGGGAACGCAGTCCATCAATACCGATCTCAGCGCCGTCAGTGGCTTTACCACCATCACCCAGCCCATCAATCTGTCCCTCTACGGCCTGCCGGGTATTCAGGACTCGGCCGGCCAGCAGCCGGTGGCGATTACCGTCGGGACGGGCACGAGCGTGGGTCAGCAGCTGATGAGCGAGGCCTTCGGGGGCAAACGCGGTGCCTGCCTTATGGGCGACACGAGGTATGGACCACCGTATTACGGCGGACATGTGGGGTCGTACTATTGCTACGGTGGCTCAAGTCACTGGGAGTTTGGTGAGGCGCGCCTCTATCCGCAGACAGATGGCAGCGTACGCATGGATATTCTCTTTCGCTACCACTGGCGCACTGTCTATTTCCCGATGGATAAGCCCTATACGTACGTCTATGACGTGGGCCGGTATCTGCGCTTGCGCGTTCTCTACCAGGGCCTTGTTAACGGTACCGTTCAGCTCCAAGGCGGGACACGCGGCGTCCAGTTTGTGCCTGGTCGCGGTTGGGTTAGCCGCTGGAACTACGCAACCATCGCGTCGACCTCGCTGCAGCAAGCGGCCACTTCACCGTACGGCACCCTGACGTACGTTGACAACACGGGCTCTTGCAGCCCCAACTGTCCAACCCGGACCGTCCAAACGGCGCAATGAGCTGAGTCTCGGTCAAGTAATACCGCCGAATACCCGCGCTAAAGACCATCTCCCGCGGGGGCTGGGATCGGGGAGGGTTACATGACCACGGCTCCTCGTCCGATTTATGTTCTATCGCTTTTAGGCAATGTATTTCAAAGGAGGTCTATCATGGGCGGGCAGGCATTGTTCTACACGGTGGTGACGGTGGCGCTGACGTTCGTCCTGCAGGCCCATGGGTTCGATGTGTCGTTCATGGAGGTCCTGTTCCCCGTTCTGGGCGTCGGTCTGTTGCTGAACTGGCTGACCGCACGCCCCTCGAAGGGCCAGCGTCTCACTAAGAAGACCTACAAGCCCAAGCGGCTCACTTAATCCTCACTCCAGCGCTCCACTCCAACGA
>Ga0102944_1001971_pt1 | contig 12656 bp, 10 predicted proteins | sample SalPonD_shore_MG_FD_78172 | JGI IMG/M metagenome (GOLD analysis project Ga0102944, IMG submission 78172) | Salt pond soil microbial communities from South San Francisco under conditions of wetland restoration - Salt Pond MetaG... | ecosystem: Environmental > Aquatic > Marine > Intertidal zone >...
CCGCGTGCTCCGAACCCATCTTGCGGCGCACAGCGACCGCGTAGAGAAGCCTGAAGCCCCTTAAACCGCCGTCCCTTCTGCACAATCCGGGTGGTTGACATCCACGGCCGCTTTAGAGAAGGCGCGTCCCCGCGGCGAGTCCATGGTTGGAGAACCTTCCATCCCGTCCCCAACTTTCATCGGTTCGGGCTGCACGAGGCATCCGTGGCTGCGAACCATCGCCCATACCCTCCGCCTATAACCCGGTGTTTTAAACATAGAGAAATTCATTCCTTCCGTGTCTTTCGATGTGCCCTTACCGTATTGGCTACTCGAACGGCAGGCCGCTTCCTGCCTCCGTCTGCAATCAGCGGGTAAGAGCGATATGGGTAACGTGCTTGCCTTAAAGGAAGGAAACGTGGATTTCGACCCCCAGCAGCTTGATCTGGACGCCGCCAACGCCGAGCTGGCCGGGCTGCACGCCGAGGCTCGGGTGGCCTGGACGCTGGCGCGCTTTCCCGGCCGCACCGTGCTGTCCTCCAGCTTCGGCGCCCAGTCGGCGGTGCTGCTGCACATGGCCACACGACAGCAACCGGATCTGCCGGTGATCCTCGTCGATACCGGTTACCTCTTCCCTGAGACTTACCGCTTCGTCGACGAGCTCACTGGGCGGTTTGGTCTCAACCTCCAGGTCTATCGTGCGGAGCTCAGTGCCGCCTGGCAGGAAGCGCGCTACGGCAGGCTCTGGGAGCAGGGCGTGAACGGCCTGGACCGCTACAATCACATGAACAAGGTGGCGCCCATGCAGCGGGCACTGCGGGAGCTCGGGGCGGACGCTTGGCTGTCCGGCATCCGCCGCAGCCAGTCGCGCAGCCGGAGCGGCCGCGACTTCGTCGAGGTGCAGAACGGCCGCGCCAAGGTCCACCCCATCGCCGACTGGAACGACCGCGACGTCTATCTGTACCTCAGGGAGTACGACCTGCCGTACCACCCTCTGTGGCACGAAGGCTACGTCTCCATCGGCGACGTGCACACCACCCGCCGCCTCGCCGACGGCATGGACGAGGAAGAGACCCGCTTCTTCGGCCTCAAGCGCGAGTGCGGTCTGCACGAATACGCCTGATCAGCGCCGTCTGCCAAGGGCTCTTAGCCACGGATGCACACAGATGGACACGGATTGTTTTGGGGTGGGTGCCGACCGGCGGTGCTTCGGCGTCCGAGGACGCAGGCTGTCAACAGCCTCAATCGCGCCGGGGTCGGCGCTCCCACAAACCATGGGTTAATCGCCGCCACCGAACGAAGGGCTGTGGGAGCCCCTCCCCGCTGTAGGAGACCGGATTCGCCGGGCGATCGATCCGGAAACGCGGCCGTGACGGCGAATCCAGGGTCGTCCCGGCGGCGCTACAGCCGCTCCGGCAAATGCGCCCGGATGTCCCGGGGCTGCTTCACCTGGGCCAGGTCCTTGTGCACCTCCTGGTGTACCCGCTCGCGCACGGCGTCGGTCAGGTGCTCGCGGATCAGGCCCAGCAGCCTGGGGCCGGCGCAGACGGTGAGCCGGTCGAAGCTGCCCGCCTGGACGCCGCGCTCCAGCCGCTCGGCGATCTCGCGGACGAAGTGCTCCAGCTCCGTGTGGCGGCGGGAGCGGTCGCCTTCCAGTCCGTGGGCCCCCTGACCCTGGGAGCCGGCCGCCCGGCCGGGCTTGTCGCCGGTCAGGTCGCGCTCGTGCAGGCGGTCTTCGGGATGAACCAGCACTTCCAGCTCGGTCAGCGCGCCGCGCGGGCTGTCAGCCTGGAACAACCGTGCCCGCATCTCGTCGGCGACAACGACCCAGATCTTCTCCATGGTTACTGCCCTCCGGTGACTTTGAGCATAGCTTGCAGTCAGCGGGCGGCGCCCGTGTTGATCCCGGTCATGCCCGGAGGCGGAAACCCCTCAGGCGCTGAGCCGCTCCCGGGTGAGGCGGCGCAGGGAGCCCACGTCGAAGGGTTTGGGCAGGATCGCCAGCACACCGGCCTGGCGGATGGGCTCCAGGTTGACGGGGTGGTGCTCGCTGGAGATGAGCATGAACGGCAGGTCGCGGCCGTGTTCGGTCTCCCGCAGGGCGTGGATCAGGTCCGTGCCGCTCATGTCGCCGAAATACAGGGCGCTGACCACCAGGTCCGGCGCGTAGCCGGCGAGGGTCTCCAGCGCTTCGCCGCCGCTGTTCACGCCGTCGATCTTGTGGAGGCCCACTTCCCGCAATGGCTGGATGACGATGCGCTGCTGCGTGTGGGAAGGTTCCACCGGAAGAATGGAAAGGTCTTCCAGGCCGATGCGCTGGTCCATGGTCGTGCCGTGCTCCCGCTCTACCCCCGGAGCTGAGTCTGCCGCCCGGTCCGGCTAATTCGGTCGGCTGCTTCACAAAATCCACGCGGCTGTGATCCGTTTCGCGTTATGGTGAAGGCCGGCGGGGGTGAGCCGTCGGCGAACGCGGCGTCCCCCGACACGGTCGAAGCACGTTAGGCACATCAACAACGAAGATGGAGGAACCCTCGATGCGGAGAGAGATCGGGCTGCTTCTCGCCGGCGTCTGGCTGGTCCTGGAAGGGCTGCAGCGCCTGGCGGATCTGAGCTTCCGCTACGACGATCTGATCATGGGCGTGCTCGCCGTAGCCGCGGGCGTTCTGATCATCATCAAGCGCTGACGCGGGCAGGGGTCCAGAAGTGGTTTTCCGTCTCGGCAGCAAGGAGCGGCCGGCGCCGAGAACCGGCCTGATCCTCACCGGCGGGGGTGCCCGGGCCGCCTACCAGGTGGGCGTCCTCAAGGCCATCGCCGACATCCTGCCGCCGCGGGTGCACAGCCCCTTCGACATCATCTGCGGCACCTCGGCGGGCGCCATCAACGGCACGGCCCTGGCGTCCCATGCCTCGCGCTTCCGGATCGGTGTCCGGGGCCTGGAGTCGGTGTGGATGAACTTCCATGTCGAGCAGGTCTACCGGACCGAGTTCCTGGGGCTGTCCAAGACCGCCATGCGCTGGCTCGGCGCGCTGTTCTTCTCCGGGCTGGGCGCCGACAACCCCACCGCGCTGCTGGACAACAGCCCGCAGCGGAAGCTGCTCCGCCGGCTGGTGCGTTTCGACCGGATTCCGGACATGGTGGCCTCGGGGCACCTGCGGGCCCTGGCGATCACCGCCTCCGGCTACTCCAGCGGCCAGTCGGTGAGCTTCTTTCAGGGGGCCCGGGAGCTGAGGCCCTGGCAGCGGGCCCGGCGCATCGGCGTGCACACGACCATCAGTCTCGACCACCTGATGGCCTCCTCGGCCATCCCGGCCCTGTTCCCGGCGGTACGCATCGGCGACGAGTACTTCGGCGACGGCTCCGTGCGCCAGCTGGCGCCCATCAGCCCCGCGCTGCACCTGGGCGCGGACCGGGTACTGGTCATCGGCAACAGCGCGGACACTGACGAGCTGCCCCAGCGGGTGGACGGCGGCGGCAATGGCGCCCAGTACCCGTCCATAGCCCAGGTGGCCGGCCACGTGTTGAACAGCGCCTTCCTGGACAGCCTGGACAACGATCTGGAGCGGCTGGAGCGGATCAACCACACCCTGAGCGCCATTCCCGAGAAGGTGCGCCAGCGCGAAGGCATTACCCTGCGTCCGGTGGACGTGCTTACTATCCGCCCCAGCGAGGAGATCAACGTCATCGCCGCCGGTTTCGAGGAGGAAATGCCGCGCTCCATGCGCTTCTTCCTGCGCGGCAGCGGTACCACCAGCGCTACGGGCTCGGTGATGATGAGCTACCTGCTGTTCGAGCGCAGCTACTGCCGGGCGCTGATCAACCTGGGCTACGCCGACGCCATGCGTCAGGAGAACCGGATCCTGCGCTTCCTGGGCTTCGACCCCACCGTCGTCCACGGCGCGGCCGGCAACCCGCCCTACGACACCGCCTGAGCCGGGAGCGCGGGGCAGGCGATTCGCGGCCGTGGGCCGTTTCTGCAATCGCCCACGGCCACCGAACCGGGGCACAGGTAGGCGCGCCGCCAGGCGCTATCTTTAGCCACGGATAGACACCGATGGGTCCGTATGTGCCGGTGCTTGCCGTAGCGGGAGATTCCAGACCGGGAAGCTTCGTCACACCGGGCATCGCGCCGGGGACGGCGCTCCCACAATCCTTCGCCTGTCAGTTAGGGTCATCGAGGGCCCGTGGGAGGCGAGTCCCTGGCGGGCTCGGCCCCAACCGTTATCGCGCCTCGCGGCGCTGCTGCAGGCGGGTGCGCTCGACCGTGGGCGGCCCGCCCAAAGTGGCTACCCAAAAGAAAATGACCGGACAGTGGATGTCCGGTCGAAGATACCCCTGGGTGGGGTGGGGGGAAGTTCATGCCTGAATCTGGAGGATCAGCGTCCCTTCGTTCAGCAGTCCTCCAGCCAAAGGTTTTGGCGCCGTAACCAGCGCCTGACTGAGCAGTCAGCGCTGTATAAGGTATATGTCATATTCGACCAAAAATCGCCTTATTTGTCAAACAATTTCTATACATACTCGATCGGGACAATCCGGAAAGTTGTACATCCGGATAGCCGATTCGCGTAACTGCCGCTCCCTCCACCGGTTTTCACGGGGCCCTTCCGCGGGGGGCGTGTCGCTGTTGACACAACCAACATATAGTCTAAGATCAGAAAACAGACACAACATATAGGGTCTGCTGTGGAGCGCCCTGTGACCAAGTTGTGGAAAAGACCAATAACCGCTTGAATCCCCCGCACCAGGCCGCTTGGGGATAAGTCTCAAAGGGAGAGGGTTATGACCAGCGCAGCGATTGTTCGCGCCCTGCCGAACGCCGTCGCAGAAATTCCCGTCCAGCCCGCTTCGCTGGATATCTGGGACAAGAAGTACCGTCTCAAGACCAAGGACGGGCAGGTGATCGACCGCGAAGTGGACGACACCTACAAGCGCGTCGCGCGCGCGCTCGCGGAGGTCGAGGAGACCCCGGAGAAGCGCGAGGAGTGGTACGAGAAGTTCCTGTGGGCGCTGCGTCATGGTGCCATCCCCGCCGGCCGCATCACCTCCAACGCCGGCGCCTGGGAGCACAAGCCGGCCACGTCCACCATCAACTGCACGGTCTCCGCCACCATCGGCGATTCCATGAACGACATCCTGGGCAAGGTCCACGAGGCGGGGCTGACCCTGAAGGCGGGCTGCGTGGCGCCGGAGACCTCGGTGGTGACCGAGCACGGGGTCGTCACCGCCGAACGCGCGGTAACGGAGAAGCATGAACGCATGCTCTGCTATGACCGCGATACAGGGCACTTCGAGATGCGCCGAATCGAACGGCACATGGTGACCCGCGTGCCGCGCGACGAGAACATCGAGCTGGTATCCAACGGTACGAGGCTCAAGACGTCGATCAAGCATCCGGTGCTCGTCTATCGCAACGGCAGGCTTGTCTACGTGCGCGCCGACGATGTGTGCGAAAGCGACGGCTTGGTCCATCACCGCTTTGCCTGGACGGCCGAGCGGGCTACGGCAGAGCAGGCCTGGTTCGCGGGCGCTCATCTGGGCGACGGCAGCGCTTACGCGAAGCGCTATGAATACAAGCCAACCCGCCAGGCCTGGGCGATGAAGGCGAGGGCCGCCGGTCAGCGGCTCGTCTTCAAGATTAGGGCGGCCGAGCGTGAGGTCGTTGAGCGCTATGCCGAGTTCTTCCAGGCTTTTTACAGCTCGCGGGCCCAGGTCATCGCAGGCAGCACCGCCAATGGAACGCCTGTTTGGGACTATACGGTCGCCAGCTTTGAGGCGAGCCGGGCAGCGGAGCTGATCGACGGACAGATCGGGCGGAAGACGGCCGATCTTCGGGTTCCCCGGTGGGTGGCCGAACGCCCGGACCGGCATTTCCTGCCGTTTCTTGCCGGGCTGATCGACACCGACGGCACCGTCAGCACCGAGCGCGGCAGCGTCACCATCGCGACGCAGAGCCACGCTTTCGCGTGGGAGCTCAAGGGGCTGCTCGGGCTATTCGGCGTGCGCGGTGCGGTGACCTGTCGGAAGCCGCGGACGCACGTCTATAAGGGCAACACGATCCGCGACGACGGCGGCGCAATGCTCAAGATCTCCGACTCCGCCTTCCTTGGCAGCGTCGCCGAGTACATGGCGGATGGCGGCAAGCGTCGGCGCATCGTCGAGCATGCCAGCCAGGCCGGTCAGTATGATCGGTACGTGTTGCCGCAGGCGCTTGCTCAGGCCTTGGAGCGGGAGAACGCGGGTCTGAGCCATGGTGAGCGACAGGTGCTCGGCTTCTATCATGGCTACCATCGCAAGGCTCAGGTCAGCCGGGTCTGGCTCGAGCGCTGGCGTGAGCGTTTCCCGCATCTGGCGGAGTTGATTGAGGTCGCCCGCAGCCTGCGGCCGGTCGACGCGGTACGGCGCAATCTGGACTGTGGCGAGACGTTTTACGATTTCACCATAGAGAAGCACAACAACTATCTGGCCGGTGAAAACGGCCTGATGGTCATCCACAACTGCGGCATCGGTTACGACTTCTCCACCCTGCGGCCCAAGGGCGCCTACGTCTCCGGCGCCGGCGCCTATACCTCCGGCCCGCTGTCCTTCATGGACATCTACGACCGCATGTGCTTCACGGTGTCCTCGGCCGGCGGCCGCCGCGGCGCGCAGATGGCCACCTTCGACGTGGGTCATCCGGACGTGCTGGACTTCATCCGCGCCAAGCGCGAGAACGGCCGCCTGCGCCAGTTCAACATGTCGCTGCTGATCACCGACGAGTTCATGGAGGCGGTGGAGAACGGCGACGACTGGCCGCTGGCCTTCCCGCTGTCCCCGGCCGAGGTGGAGAGCGACGGCATCGACGTCAACGACCCCGAGCAGGTGATCTGGCGCGAGTGGCCCAAGAAGGAAGGCTACGTCACCCGCGAGGACGGCCTGGTGGCCTGCCGCATCTTCAAGAAGGTCAAGGCCCAGCGCATCTGGGACATGATCATGACCTCCACCTACGACTACGCGGAGCCCGGCTTCATCCTCATCGACCGAGTCAACGAGAGGAACAACAATTGGTTCTGCGAGGAGATCCGGGCGACCAATCCGTGTGTGACGGCCGACACCCGGCTGCATACACAGCACGGATTGGTGCGCATCGGCGATCTGTACGCGTCTGGCGCTCCGCTGGAAGTCACCGTGGATCGTCGGGCACTGGGCGAGACGCAGCGAGGCACCGTCGGCCGCGAAGCCAAGCCGGCGTTCATGACCGCGCGTGACGCCGATGTCTATTTTGTCGAGAAGGAGGCGGGATACGAGATCAAGGCCACCGAATGGCACGATTTCTACAGTCGTCGAGGCAAGATCAAGCTCAAGGAACTGGAAGCCGGCGATGAGCTGCTGATCCAGTCCGGCAAGGGCCAGTTCGGCAAGGAAGGCAAGGAAGAGCTGGGCGTGCTCCTTGGCCTGATCACCGGTGATGGGCATTTCACGAACCGGGGCAATGATCAGGAAGCCGTCATCGTCAACTTCTGGAACGAGGAGCGCGGGCTCGCCGAACAGGTTGCCGAGTACGTCAATACACTGATTGCGGAGGTCGCCAGGACCGAGCGCCGCTATCAGGTATCGCCCGTGGCGGTGCCGGAGCGCAATCACCAGTTCATCCGCTCGGTGCTGCTGACCCGCGTGCTGGAGCACTACGGCTTCACCCGGGAGAGCAAGCTGAAGGTGCCGGAGGTGATCTGGCGGGGCTCCGAGGCCTGCGTCAAAGGCTATTTGCGGGCCCTCTTTCAGGCCGACGGCACGGTGAATGTCTCCAGTAACAGTCAGAGCTGCTCCATCCGCCTCGCGTCCAGCTACCCGGAGCTGCTCAAGGACGTGCAGAAGCTGCTGGCCAACTTCGGCGTGTTCTGCCGCATCCGCGCACGGCGCAAGGCCGGTACGCGCATGCTGCCGGACGGCAAGGGCGGCAGCCGCTCGTACGAGTGCAAGGCTGATCACGAGCTGATCATCGACGGCGAGTCCCGGGAGGCCTTCATGAACGAGATCGGCTTCCTGATGGACTACAAGAACGACAAATACCGCAACTGGGTGGCCGACAAGAAGCTCGTGAAGACCCAGCGTTTCACCAGCAAGGTAAAGGAGATCGTCTACGCCGGCCGGGAAGCGGTCTACGACACTACCCAACCGGACCACAACACGGTCATCTTCAACGGCCTGGTGACAGGGCAGTGCGGCGAACAGCCGTTACCGCCGTACGGCGCCTGCCTGCTCGGCTCCATCAACCTGACCAAGTTCGTCCGCGAGCCGTTCACCGAGAACGCCGCCTTCGACTGGGAGGAGTACGCCCAGGTGGTGGACATCTTCACCCGCATGCTGGACAACGTGGTGGAGATCAACGGCCTGCCGCTGGACACGCAGCGCCACGAGATCTACCGCAAGCGCCGCCACGGCATGGGCTTCCTGGGCCTGGGCTCCACCCTCACCATGCTGCGCATGAAGTACGGCGAGCCGGACTCCCTGGCGTTCACCGAGCGCGCTTCCAAGGAGATGGCCCTGCAGGGCTGGCGCACCGCGCTGGACCTGGCGGAGGAAAAGGGCGCCGCGCCGATCATGGACGAGGAGTTCACGGTCACCAAGGAGATGCTCAACAAGCGCCCGGAGATGAAGCAGGACGGCTACAAGGCCGGTCAAAAGATCAAGGGCCGCGTCCTGCACGCCAAGTACAGCCGCTACATGCAGCAGGTCGCCCAGGAGGATCCGGAACTGGTGGAGAAGCTGGCCGAGCATGGCGCCCGCTTCACCCATCACAGCTCCATCGCGCCTACGGGCACCATCAGCCTGTCCCTGGCCAACAACGCCAGCAACGGCATCGAGCCCAGCTTCGCCCATCACTACTTCCGCAACGTGATCCGCGAGGGCAAGAAGTCCAAGGAGAAGGTGGACGTGTTCTCCATGGAACTGCTGGCTTACCGCCACTTCGTGGACCCGGAGGCCGTGCCGAACATGGGCGAGGGCCGCACCCTGCCCGAGTATTTCATTACCGCCGACGAGGTCACGCCCAAGCAGCACGTGGACATCCAGGCGGCGGCCCAGAAGTGGATCGACTCCAGCATCTCCAAGACGGCCAATGTGCCCACGGATTATGCCTACGAGGACTTCAAGGACATCTACCGCTACGCCTACCAGCAGGGCCTGAAGGGCTGCACCACGTTCCGCTTCAACCCGGAGGCGTTCCAGGGCGTGCTGGTCAAGGAGAGCGACCTGAACAACACCACCTACCGCTTCACCCTGGCGGACGGCAGTGTGGTGGAGGCCAAGGGCGGCGACGAGATCGAGTACGACGGCGAGATCCACACCGCCGCCAACCTGTTCGACGCGCTGAAAGAGGGCTACTACGGCCGCTTCTGACAAAACAGGCTATTGCCCGCGTAGGCGCTCAGCTACGCTGAGCGATCCCACAAAAGGCATCGCCCGGCACAGCCGGGCTCCCACAGGGAAGCGGAGTGGCCGTGAGACAACGAATGCAGGCAGACAAGGAGGTCAAAATGGGCAAAGGAAACCCCCTGTAGGAGCGCCTCGAGGCGCGATCCGGCAAACAGGGTTTGCGAATGCGTGGGAGCGGCGACCCCGCCGCGATCCCCCAGGCCGGACAGAAGACGAGACAGGACAATGTGGGAGCGGCGACCCCGCCGCGACGAGCCCGAGGCCTCTCCCACCAACCGAACACCACGACGGGCCCGCACCCGTCAACCAGGCTGAGGAGCCAAGGTGGCAGCGATGGCGATCAAGATCGAAAACAAGATCATCGACTACGAGGTGGCGAAGGCCAACGCGGAGGCGGACAGCACCCCGCAGCAGTCCACGGAGCCCGAGATCGAGCAGATGCACGAGCAGCTCCAGCGCCCGGAGCAGCTCGAAGGCAAGACTTACAAGGTCAAGACCCCGCTCTCGGAGCACGCCCTGTACGTCACCATCAACGATGTCGTCCTCAATCCGGGCACCGAGCACGAGCTGCGCCGTCCCTTCGAGGTCTTCATCAACTCGAAGAACATGGACCACTTCCAGTGGATCGTGGCCCTGACACGCATCATCTCCGCCGTGTTCCGCAAGGGCGGCGACTGCACCTTCCTGGTGGAAGAGCTGCGCAGCGTGTTCGACCCCCGCGGCGGCTACTTCAAAAAGGGCGGCCGATTCATGCCGTCCCTGGTCGCCGAGATCGGCGAGATCATCGAGCAGCACCTCAAGCACATCGGCATGATCGAGGACGACAGCCTGGACGAGCACCAAAAGGCGTTCATCGCCCAGAAGAAAGCCGAGTTCGAGGGTAAGCAGCCCCAGGCCCAACCGGCCGTCGACTGCGACGACAGCGTGTCACAGTTCCCTGAAGGGGCGCAGCTGTGCGGGAAGTGTCATACGAAGGCGATGGTGGTGATGGATGGGTGTTTGACTTGTTTGAATTGTGGGGATTCTAAGTGTGGGTGAACATTCTAACGGTGATGAACTATGAAGGACGCCTCGAACCAAGAGATTTCCGCTAGCCGACGAAAGTTGCAAAACCCTTACGCCCACTTGGATGGTGACGGTGGGTACAGCGGCATCAAGCGCGCCTACACTGAGAGCTTTACGCTGATCTCAGCAGAGGAGGTTCGGGGCGAGCCGTTCAGGGAGCGGCGAGATGCGCGAAGGGCCTACTCTGACAAGGATATCGAGGCGATTGCTCGTAGGCTCCAGAACGCTATGTGGAGGCGCCGACGTGCGCTCGCGCCAGAGCAGGTTCCGCCCGAGCCATTGAGCATCCTCAAGCCTGAGTATGCACTCCGTGCGTTGGGTTATCGTTTTGTGGCTAGCAACCCCCTTGGTGAATTTCGAGAAGGAGGCGTTTCCATTGACGTAGCCGGTCTTTTCGACGGTGACTCCCACACGGTCAGCGTCTCACCGCAGTTCGATCCCTTGGTACGGAACTTCACAGCAGCCCACGAACTTGGTCACGCAATTTTACATGGACAAAGCGGCCTTCATCGAGATAGGCCACTAGACGGTTCGACGGCTGCTATCCAGAGAGATCCCACTGAAGTCGAAGCGGACAAGTTCGCCGCGTTCTTCCTGATGCCTCAGACGCTCGTAGAGACCGCCTTCGAGCGGCGGTTCGCCACGAACAGATTCACACTCACCGATGACAACGCGTTTGGGCTCGACCCAGCGGGTGTGAACGAGCTTGCAGAACGCAAAATTCCGCTGCGTCAGTTATCGAAAACGCTGGCGTCGGCAAATAGATTCCACGCCCAGCACTTCGAGTCCCTCGCTAGCGAGTTCGGAGTATCAGTCGGTGCCATGGCGATACGGCTTGAGGAGCTAGGTTTGGTTCTCGAGTGAGAGTGCCCTGCTGTTGACGTTCGCCGATACAACGCCGTGGCGGGGCCGAATATCCTTGGCCACCTAAGCAGGAAGGAGTTGCAGTGATGGCGTCCAACCGAAAGACCACTGGAACCAAGGCGGCTAGCAGCGCATCACGGACAATGACTGGCAAGTCGACGGGAGGGAAGTCGAAGACGTCGGCCGCATCGGCGCTGTCGCAGACGGGTACGCCCAAGCGGCAGTCTGGTAACAAGGCAGCCAGTGCTGCGTCAAAGACGTTGTCCGACGGTCGGACGTCTAAGCAGTCGAAATCTGCTGCGGGGAGCACTCTAGCTCAGACGCCTAGAAAGTCGAAGAATAAGTAAGGCGGCTTAGATGAATAAGTGCCGGGGTCTTGGAATCTAGCAAGGATGCCCAGGTCTAGTCCGTTAATTGCGTATCGGTGTGGACGAAATTTGGCAACGCAAGACCTGACCGTATGCCGTAACCGGCTGTTCATCTTGCGGGTTAGAGTCCCGCGAAAGGAGTTGTCCGTACACCTTTCTAGCGCCGGGAAGCAGCGTCCGAGAGATCGGGGGTTGTGAGTTTCCTTGGGGCGAAGTTGCAGGCCGTAGCGAAAGCGAACCTAGAGGTAGCCTCGTCACTTATCCGAAGATGCCGACCCTGTGGTCAGAAGGGGAAGGCCGTTGTCGATGGGATGGGAAAACGGAAGCGTTCCATCGGATCTTCCGGGGTAGCAGGGGCGGCATGTAATGGAAGAGAAACAGTGCAGTGCGGGAGATCCGCGGCGGTGGTGACACAGAACTGCCAACCGGTGTGTATAAGGTAAGAGCCGAAGTCACGCCGGGCCGTCGTGGAAGTCGGAGGGGTCCATAGTACCGTTCGAGGGTCGGGACAACACAACCCGGCCCGAGGGAAGGGGCCCTGCTTTGTCCACGCAACCAAAGAGCGGAGGATCAGGGGATTGCGATGACGCTAAAAACCCCAGACAAGATCAGGACGCTACAGAGGAAGCTCTACACCAAGGCCAAGCAAGAGCCGGGGTTTCGCTTCTATGCCTTGTACGACAAGCTGTGTCGGGCCGACATTCTGAGTCATGCCTACCGGCTGGTGCGGTCGAACAAAGGGGCGCCCGGAATAGATGGGCAGACCTTTGAGGCCATCGAGGCGGTGGAAGGGGAAGTGTGCTTCGTGCAACGCCTTCAGGAGCAGTTGGAAAGCAAGACGTACCGAGCCCAAGCGGTACGACGGGTCTGGATACCCAAACCCGATGGCAGTCGACGGCCGCTGGGCATACCGACCATCCGGGACCGGGTGGTGCAAATGGCGGCCAAACTCGTCCTGGAACCGATCTTCG
>Ga0102944_1001972_pt1 | contig 12656 bp, 8 predicted proteins | sample SalPonD_shore_MG_FD_78172 | JGI IMG/M metagenome (GOLD analysis project Ga0102944, IMG submission 78172) | Salt pond soil microbial communities from South San Francisco under conditions of wetland restoration - Salt Pond MetaG... | ecosystem: Environmental > Aquatic > Marine > Intertidal zone >...
CCGGTTGTGTTTATCTATGCTCTGGATCGTGGATATGATTATATCATCCAGATGGATGCCGACCTCTCGCACAATCACCAAGAGATTCCGACCATGATTGAGAATCTGAAGCAATACGATTTGGTTATAGGCTCGAGATATATCCAGGGCGTCTCGGTGGTTCATTGGCCGTTATCCCGGTTGATTTTGAGCTACGGGGCGAATCTGTATACTCGCTTCATCACCGGGATGCCGATTCACGACAGCACCAGTGGCTTTAAGGCCTGGCGCAGCGAGGTATTAAAAGCGATTGATGTGGACAGAGTGCGATCCCAGGGCTATGCGTTTCAGATCGAAATGAACTTTCGGGCATGGAAGAGTCATTGCACCATTAAGGAGCAACCCATTATATTTTATGACCGGATTGAAGGAAAGTCGAAGATGTCCAAAAAAATTATCTGGGAAGCGGTGTTTATGGTCTGGCTGATAAAAATTCGCAGCATACTCCGGTTGCTGTAAGTCAGGTTGAAACAGGTGGTTCCCGTGCCTGCCCAAAGATATTTCATGCATGCGGTCAAACGATTGAGGAATCTATGCAGACCGTTTTAGAATTTGAAAAACCTATTGTGGAGCTCCAGCAGAAAATAGAAGAAATGCGGGGGCTTTCTGCGGCCGGCGATGTTGATATCGAAGACGAAATCCAGCGGCTGGAAGAGAAACTGGAAAAATTGTCCACCAAGGTGTATAGCGGGTTGAGCCGGTGGCAGCGGGTGCAGCTGGCCCGACACCCGGATCGTCCGTATACGCTGGATTATATAAATCGCATGACCACCCGATTCCAGGAGCTGCACGGGGACAGACGTTTTGGGGATGATAAATCGATTATTGCAGGAATCGGGGTTATTGCCGATAAAAAAGTGGCGATCCTCGGGCATCAAAAGGGGCGAAATACGAAAGAGAACGTATTCCGGAATTTCGGGATGCCGAATCCGGAAGGCTATCGTAAGGCATTGCGGGTAATGCAATTGGCGGAAAAATTTCGTAGGTCTGTGGTCTGCCTGATCGATACACCCGGCGCCTATCCCGGCGTGGGCGCCGAAGAACGCGGCCAGGCGGAGGCCATCGCCCGGAACCTGTATGAAATGTCGCGGCTGCGTGTACCCATTCTTATCATCGTCATCGGGGAGGGCGCCAGCGGGGGAGCACTGGGAATTGGAGTAGGCGACCGGATTCTGATGCTGGAGAACACCTGGTATTCTGTGATCACGCCGGAAGGGTGTGCCTCTATTCTGTATCGCGATGCCTCCCATGCGGAAGAGGCTGCAGAGGCTATGAAGGTGACTGCGCAGGATCTGCTGGACATGAAGATCGCAGACAGCATCATTGAGGAACCGACCGGAGGAGCGCATCACAATCCCGATGCTGCCGCCGATATTTTAAACCAGGTGATACTGGACGAACTAAATACTTTGGAAGCCATTGATACCGAACTCCTCATCCAGCGCCGGGTGGAAAAATTCAGTAAAATGGGTGCGTGGGAGGAATGAGGGATACGAGGTTTTTTCGCGTCTGAAAGATATTCCGGAAATGCTCACAGAATATATTATGTCAAAACATAGCGCCATATTATGTACTCTCGCGGTTTCGCTGGTCTCCGATTAATGTCCCCGTATCATCAGTCTTTCACAGAGATGTCTCTGCTCTCCGAGAATCGGTGAAATATTCGGGGAAGGAACAGTTCTCGTACTGAGCAATATAAGTATTTAATGAAATCACTGTCCTCTTTACGAAATTCGGGAATTGCACTTTTCATAGCGCTCGTACTCTATCCCTTGTGCTCTGTCTCGGCGCAGTACCATTATTTCGGGCGCAATAAGGTGCAATATACAGACTTTGACTGGCATATTCTGCAAACGGAGCATTTTAATATCTACTTTGATCCGGAAATGCAGGAAATTGCGGAGATCGGAGCAGCCGCGGCCGAGAGCAGTTATGTTGAGCTCTCTGCCCGCATTGATCACACCCTGACAGAACGGGTCCCTCTGATTTTTTATGCATCCCATTTGTTATTCCAGCAGACGAACATCACTCCGGGGTTTATCCCGGAGGGAGTCGGGGGATTTTTTGAGTTTATTAAAGGACGAGTGGTGGTGCCGAGCAATGGAGATATCTACCAGTTTCAGCGGGTGATCCGGCACGAACTGGTGCATGTGATGATGACCAGCAAAATCAACCGAATCATTAAGGATTCAGGACAACTGACCCATCCCGGCCCCCCGTTGTGGTTTGTCGAAGGGCTGGCGGAATATTGGTCAACGGAGGTGTTGGATCCCCAATCCAAGATGATTCTTCGGGACGCAGTCCTGAATAACTACTTTGTTCCACTGACGCAAATCTCGCGTATCACGGGATCATATCTGATGTACAAGGAAGGCGAAAACCTTTTGCATTTTATTGCCCAGGAATACGGCCCGGAGAAAATTCTGTTACTGATAGAGAATATCTGGCGAGAGGAAAGTTTTATTGATGTACTCGAGTATGTTATAGGGGAGCCGGTGGAAAAAATCAGTGAGAAGTGGCATTTCTGGCTCAAGCAGCAGTTTTATCCATTGCTGCAGAAAGAGTCTCTGCCAGCGCCCACCACGCGGAGGCTCACCACTGTCGGAGTGAACCACAGTCCGTCCATGTATGAGGAAAACGGGACCAAGTATCTGGTGTTCGTCTCGAACAGAACTGGTTACACCAATATTTATTCCCGCGCCATCGACAACGACTCGGATGATGAGGAGTTAACCTTGCTGGTGGAGGGTGAGCGCAACCGGCAATACGAGTCGTTCCACTTTATGGATTCCGGGTTAGATATCTGTGATTCCACTAATATCCTGGCGTTCGTTACCAAGAGTGGCGAACGTGATGCGCTGCATCTCTGGGATATCCATGAGCGACGGAATATACAATCGTATACCTTTCCGGAATTGGTGGGAATTTCGTCGCCGTCCTGGAATGAGGACGGCTCGGAGTTGGTGTTCTCCGGGATGGATTTTGCCGGGTATGTGGACCTGTATCTGTTCAACACCCAGACCGAAGAGTTAGTCCGGCTGACCAGAGATGTATATAATGACGTCGCCCCGATATTCGGACCCGATGAACACACGATCTACTTCAGTTCGGATCGCACCGAATATGGCAAGCAAGGGTATTCGAATATTTTTCGGTTTGATCTTCAGACCGGGAACATCGCGTATATAACGCATGAGCGATCCCGTGATACAACGCCGGTCATCTCTCCGGACGGGACGCGTCTGGCCTATATCTCGGATCGGGGGGGCACCAATAACGTCTGGATTATGGATCTCACCGATTCGCAGGGCTCTCAGTTCGAATCCTATACGGTTCGTGCTGCCACCGAATTCGCGACGGCAGTGCTTCATCCGACCTGGGTAAACGACAGCACGCTGGTGTGCACCGCGTTCGACAGCTATCAGTTTCAACTGCATGAAATTCAGGTGCAGCCGAAGGAGACCGAGAGGATCCAATGGGCATTTTCGGGCCAGAATCTCTGGGAATTCCCCCATATTTCCATTGGGAATCCCTCCAATAAAGTGAAACCTTACAAACGAAAGTATTCGCTGGATCTGGCCGTCAGCCAGGTGTCGAATGATCCCATCTTCGGAACGTCCGGCGGCGGGCAGCTGGCCTTTTCCGACATCATGGGGAATCATCGCTGGGAAGTGCTGGTTTACAATACGGCCGAGTCTGCAGGGGATTTCTGGGAGCGGTTTAATATCCTGGTCTCCAAATATAACCTGGAGAACCGGGCAAACTGGGGGGTGGGAGTTTTTCATTTCAATAACCTCTACTGGACACCCCGCGAACAGTTCTACAATGAGCGCCGGTACGGGGGGATGTTCATGCTCCGGTATCCCTTCAGCCAGTTTCGCCGGCTGGAGGCTTCCTCTACCGTGGCCCTGTCCGAGAAATTGGTCTATAATTCCACTCAGGATGCCCCCAGAAAAGCATTACTGATGGCGAATTTTCTCACCTATGTGAGGGACAATTCCATCTGGGGATCGACCGGGCCGATGGACGGGCAGCGGTTTCTGGTGCAGGCAGGGTTCACCAATGATATCCGGTTCAATAACGTAAATTATTATACCCTGGTGGGTGACTACCGCCGGTACTTTCGTCTGCAGCGGCGCGTTACCTATGCCCTCCGGCTCATGGGTTTGCGGAGTGAAGGCTATGAGCCTCAGCGGTTCTATATCGGGGGCAGCTGGACCCTCCGGGGATATCCCCGGTTTCGGATCTGGGGAAAGAACGCCTTTCTGTGGAACAATGAGCTGCGGTTTCCCTTAATTGACCAGATCGGCATTCAGTTCCCATTCGGCGGTATCGGTTTCAGGGGGCTGCGTGGCGCCTTGTTTGTTGATGCCGGGAATGCCTGGGAGGAAGAGTTCCCCGGGATGCGCGGCAGCTTCGGTATCGGCCTCCGCATTAATCTGGGCGGCTTTCTGGTGCTGCGCTATGACATCGGGCGCCGGACCGATTTTAAAACCGTCGACAACAACACCTTCTATCAATTTTTCTTCGGATGGGATTACTGATGACAAGATCCGGAGGACTACTCATCGGTTTGGCGTTCTGGATTCTGTCGTGCGGGTCGGTTGCCGAGCTCAGTCGCGAAACCTACATCCCGCCCTCATCCCCGCCATTTCATGGCGAGAAAATCGGAGAATTCCGGATTGAAAGCATGTCCACGGGCGAGCCGGTGGTCCTGGATCCGGTGCATACGGCCTGGCTTTCCGGCAAGGGTGAAATTCTGATTTTTAACCATCGTGAAAACGATATGGCCCAGGTGATTAAAGGCAAGGATCCCATCACCGGGTTCGCGTATCGGGACGGCAATTTTGTGTGGACCGAAGTGAACCGGGAAAAGAATGTAGTCCGTTTCAGCAACGACTTAACGGAAGAGGTCTGGCGAATCACCAGTGGGAGCTATGCGGCTCCGCCACTGATTGCTGACTCCCTCTGTCTCCTGGCCCAGGTGAACGGCCGGATTAATGCTGTCGGGTATGATTCGGGGAAAGTCCACTGGACAGAGAAGCTTTCCGGGCGTATTTTCACCAGTCCGCTGGTGGATGATTCCACCTATTTTGTGAGTACCGATGCCGGGCATCTGTATGCGCTTCACGTCGAAACGGGAGCCATCCTCTGGGAGGTTCGTATCGAAGCGCCGGTCTGGGTGATGTCACTCGATGATCGCGCTCTCTATCTGGGAACGTACCAGGGGGAATTTGTCGCGGTGGACCGGTCGGAACACACCATCCGGTGGCGTGTTCAATCGGAATCACAGGTACGGAACCGGCCGCTCATCACCACAGAATATCTCTATTGGACAAATACCGGAGGAGAGGTATACCGGATCAGAAAGGCCACCGGGGAATACACCCGGTTGACACGATTAATCGTGCCCATTGCCGGTGCGCCTGCCAGAACCGATCGCGGCCTGCTGCTCTCCGGGTTGGATAAAGTACTGTATCATCTGGACAGCGAGACTGGGGAGGTACTGCAAAAAATTGAACTCGAGGGCCGGCTGCGCAGTACGCCGCTGTATATGCGTAACCGGTGGATTGTCGCTATGGAGGATCACTGGATTTATGCGCTGGAATAAAAATACGCTTGTAGGGACGCTGTGTCTACTTTTGCTGGCGGCGCCGCTGCGGGGGCAGAATAACCCCGGAAACAGGCATCTCTGGAATGTAACCGCTAATGGAGACACCCTCCGGTATGTGAATACGATCCCATCCAGGCATCAAACCACCGGGTTGTCCCTCCCCAGATACCTGACCCCTGACGAATTTCAACAATTGATGAGAACCACCAGTGAACCCTCCGACAGCCAGGTGGTGCTCACCAATTTGATCCGGTACGACCAGATACGCGTGCCACGGATGCCGGAAGCACGAGAACTGGAACCATCCTATGCCAGGATCTGGCAGCCAGTGGTAAGTATGGCGGTGTTCGGTACGCTGAGTGCGTATTTTAAACTGGAAGCGAATCGGACCTATACTCGGTATGAAGAATCGCTGGATCACGGAAAAATAGAGAAGTATTATACGCTCACCAGAAAATACGATACCTATTCAGCAATTTCCTTTGTATTTTTGCAGGGTAGTTTTGGGTGGTTGATTTATAAACTGTTATGGTAAATGTATGACTGAAGATTCCGACAAAGAATTCAACGAAGACCAGACCACGGATCAAACCGAGCAAACCAACGGTCAATCCGGAAGCGAGACAGCCGAGGAGGATTACTACGGCGGGACCTCCACTGCCGGCAGGGAAGAGGAGCCGGAAGAAGCTGGGATGAACTTTCTGGATCACCTGGAAGAACTGCGCTGGCGATTAATTAAAAGTCTGGTCGGAGTGGTGGCCGTGGGCATCATCGGGTATCTGTTCTCCGATCAGCTGCTCCAGCTGTTTCTCTATCCCGCCCGCAATGTGAATACGCCGTTCGATCTGCAGGTGCTTGGGGTGCCCGATATGCTGATGGTGAAAATCAAGATCGGCATCTTCACAGGCATCGTCGGAGCGCTGCCTATTATCACCTTCCAGATGTGGCGATTCATTGCGCCGGGCCTGTTGCCGCATGAGAAGCAGTATGTCCCGTCAACGGTCACGGTGGTGACGTTGTGCTTCCTTATCGGGGCCACCTTCGGATATTTCGCGATTTTGCCGGTGGCTCTGGAGTTCCTCAGCGGATTAGGGCTCAGCACCATCCAGAACAATTATGCCCTGGATAAATATGTCAGTTTCGTCACCCGGATCATTCTGATCACCGGCCTGATATTTGAATTGCCGGTCCTCTCTTTCTTTTTAACAAAGATTGGTCTCGTCACGCCCGCTGTTTTGCGCCACATCCGGCGTTATGCCGTGATTATCACCTTCGTCCTGGCGGCCTTCATCACTCCTCCGGATCCGGCGAGTATGATCTTGATGGGCATCCCCATCTTGCTGCTGTATGAGATCAGTATCTGGGTGTCCCACTTCGGGCTCTCCAAAGAAACCCGCCGGGAACTCCGGAAGGCAAAGAAACGCCGAAAGCAGGAAGAAAAGCGCCGGAAAGCCGGAGATTAATTCGACCGGATACGCTGAAATTCCGCTGACGGGTTCCGACAGGATCGCGCCCTCAATATAGCCACAATATGCATCCCAGCGATGTGAACGAACCGTTGCCGTCGGAGTCCCATTAATCCGGTGAAACCTTTCTCACCTTGGATATCGCAGAATCGATCCGAAGCCTCTTTTGATCATTGGAGTGCTTCGCGGTGTTACGTTGCATGATCGATCTGTTCATCCGGCCAGGTGAACATGTCCATTCAATACAGTGAAGGGACTGATTTATACCAGGGGAGGTGTTTGTTTTTTTCAACTAACCCGCGCCCATCCGGCGGGGGATTTGCGCCGACTGCACGAGACGCTTCGCTAGAGCGCAATGTGGGTCTGGGAATGGTCAGGCTTGAACCGGCTGCTCCTCCGTATGGTTCTGGAGATCCGCTGCGCCCCGCTCCACACCTCAGAAGATGCCCTGCAGGCACATTCACAGAGCTGCCGTAGGTCCCGTACATGACTCCACAAATTTTCCTGCCAAAGCAGACTATTACCTTGCGAATCAAACAGCATTTTATTTAATTATTGCGGAAATTCGTTCACACACGTAAAGAGCGGAACCTGATGGATGTCTTATTTCTCTCTCGTCTGCAGTTTGCCCTGACCGTCGGTTTTCATTACATCTTCCCCACCATCAGCATCGGGCTGGGTGTTATTCTGGTGATAATGGAAGGCATGTATCTGAAGACCAATAACGAATTGTACCATAATATGACCCGGTTCTGGGTGAAAATCTTCGGACTGACTTTTGCCGTCGGCGTAGCCACGGGGATCGTGATGGAGTTCGAGTTCGGCACCAACTGGGCGGTGTACTCCAGATATGTTGGTGATGTGTTCGGCAGTGCCCTGGCGGCCGAAGGTGTATTCGCCTTTTTCCTGGAATCGGGATTCCTGGCGATTCTCTTATTCGGCTGGGACAAGGTGAGCAAGACCATGCATTTTGTTGCCACGATACTGGTGGCCTTCGGAGCCCATTTCAGCGCCGTGTGGATTGTAGTGGCCAATTCCTGGCAGCAGACGCCGGCCGGGTTTCACATCGTTGGCAGCGGTATGGAGGCCCGGGCGGAAATACTCGACTTCTGGGCGATGGTCTTCAATCCCTCCTCCATGGATCGGCTGTCTCATGTACTGATGGGATCCTGGCAGGCGGGGGCCTGGTTTGTGATCAGTGTGAGCGCTTACTACCTGTTGAAGAAGAAGTATGGCGACTTTGCCAGACACTCCATTAAGATTGCCCTCATCGTGGCCGTGGTTGCCTCGGTCCTTCAATTGGTCACGGGACATTCCAGCGCGGTGGGAGTGAGCGAGCATCAACCGGCGAAAATGGCGGCCATAGAGGGACATTATGAGGAGCAGGCGCCTGCGCCGATGTATTTGTTCGGCTGGGTGGACGATCAGCAGCAGGAGGTACGCTTCGGAGTGAAAATCCCGGGGATGCTAAGCTGGCTTATCACCGGCGATGCCACAACTCCGATCACCGGACTTCGCTCCTTCGAACCACCGAATCGACCGCCGGTGAATATCGTGTTCCAGAGCTACCATCTCATGGTCGCCATCGGTCTCGGGCTGATTCTGCTGAGTGCCCTCGGCATTGTCTACTGGAGCCGGGGAACCCTCTTTCGGAAGAGGTGGTTACTGTGGATTTTTGTATTTGCGGTGTTAGGACCCCAAATTGCCAATCAGGTAGGATGGATTACAGCAGAAGTGGGACGACAGCCCTGGATCGTATACAATCTTCTGCGGACATCGGAGGGGCTCTCTGAAGCTGTCACCGGGAATATGGTGCTGGGATCTATCATCATGTTCGGCATAATTTATATGTTATTGTTTGTGTTGTTTATTTATCTGCTTAATGAGAAAATACAGAAGGGCCCGGACGGCATGGGGGAAGACTCGCTGGAAGCAGGTCACAGAGCATAAGGGAATCTTATGGATCTCAATATGATTTGGTTTGGATTAGTGGGTATCCTCTTTACCGGCTATGCCGTCCTGGATGGATTTGATCTTGGTATCGGAGCGCTCCATTTGTTTACCGACACCGATGAAGAACGCCGGCTGATGATTAATTCCATCGGACCGGTCTGGGATGGAAACGAAGTCTGGCTGGTCACCGGAGGCGGTGCGTTATTCGCCGCTTTCCCTGAAGCGTATGCCACGGTGTTTTCGGGGTTTTATATCGCCTTTATGCTGTTTTTGCTGGCCCTGATTTTTCGGGCGGTGGCCATCGAGTTTCGCAGTAAGCAGCCCATGCAGTGGTGGCGGACCATGTGGGACGTGGGATTTGCTCTCGGGAGTGTCCTGGCGGCCTTTTTACTGGGCGTTGCGATGGGCAACATTGCGCGGGGCGTGCCCCTGGATGCAAACCATGTCTTCAGCGGCAACCTATTTCACCTCATTAAACCATATACCGTATTAACAGGCATTACCACGGTGGCGCTCTTCGCAATGCACGGTTCCATCTATGGGGTATTAAAAACCACCGGAGAGCTCCACGATAAACTGCGCCGGTGGGTGAAGAATACCATCATTTTCTTCATCCTGATGTATGTGATCACCACGATGTATACCCTGTTGTACGTCCCGCATATGGCAACGCTCATCGAGGCACATCCGGTCTTATTCGTGGTTCCGCTGATCACGATACTGGCAATTGCCAACGTTCCGAGGGAATATTACTACAACCGGGATTTTCAGGCTTTCCTGTCCTCATGCGTCGCCGTGATTTCGCTCTTGGCGTTGTTCGGATTGGGTATTTTTCCGAATATGGTGTATTCCATGCCTAACCCGGAGAACAGTTTGACCATCTATAATGCCGCTTCTTCGCCCCGGACACTGCGTATTATGCTCACCATCGCAGCCATCGGAATGCCCCTGGTTATCGCCTACACAACCAGTATCTATTATATCTTCCGGGGGAAAGTAGAGCTGACTGAACATAGCTATTAAGAAGTTCGGAGTACGGTCTATTCTTCGATCCCGGAGATTGCACAACTTGCATGCATCCGACGATACCGGAACAGGCGCCCTCTCCGAAGGCAGATTTATGCGCTCTCCTGGTCAATGACGTGTAATGGGTTGTTCTGCTTCCCTCAGAGAGAAAACTAGCCTCCCGTTCCGGAGGAGCAGTATGTTCCGGCAAGGTTACACGCAAACAAATGTGCGGTTCTGAGAAGCGCTATGTTACTGGGCTGGGTGGCAGGGAGCCTCGCCGACACATCTCTTCAAAAATGGTCATCAGTTTGCTATATTTCCCTGTATCCAATGATACAAAAGGGAAACAGGTAGAGGAACAATTATTCTCATCGATGAATAAGAGATAACGGTGAAAGGCCCTACAGAATATATCGAAGGTTTGTTGGAAACCGCCCCCGATTCTCCCGGCGTGTATATGTTCAAGGATAGTAAGGACGACATTCTGTACATCGGCAAGGCCAAAGTGTTACGGAACCGGGTGCGCTCCTACTTCCGCGGGAACGAGACGACTCACAGTCCGCGCACCAGGACCATGATCAATCAGGTCCGGGATATCGAATACTTTGTGACCGACTCCGAGGTGGAATCGCTGCTGCTGGAGGCCAATCTGGTGAAGGAATACCGGCCCCGCTACAATGTCCGGCTGAAAGATGACAAGTCTTACCCATACGTCCGGATCACCAACGAACCGTATCCGAGGGTCTTTATCACCCGGAAAATTATCAAGGACGGTTCACAATATTTCGGCCCCTATACCGACGTATCTTCTCTCCGGTCCTCCATGCGGGTGATGAAAAAGGTGTTTCCTATCCGCAGCTGCCGCTACCATATCGATCAGGAGGCGATTGACCAGGAAAAGTTCCGGGTGTGCCTGGATTATCATATCAAGAAGTGCGAGGGGCCGTGCGAAGGACTGGTCAGTAAAGAACATTATGATCACATGATTGAGAAGGTCATCGATTTTCTGAACGGCCGGACCGAAGAGGTGATGGAATATCTGTCGGGCAAAATGAACCAGGCTGCTGAGAATTTCAAGTACGAAGACGCCGCCCGTTATCGGGATCAGATACAGGCCGTGAAGAATTACGCCAGTAAGCAGCGGGTTGAAATCGGAGATTTCGAAGACCGGGACGTCCTGGCAATGGCGACGGAACGGGACGATTGTGCGGTGGTGGTGTTGAGATTACGCAACGGAAAGATCATCGGGCGGGAGCACTTTTACCTGACCGGGGTGGAAGAAAAAGGGGAATCCACCATCCTGGAAGAATTTGTAAAGCAGTATTACATGAAGGTGGATTTTGTCCCCAGGGAGATTTTGTTTCCCGTACTGCCCGAGAATAAAGAACCACTGGAAGACTGGTTAACCTCCCGATCGGATCGGAGGGTGTATTTCAAGCAGCCGAAGATTGGGGAGAAAAAGAAACTGCAGCGGCTGGCGGAGAAAAACGCGCAACTGCTGCTGGGCGAACTGCAGTTGCAGAAAAAGAAACGGGCGGACTACATCCCCAAAACCGTCTCCACGCTTCAGGAAGAACTGCAGATGGAAGCGCCTCCCCGGCGAATTGAAGCCTTCGACATATCGCACATCGGTGGCACCAATACAGTAGCCTCGATGGTGAGTTTTGTGGATGGTCAGCCACGGAAGAACGAGTATCGCCGGTTCAAGATCAGGACGGTGGAAGGCAGCGATGATTATGCCAGCATGCGCGAAGTGGTGCAGCGTCGCTACCGGCGGGTGCTGGAAGAGCAGCTTCCGGTACCGGATCTCATTTTAATCGATGGCGGGAAGGGTCAGCTGAACGCTGCCGTGGAAATGCTGAACACCCTCGACATGCCGCCGGTGACCATCATCGGACTGGCAAAGCGCCTGGAAGAGGTATATATTCCCCAGCAGTCAGACCCCATCTTTATTGCCAAGAGTTCCCCGGGGCTGGTCCTGCTGCAGCGAATTCGGGACGAGGCCCATCGATTCGCGGTCACCTATCATCGCAAACTTCGGGGAAAATCCATGGTAGTCTCTGATCTGGACGACATCGAGGGAGTCGGGAACATCCGTAAACAGCGCCTGATGCAGCGGTTCGGCAGTGTGAACAAGTTAAGGCAAGCCACCGTCCAGGAAATCGCCGAAGTCAAGGGCGTCTCGGAACCCCTGGCTATTACCATCAAACAGCAGCTGACCGGCGAGGAAATCGTGCATCAGGACTCCTGAGGTAATCTTCTGCGGTGCCAAAATAATTGTGGTTTTGATTCCCTCTCTGTGTTTGCCCGGGAAACAACCAGCTCTTTTCTGCGGCAAATAATCTGTATCATTTACGTTTGATATAATTTGCCGAATAATCTAATTTACTGCCATCGAACAGGAATGAGCCTCGTATGGTATTACCCGATATACAGCCGTCAAAGATCAGAGAGATGCACGGTATGGCCGGACCGGGATCGGTCAACCTGGGGCTGGGTCAGCCCGTGGTGGAGACCCCGAAGGAATTGGTAGAGGTGGCGGAACGCGTTATGCGGGAGGATGATCTGGGCTACAC
>Ga0102944_1001973_pt1 | contig 12648 bp, 12 predicted proteins | sample SalPonD_shore_MG_FD_78172 | JGI IMG/M metagenome (GOLD analysis project Ga0102944, IMG submission 78172) | Salt pond soil microbial communities from South San Francisco under conditions of wetland restoration - Salt Pond MetaG... | ecosystem: Environmental > Aquatic > Marine > Intertidal zone >...
ATACCGCACAAGCAGCTGTTCCAGCACGCGCTCGGCACCGGAGTAGGTGGTGAGCCAGTCGTGGACGATCGCGATGCGGGTCATCACTCGGCACTCTTCCGGCATTGCGCGCGATCGGTTACCCGGCCCTGCTCTTGCGTCATGCCGAGGCCCCGCTCACCGCAAGGTATACCTTCCGTGTTCCCTCCGCCATCGTCTCCAGGGAAAACAGCTGTCGTTGTCGCGCGCGGGCGTTGGCTCCCATGCGCTCGCGCTGATCACGCGCGTCGACCAGGCGGCGGATCCACTCCACAGCCGTTTCGAGCTGACCCTGCGGATACAACCATCCCGTTTCCCCGTGCTCCACCGCATCGCAATTGCCGGTTACATCCGTGGCCACCGCCGGTCTCCCGATCGCCATGGCCTCGAGCAGCGACAGCGGCATTCCTTCCCCTCGCGACGTCGATACGTAGATATCCGCAGCCGCAAGATAGCAGACCGGATCAGGCACGAAGCCGGCAAACCAGAGGTTCTCGATCCCGCGCGTGCGACAGGATGACTGGATCTCCCCACGCCCGGGCCCGTCGCCCAGGCACCAGAAGCGCACGTCGGGCATCCGTGCCGCAAGCTCGACGAGCTCTTCGATGTTCTTCTGATAGTCAAAGCGCGCGAGCGTCACGACGACCGGCGCATCGGACGGCACGGAACGCTCCCTTCTCACGGCCTGCCGCCATTCATACACGCCTTCTTCCGGCCGTGACCGGACCCCGTTGTACACCGTCCATTGCGGAACACGTGGCCAGATCGACATCTTCTCTGCACGTGTCCGTTCCGAATCCGAAACGAATATCACCGCATTGCACAGAAGCCCGGTGCATCGCTCATAGGCGAGATAGAGCTTTCTCCCCAAACCGCTGTACTTCTCGTAATGGATTCCGTGAGGTGTATGCACCACTGGCACGCCGGTACACAGGCGAACGAAACGCGCATAGACGCCCGCGCCCTTGCCGTGCGAATGAATCATCGACACGTCGTGGCTCTTCACGTGTCGGACCAGGCGCCACGCAGCGCGTAGCGTGAATCGCCGCTCGGGGATCTCCACGAGCTTACCGTTCACAAGCCTGTCGAACTTGTCCCAGTACGGCTCCTGACGTGGGCATGCAATATCCACCATGACGTCTGGAACCAGATGACTCGCCAGGTCATGCAGATGTTTCGGCCCCCCTCCGTAACCTGCACTCGCAGATATCTGCAGAATTCTCAGGACGCCTCCCACTTCCGTTGCATACGGTTCCGCATGACCTTCTTGACTGCCATCGGTGCCAGCATGATCACGACATCGCGGACCACCGGCTTGATCAGCGCGGTGCGGAAGCCGTTCGTTCTTGCCCATGCCCACTTGGCCCGAAGGCCGTTGAGTCGCTGGGACCGCTCCTTGCGTATCGAGATATTGCCCCGGTCGATGCCGCGATAGCAAAGAACGTCTGGCAGTATCGCCATGCGCGTCAGGGTCGCAATGCGCGTCCAGAGCTCGTAGTCCTGCGCATATCGAAACCCCTCGTTGTAGCCACCGACCTGTCGCAACAGATCGCTCCGCACGAGGATTGACGAGTGAAACAGCGGATTGAACTGATACAGCGCCCCCCGGATTGCCTCGTCGGTCGTCAGGAGCGGAACCACGGGCTCGCGTGACCGGCCGCCCGTGCTTTCGACTTCGCGATAAGCGGTACCGAGGAGACCGACGTGTGGACTGCGGTCGGCGAACGCCAATTGGCGCTCCAGTTTTTCACGACACCAGGTATCGTCATGGTCGATGCGGGCGACCCAATCGGTGCGCACCTCCGCAACCGCCCGATTGAGGCTTCGCGTCAACCCCATGGTGCATTGGTTGCGAAGGACCCGGACCCGCCCATCAGTCTCGGCGTATTCCCGCAGTATCGATGCGGTAGTGTCGTCGGAGGCGTCGTCCACCACGAGAAGGCAAAGGTCCGAGCGGCTCTGCTGAAGCACGGAATCCATCGCTCGGCGCAATTGCGTCCCACCGTTCCGAACGGCGAGGATCACGGTCACCACGGCCCTGCTGGCACGCTCCGTTTCCATGGATTCCATGCCGCCAGAATCCGACATTCCCATCGCGTGCCCCCTGCTCGCCGGCCGGATCGTCGGCCCACCCGGAGGCTGAATTATACAGCGATCATCTTCGTGCATCTCCGGGTCCTGCCCGATCGGGTGGTCGTCACGAAAACCCTATCGGGAAGATCCGTCGTGCGAAGTACCGGGTGACCGCGCCAACTCTCGGAGCACGTCCCTCTCCGCATGGAGACAGCGATCGATGCCGTTCCTGTTGTTTACCGTCCGCACGGCTGCCTCCGCCACACGGCGATTGCCGGCCTCCATGGCACGGTGCATCGCCGTGCACAGTTCTCCGACGTCCGTTCCCCAAGAAAGGAACCCATCCACACCGTCCTCGATGACTTCCGCGATTCCGTCCACATTTGTGCCGACACAGATCAGTCCACATGCCATCGCCTCCAGCAGGGTCTTCGGATTTCCTTCCCGCATCGACGGCAGGATGAAATAACGATGTGATCGCAGGACGTCGGGGAGGTCATCGTTGTCGATGCGGCCGAGGAAACGCACATCCGCTCCGGAGTCTCGCACCGTCGCGCGCAGCGACGCCTGACATGGCCCGCCTCCGACGATGTCGAGGCCGATCCCCGACCTGGCGCACGCTGCGATGAGGTTTGCGAGATTCTTTTCAGGCGAGAGACGACCGACGAACAACCATCGGGACGCCGATTCGTCAGTCGGCAATTCGCCCGCAGAAGAAAATCGGCGCGTGTCTATGAAATTGGGGATGACGCGTATACGGTCCGCGGGCACGCGATAGACCCGCATCACATAACGCTCGTCGTGATGGCTGGCGACCACTGCGCAGTCCGCAGCCTCATAGGCGCGAGCCTCCCCCCAGGCCATGAGGCGCAACCGCCATCCGGGAAGCCGTCGGAGCGCTTCCTCCAGCTTCGACTGCACATATCCGCAACGCACGATAAGCGGGACACTCCATCGTTTCCTGGCCGCCGCAGCCGCCCACGCTCCATCGAGCTGATTGGTCTTCAGGACATCAGCACATCGAATAATGCCGCCATAAACCCGGGGAAGCATGAACGTGTACAGCCAGCTACCGGCGCGGGGGATGGCAAACCAACGCGGCATCGGCCATACCTGGATACGATCGTCCAGCCGGCCGTCGACGTGCAATCGCGACGCGATCTCTCCATCGCGGACGCCGTACGTGAGCCAATGGATCTCACTGAGCGTTCCGTCGGCCAGGTGCCTCTCGTACAGGAGTTTTTCGCGCGCGAATATTCCATCCTGGAGCCAGCGCTCCAGCGACACACCCCGCGTAAAGAACAGCACCAGCTTCATGCATTACCCAACGTGACACACAGCATAGATTTCGCCGAAGCGTATGTCTGCCGAGTCGACCTTGATTCCAGCTGCCGCAAGCTCCTCGTGAAACTGGTCAAGCGTGTATTCGGTGTAGTGAGTAGGATCCAGGCGCCAGTTCAGCCCCAGTTCGCGCTTGTACAGGGTAATCCAGTCGCGGTCGATCATCGGGACGCGGATAAGGATACGGCGCTCCCCGGAGTCGCGCCACGGGAGTCTGCGGGCGAGCGCGGACAAGAGGTCAACGCGCGCGTCTATGTGCTCGAGCACGTTACTCATCGTCACGACGGATATTGGCCGGAGGAGAGAGAGGTCGAGAGTTGTCGCATCCGACGCGATGTATTCAACGTTATCGTAACGATTGTTGGCCCTCGCCTGGGCAACGAGCGCGTGATCAATTTCAACGCCATACACGTATTCGACATTCGGCGCAATCAAAGTCGGCATGTTTCCCGTGTTTGACCCGACATCCAGGACCACGTCGTCTGGTCGGACATGGTCAAGAAACCATTCCTTGTAGCGCATGAGCCGGTGTTTCGGATGCTGCCCCTCCACTCGAACCGCCAACGGTCCAGCCAGGCGGTAGCAGAGATTGTGCAGCTGGAGAATCCTCTTGAGTACAAACCGTTTCATTGCAAGGGCCTCGCGAGATTGAAGTCATTCTGCCAGCCGAGCAGTTCCACTACAGCGGCGAGCGAGCGGGTCATCAGCGCGGTTCCATCGAGGTCGGGCTCTGCCATGCCATCGCTTACCCTGGCGGCGTGGCGTAATGCTCGCGCGCCGGTTGGATGGTAGGAGAACCCGCCCTGCCACGGCCAGTAATATCGGCGCGCGCACCGCAGGCGTCCCAGGCAAAACGCGCGGACCTCCGCGTGACGGTGGTCGGTCAATCCCGCGCAGCGATGCAGCACGAGCAGCGTGCCCGCGTATTCGCCGGCGTGTCGGTCGCGTGGCGCCGCCAGGCAGAGATCGATCACCCTGTCGGGACGAGCGAATTCCCGTATCCCCGCTGCCTCCAGGGCGGCAATCATCTCCAGCGCCCCACCAAGACGTTCTCGCAACGAAACGTGTGAGCCAGGCGCGTGCCAGGAACCGTCCGCACGCCGGTATTGCAGATCCACGTCGCGCAGCCAGTCCGTAACGGAGCTATCGGTATCCGGCCCCGTACCCGCGGTGTGCTGGACGCCGACGGAAACGAGGTACGCGAGCTCCGCGCCGGCAAGCGATGGGCGCGACCAGTCGAGGCGAGCGACACGCCGGTCCAGATCCTCACCGGCAACGGGCACTCCCAGGGAAGCACATTCGACGGGCACGTCCAGGCATTGCAATGCTTCGAGAGCTTCGCGCGTCTCGGCCCGCACCATTCTCGGGTACCCGGCATCATCCGGCCCGCGCAACCGAATGGCTGCCAGCGCGCGTCGCCAGCGGCCGCGGCGCGCGACCCAGGGATCGGCGAACGTGCCGTCCGCGTGCCGGTAGGACAGGATGTGCTCAGCAAGTCGCTGCCGCTCATCGTCGTCCAGCAGACCCGCCAGGGACCGGGTTTTTGCCGCCAGCGTACTCGCAGCGAGCGCAGGCGCCTCCTGCAGGTCACCGCTGTAGGCGTATCGATACAGTGTGCCATCTCGCCGATGTCTCATGCAGTCCATGAAAAGCGGCAGCCGATCCAGCACATGGGCTACCCATTCGCGTGCGATACGTTCCGTCCATTCGCCGTGATCGAGCGGCTCCCATGGCGCGCGGCGGAACGGGGCGATCCGACGGTAGAACCGATCCTCTCGGATTGACAGATGTCGCGACAAGCGCCGGGTGATGCCCGCACCGTAGCGCTGCCGCACCGCGGCGATCGCGACCGACGCGCCGGAACCCGACCGGCGCATCTCCCTGTCCGCGTGGTATCCCGCGCAGACCTCCTGGAGGAAATCGAGATAACGACGGGCGATCTCCTCCATGGATGCGCTCCTGATCCGGCGTCGATAGCGATCCAGTTCGATCGCGCACTTTTCGATGGCCGGAATCACGTCCCAGCGCCCGTCGAAGCAGATGCCGCCATCACCAATGAGCTCCGGATGACCGCCACTGCGTCGGCCCACGGCCGGGAGTCCGCAATGAAGTGCTTCCGTCAGGGCATTCGAGCATGGATCGTCTACGCTCGCGGCAAGATACATGTCCGCGCGGCGCAACCGTTCGCCCAGCTCACGGCTGCACATCGGCGCGAGGACTTCAATGTTCGAAAACTCGATCGGGCTGTTGCCGATGAACGTAAGACGGAAGCGACTGAAGTCGAGGTCCTGGTCCAGGAATCGGTAGATATCGAATCCCTTGCGCCAGTTCGCCGACCAGCTGCTGGCCACGATCTGGCATCTCCTGTCCTCGCCGTGCCTTGTACGTGCAGGTTCGGATGGAAAGAACAGACCGGGATCAGGCGCATTGGGAATGGTTGCGGAGGGGCGGCCAAGCCCGACTCCGTAGGCATGACACACGTTCCTGGACCACTCGGACTGGAATACGGTGGCGTCCGACAGCTGTTCATTGAAGATCGCAATCGAGCGGTCCAGCGAGTAGTCGCGTGCATTGCCGCGCACTACCGTAATCGGACCATCCACGCGATGAACGACAGCGGGACCACCGACGTCATGTCGCTTCATGCGAAAGGCTCGCCCAACCGCCGTGGGCAATGAACCGAAATGGTGGCTATTGAACAGCAGGACATCGGCACCATCGGGAGTTTCGCAATACACGTTCCATGATCGGAACTGCTCACGGAGTGCCTTGAGAAACTGGTTGCCTCCGCCCGTCGGGCCTTCGAACAACGGAAATGCAATATGCACGCTCGTCATGCCTGTCTACAGCCGTCCGACGAGTGACCTGTAGATCGTCCGCCAGCGGTCGACCGCCGCGGACCGATTGTTGATCGCCGACACCGTCTCATAGTTGGCATCGGTCACCGATTCCCGGTACGCACTGTCAGACATGAGCCGCGCAAGCATGCCGGCCCCTTCGTCCACCTCGTCATACAGCGCCGCCGATCCAAGCATGTCGGGCGCGAATCCCGCGCGCGTGCTGATGACTGGCGTCCGGCAGAGGCTGGCCTCGACTATGGCCTTCGGTCCGCCTTCCTGCCTCGAGCTCACGACATATGCATCGACCAGGTCGTACAGCAAGGCCATACTCTCCCGGGACCGCGTGTTTCGGGCCGCGTCGTCTTCGCGAGCCCGCGGTTCCTCTCCCACGAACGCATACGGGATACCGGCTGCGCGCAATTTCTCGATAATCCAGTGGCGCCGCGGTCCCGCCAGAATCACGCACCAGAGATTCGGTGAAACGGACATCGCCGCCAGCACCTCGACCAGTCGATCGGGGCCTTTCTGCCACTTGTACTGCGAAAGGTCCTCACCAAGGCTGTCGCGCTGAAAGGAGCCGATCAGGAACCGCCCCGCCAGGCGCTCGTAGTCGAGGCCCAACTCGGCACAAAGGTCCTGCCTCGTTCGACCTCGCGGGTAGAACACGGATTCGTCCACGTAAAAAGGCTGGTAGCCATGCACAACTCCCTCGCCTCGGAGCCACTCACATTGCGCCCGATTGGCGCCCACCCAGCAATCGATGAAGGACCGAAGTTTCGAGAAGGCCTCGTTATCGTCGCGAATCGTATTGGTGACCACGGCGAGCCATTTCGCCCTCGAAAACGCCCGCAGGTGTCGGAACCGCATGGCCTGATTCCACCATACAAAATGGATGACATCGGCGGCGAGCGGATTGCGAGTGAGCTCAATGCCGGCCTCCTTCAGCAACCGCCGCGTGTACTCGGCATCGGCATCGATCGACCATCCGACCCGATCGTATCCATGAACGAATGCCCTAACCGTCATCGGGGCAGATCTTCCCGGCCGCCGGTTTGCGAACGATCAGGCCGTATCCAGTCGTTATCCTCGCGTGACCTTCCCATACGCGGCTCCCCCGAAGCGCCCGTGCGATACGCACGAGCGCGCGGCCCGCACGCGCGAGGGTGGGGTTACGCACAACGACGTCCGAGAGACGAGCCTGCAGGAGATCCAGTACCACGGCATACGTTCCGCCGAGGTTCGAAAGTTCCACGACCTCGAAGCCAAGCCCCGTCAATGTCCTGCGAAGCTTGGTATCCGTCCACCTCTGGTAATCGTGCGGATCAGCGTGGACCGGATACAGAAAGGGTACCGTAATGATCCCTGTGCCACCCGGCTTCAGAACACGGCGCGCCTCCGCCAGAACCGCTTCCGGGTGTTCAAGATGTTCGACGACCTCGCAGAGCAGAAACGTGTCGACTACATCGTCCGGAAGTGGTACGTCATCGGCGGAACAGCAATAGTCGGGCGCCGTGTCCGCATCCGTATTGAGGTATTTCCACGACGACACGCCGCTCTCGGGGGGCCGGAAGTCGCCCCGCTTCTGATCTCTCTTGCCTCCGATATCCAGCACGTCGCCGCGCATCCACTCACGGTGGCGTGTCAGGAACCGATCGACGAGTTCCCGGTGACAGGTTTTCATGTATTCGCGTCCGCGATGTCGCGCACACGGGCGATCCAGGCCTGTCGGGCGCACGCCGCCCTGTACCGCGCAACCAGCGCGCCCACAACCGGGATCCTGCGCCACCAGGACTGGTACTTTGCCAGTCCACCGGTGCTGCCGCGCCCGTAGTGCGAAGCCACGATCGAGTCCGTCGCCGCCATGTAGAATTCGGCGGCAAGCAGGTCGGAAAACGGCCCCTCTTTCCACGTCCGCGTATTGCGGAATTCGAGGACGTCCCCCGAATAGCCCTGCTGCTGGAAGCGTTCCCTGATCTCGCAGCCGGTATCGCCCAATGACGACGGCGCCCTCGGATCCTGTCGGGGCATGAAGCCAGCACCCACCCGCCGGAACGTCGCCGTTTCGTACAGGACGGCGAACATGAGCGGAAAGTCCTTGGGCTTGTCCCCGGGCGCCTGGGTTCCGACCGCCTTGACGTTGCCCTGCAATCGAGACAGCAACAGCTCGTCCCATCCCTTGATGAGAAAACTCGCATCCGCATCCATCGTGACGAAGTAAGGGGTGTCAACCATGTCGAGCAGAAGATCCATGGCCTCGCCGTGACCAATGCTGCCTGGCGCGGACTGCTTGCGGAAAACGACCACGACATTCGAGTGAGCCTGGGCCACACGGGCGAGGTGTAGAAGGTGTCGATCATCCGATCCGTTGTCGCAGATGATCACCTTGTACGGATTGGTCGTCAGCCTGGTAAAGGCATGCAGCATGACCTCGATGAAATCCGAGGTGTTGTAGTTGACCGTTAGAATCGTAAGCAAGGGATCAGAGAGGGCTTGCATAGATGCTCATCCGGCTGGTCATGCCCAGAATCCCCTGGAGATAGACCGCAGGCCGAACCAGGAATCGCCGGACATGACGCTGCTTGACAACGCGGAGCAACGTGGGGGAGGCATTCGCGTACTCCAGCCCGGCGATCCAGTCGCGTTCGAAATGGTGGTGCACGATCCGATCCACACGAAATCCGGCAAGGTCGAGCATTCGCCGCGCGGTGCGCGGGGTGAAATGATTGAGATGCTCCGGAACCTGGAGGGTATAGGCATTCCGCCCGAACAGCCGGGCCTCGAGGCCGGAGAAGTCGGGAACCGCCAGTATCAGTTGCCCGTCGTGCCTGAGCCCAGTGTGCAGCTTCGCAAGCACGTCGCGGGGAGCGTGAACGTGCTCGAGCACCATCGAGCCCTGGATGACATCATAGGCTCCCGGCTCGAGAGGTATCTCCTCTACGGTTCCCAGGCGGATGTTCTCGATGCCGAGCTCAGTCCGCGCAAACTCTGCGCTCGGCTCGTGGGGTTCAATTCCGTCCACGGCCCACCCGAGAGCGCGCATCGACGCGAGGTATCTGCCCCAGGAGCAACCGATGTCCAGGATTCGGCCCCCGGGAACCCACCGCGGGATATGAGTGATCCTGGCACGGCGACGAAGCAGGGGCGTCGGGATGCACCGAACCACGATACCGCCGCGCGATCCCATGGAGGAATACCCGAACTCCCGCTCGAGGAACGCCGCCATGGCCGTATCCAATCCCCCGGCCGGATTCGTGACATCCTTCGAAGGCTGAAAGTACCCTGCGCTGTCCGGGTAGAAGTACCCGATCGTTTCCGGTGTCGGCCGGGGGTTTGTCCAGACCATGCTGCACTCGCTGCACCGAACCACGTCGAAGTACTCCTCCATGCCGTTGTAGAGCTCTTTCGCCTGTGCAATCACAACGGCATACTCATCCGCCCCACACAAAGGACACGGCACTGTTTCCATTGCATAGTCACTGCGCATTGGCGGCCCGTATTCTCTGGAGGTATTTGCGATAGCTGAGGACGAACTGAAGAACGTTGGCGCCCACGTGCGCGGCGATCAACCCGTACGCCTGGAACGGGACGATCAGGGCCGCCGCCAACACGAAGAAGCTCACCTGCCGGACGAGCTGGACCTTCTGTGCAAAGGCACCATTGTACTGGAACTGCTCGTAGCCCATATAGGTCGCCTGCCAGAAGCCCAGCACCAGGTTCACACTGTAGAGTTGGCCGAGGGGTATAGCCGGCTCGAAATCGGTGCCGAATACCAGGGGGACGATCCAGGGCAGAAATGCCGCCACCGCGGCAGCCACCAGGGCGCCGCCCGCGAAGAGCTTCCATCCGTGCGTCCGCAGCGCCTCCAGGTTGTGTCGGGGTTCTGCGGCTCCCCAGTGAGCCGTGAGCACACCGAGCAGCACTTTCGAATTCGTCGCCATCCGCTGAGGAATCAACAACCCGATGTGGTAGTACGCGAGCAGCGGTGGACTAAGTGTTCCGAGCAGCAGGCGATCGAATTGAGATGCGGCAATGAAAAATCCGTTCAGTCCCGTTTGTCGCCACCCCTGGGCCGCGAGGTCCCGTTCGCGGCCTGAATCCCGGTCCTGCCGGCGCAACTTGAGGGCCGCCACGCGAAGGCCGACAACTGCAACGACACCGCGGCCAAGGACGTAACCTCCGAATGTCCATGCCGCACTGTGTGTCGTCACGGCGGCTACTGCCGTAAGTACCAGCACGAGAACCGCACCGAACAGGCTGAGCAGTCGGCTGCTCCTGAAGTCCCGCTTGCCCACCAGGGCGCTGTCGAACCCTTGCAGGCCGACTGCCGGGATGCCTGCAGCGACCAGCAGGCAGGCTGTCGCGGCGCCCCCCATTCCACCGTCCAGGAGGAGAAGCACACTGCCCACCGCCGCGACCACGAACGTGCCAATGGCGCTCACAACGACGCTTCGACGGAATGCCCACCAGAAAAACGCGTCGTAGTCCTTGAGACAGGCCCGTGTGATCGACACGTTCATGCCCGGGAGGCCGAACACGGCCGCAACGGCCACCCAGGAGACCAGGTACTGATAGCCGCCGAGCACGTCGGGTCCGAGCTGCCGAGCCAGTATCGCGTTGCTGGCGAGGCTGACCAGGACGACGGCGCCCTGGAACGCGCCCACCCACGCGGTGTCCCTGGCCACTGTGTTTCGGAGCCAACCCATCACGAGAACGGAACAACGGAGCCGATCAGTGCGATGACTGGTACCGGACTACGACCGTAATTCCGGAGCATTACGCGAATGCCGGCAACTGCCCGTGCGCGAACTCGGACAGGCGCATACCCTTGCTGTCTTTCTCCGAGACGTTGGGCTCTCCGACATCGGGCCAATCGATCCCGATTTGGGGGTCGTCGAACTGGATGGTGTGCTCGGCCGATGGATTGTAGAAATCGGTACACTTGTAGGCGACGAGTGCCGTGTCGCTCGTGACGCAAAACCCATGGGCAAAGCCTGCCGGAATCCACAATTGCCTCCGGTTCTCCGCCGAGAGTACATACCCCGTCCATTGCGCGAACGTCGGCGACCCCGCTCGTACGTCGACGGCCACGTCGAATACTTCTCCCTGTGCGACCCACACCAGCTTTCCCTGCGGATTCGGATTCTGGAAGTGAAGTCCGCGCAACGCACTCCGCCTTGAATACGACAGGTTATCCTGCACGAAGGGCTCAATGACGCCCGCATGTTCGTAGCGATCCCGCTGGTACGTTTCCATGAAGAATCCGCGGTCGTCTCCGAACACCTGCGGCACGATCAGCAGGACTCCCGGCAGCTCCGTCTCCAATACGTCCATTCAGAACACCTGGTCGTGAAGAACCCGAAGGAGATAGTCGCCGTACCCGCTCTTCCCGAGCCGCGCCGCCATTTCCTGGAGCTCCTCCGCCGAGACATACCCCATGCGAAACGCGATTTCTTCAGGACACGCGATCTTCAAGCCCTGTCGTTTCTCAATCGTCTCAACGAAGCTTGCGGCTTCCAGCAGCGATTCGTGCGTGCCTGTGTCGAGCCAGGCCATGCCGCGTCCCATGACCTCGACATCCAGATCGCCCATCTCCAGGTAGCGTCTGTTGACATCCGTGATCTCGAGCTCTCCTCGCCGTGAGGGCGTCAGTTCACGGGCAATATCGACGACACGCTCGTCGTAGAAATACAAGCCCGTCACCGCGTACCGGGAGCTCGGCTCCGCCGGCTTTTCCTCCAGGCTTACGGCCTTGCCCTCGGCGTCGAACGACACGACGCCGTATCGCTCCGGATCGGTTACCGGATAGGCGAACACCGTCGCGCCACATTCCCTTTGCGCCGCCGCCTGGATCTGGAACGCAAGATCGTGCCCGTAGAAGATATTGTCCCCCAGTATCAGCGCGCTGGGTTGATCGCCAACGAACTCGCGCCCGATCACGAATGCCTCCGCGAGGCCGCGGGGCTCCGGTTGCACAGCGTACTCGAGCGCAAGGCCCCACTGGCTGCCATCGCCGAGCAGTTTGCGAAACAGCGGCGTATCGTCAGGCGTGGAGATGATCAGGATCTCGCGGATACCCGCCATCATCACCGTGCACAAAGGATAGTAGATCATCGGTTTGTCGAAGACGGGCAGGAGCTGCTTCGATACGGCATGCGTAGCGGGATAAAGACGCGTCCCGCTGCCTCCGGCCAGAACGATACCTTTGCGAGTCATCCCGGTTGCCCTCCACGGGCCTGCCGTGTGGCCAGTTCCGCAAGCACGCGGTCTACCCCATCCTGCCACGCAGGCATGCGCAGCTCGAATACATGCTCAAGTCGGGCACAGTCGAGTCGCGAGTTGCGCGGCCGCGCGGCGGCGCTCGCAAACGCCTCGCTTG
>Ga0102944_1001974_pt1 | contig 12647 bp, 8 predicted proteins | sample SalPonD_shore_MG_FD_78172 | JGI IMG/M metagenome (GOLD analysis project Ga0102944, IMG submission 78172) | Salt pond soil microbial communities from South San Francisco under conditions of wetland restoration - Salt Pond MetaG... | ecosystem: Environmental > Aquatic > Marine > Intertidal zone >...
AACCGGAGAATTACCCCAAATACATGTTAGTTTTGCTGCTTTGCCTTTGCGGACTTTGCGACTTTTACGTGAACGTTTTGTTTTTCTTCACACGTCGCACACCTTCACCCCGTGATTCAGCATCAGGGGAGGATCATGGGTGGGGATGAATTCCTGGCCCACGTATCCCTGAAAGCCGGTCTCGAGGATGGCCTCCATGATGGCCGGGTAGTAGAGTTCCTGGGTTTGGTCCAGTTCGTGCCGGCCGGGGACACCGGCGGTGTGATAGTGCCCGATGTACTCCTTGAATTTCCGGATGGTGGCAATCACGTCGCCTTCCTGCACCTGCATGTGGTAGATGTCATACAGCAGTTTAAAATTCGGGGATCCGACCCGCCGGGCCAGTTCCGCGCCCCAGGCCGTGTGATCGCACATGTAGTCCTTGTGATTGACTTTGGAATTCAGGAGTTCCATGTGCAGGATAATCCCTTTTTCCTCCGCCAGTCCGATGACTTTCTTCACGCCCGTCACACAGTTCTCCAGCCCTTCCTCGTCGTCCATGCCCTCCCGGTTGCCGGAAAAACAGATGACATTGGGAAATCCGGCCTCCGCCGTGAGTTCGATACTTTGTCGGATCTTGGCACAGACCGCTTCGTGATTTTTTATCCGGTTGAGCCCGACCTTGATATCGTGGCTGGGGGTCATGGTGCAAATGAGGCCGTATTTCCGAAGGATGGGCCATTCATCCGGCGTCGTCAGGTCCAGGCCGCTGAGGCCGATCTTGGCGCCATGGGCCGCCAGCTCCTCGGTGGAAAAATCCCGGTAACACCACCCGCAGGTGGTCTGCTTAATCCGGCCGTTTTGTATTTTGAAATCCTGTAATTCGCCCATATTCTCGGGGGTATCGATCCCCCCATTGGCGAAAAGTCCGCCGGCAGTCCATCCGACGGCACCTGCGGCAATACTCTTGGTCAGGAATTGTCGCCTGTTCATGTCATGCTCCTTACAAATAGCGGAGTTATTGATTGCGCTCATGGCCGGTCAGTAATCGTAGCGTGCAGAACCGGCCGGTGTGTCACGGGGAATCGGCAAGGAGGGCGCGGGTTTTACACCCCCATCTTCATGGCAATCAGCCGATCCCGCCACCAATCCAGATAGTCCCGGTTGCTGATATCCGGGGACAGCCCCTTTCCGGTCATATTCTTTTCGAAATACTGCGCCATTTGCCGGTCCCAGTAGGCGGCGATCTTCGGATCCTCCGGAATCTGTCCCTGATCGCCGGTCCGGCAAATCCAGTCATCCAGTTCATCCCGGAGCTCGCCCAGGACCTCCTGCTGGGCGGGATCCCGCACCAGGTTCCGGATTTCGTGGGGATCGGCCTCCAGATCATACAACTCTTCCACCGGCCGGGTATCCGCCATAAATCGCTCCTGGACGGGCGTCAGGTTCCCTTCTTCGTGCAACACCTCCAGGAGGGTCAGCACCGGATACTGGTGTTTTTTATACGCGTTGAATGCGGTATAGGGCCGCTCCGGGTAGAAATTCCTGATATACTTGTACTGTTGGGTACGTACGCACCGAATCCGGTCGTCGGTTTCGTCACACCGGTCCCGCGAGGCGAAGATGTATCTCCGGGCGACGGTTTTCTTCCCTAAAAACGTCCGGCCCTGCAGGTACTCCGGAGGTTTAATCCCGGCCACCGTCATCCAGGTCGGCGCCAGATCGATCGCGCTGATGAGTTCATCCCGGACGGTCCCGGGTTCGATAGCACCAGGCCACCGGACGAGTAACGGGATGTGGATCCCTCCTTCGTACAACCACTGTTTCCCCCGCACCATGGGCCGTCCGTGGTCACCGGTGAAAAACACCACCGTGTTCTCCGCCAGGCCTTCATCTTCCAGCCGCTGCAGAATCTGCCCGACCTTGTTGTCGAGCACCTGGAGAGTTTCCAGATACAACGCCCAATCCAGCCGGGTAATGAGGTGGTCGGGATAATACGGTGGAATCTCCACATCCTCCGGCTCGATGGGGTTGTCCGGATCCCGCTCGAAAGTCCGGTGGGTTTCGCTGAAATGCACATGCGCAAAGAAGGGCTGGCCGGCTGCCCGTTCGCTCCAATCGGTGCCGTCAAAAAAATCCTGAAAGGAGCCACTGAAGTTAAAATCCATTTTCCCGGGCCGGTTCCTGTCGGCGAACTCGCGCCGGGCGTTGAAATACCCGGCTTCCCTGAAATAGCCGGTGATGACCCTTACCGGATTCGGCAGCGTGTAGCCGTCGTCCCGGTGGCTGCGGTGATGGTGAGCCCCGATGGTGGTCTGGTGCATTCCGGTAAAAATGGCCGACCGGCTGGGCGAGCAGACCGGCGCCGAGGTGAAGGCATTCGTGAAACGCGCCCCGTCCGCCGCCAGCTGGTCCAGGTGCGGCGTTCGCACTACCACATTACCGTAACATCCCAGATCCGGACTCAGGTCTTCGGCATCCAGCCAGAGAATATTGGGGCGGTCACCGGACGAGGACGCACAACCTGTCAGGCCTGCCATGGTCATGCCTGCCGCTCCGAGTGCTGCCGTCTTTAAAAAGTCCCGTCGTGTGTATGCCATGTGTGCTCCTTGTGAGTTTGCGTCTCTAAGTCTGCCCGAATAATGGAAATGCACCGGAATCGGTATGGGCTTGCTGCATAATATCGGTGATCTGCCGAACCACGTCCGGATGCTCCGACGCCACGTTACGCGCTTCGCCAACGTCATTCGCCAGGTCGTACAGCTCGATGGCCCCATTGGGGTCCGTGCGGGTATTCAGGCGCACGCCCTTCCAGCGCCCCATCCGGACCGCCTGTTTGCCGCCCTGCGCCGGAAATTCCCAGTAGAAGTACTCATGCACCGGTTGGGGTTCTCCCATTAACGCGGGAAGATAGGAAATCCCGTCGATCCCATCGGGTGGCTTGATTCCGGCAATTTCGGCAGCGGTGGGCAGGAAGTCCCAGAAGGCCGATGGATGATTGCTGACGGTGCCCGGTTTGATCCGGCCCGGCCATCGCGCGATCAACGGCACCCGGATCCCGCCCTCGTACAAGTCCCGCTTTCCACCGCGTAATGGCCCGTTGCTGTCGAAAAAAACCGGGTCAATGCCGCCGGCGGTGCTGGGTCCATTATCACTGGTGAAAATCACCAGGGTATTTTCATCGATCTCCAGATCCTGCAACAGACGAAAAACACGCCCGATATCCCGGTCCATGCGGGTGATCATAGCGCCATAGGCGGCATGAGGCGCCGGCTGGGCGCCGTAATGTCCGCCGGGAAAGGGGGTTTCCGGGAACTGCCCCCGGTATGCCGCCAGGGAATCTTCCGGCACCGCCAGTTCGGCATGCGGGATGGTGTAAGGCAAATACAGAAAAAAGGGCCCTTGTTGATTGCGCTCGATAAATTGGAGCGCCTCCCGGGTGAAGAGATCATGCACATATTGCCCGGTTTGGCGTTGGGGGTCATTCCCTTCCAATACCACTTTCTTTCCATTTCGCCAGAGGTGATCATCATAATAAAAATGGGCCTCCCGCTGGCAGAGATGGCCGTACCAGTAATCGAAGCCCTGCCGATTGGGTTCCCCGGACGACCCGGGACCACCCAACCCCCACTTCCCGATCACACCGGTGGCATACCCGGCCGCCTGCAGGACTTCCCCTACCGTCAGACTCTCCGGGGGTAACGGATATTGCCCCTCGGGCTGCACTTCGTAGTTGCCCCGTACCACGGCATGTCCGGTGTGCAGGCCGGTCATTAACGTGCACCGGGCGGGGGCACAGACCGTGCTGCCGGCATAGTGATCGGTCAATCGTATCCCTTCGGCAGCCATGCGGTCCAGATGAGGCGTCCGGATCTTCTCCTGTCCGTAACATCCCAGGTCGGCATATCCCAGGTCGTCCGCCATGATAAAGATGATATTAGGTTGCTTCCTCCGGAATCTCCCGCAACTCAGCAGCGGGAACAGGGCGCCGGCAGTGATCTGAAGAAATGTACGTCGATTCATGTAAGCTGTTCACACTCCGGTTGTATGAAAAGCCGCTTTCCCATCAGGAGACGGGACGCGGTACACTCGTTGGATCGTACTCAGGATTGAGCTGATTGGGCACCGGTGCCCCCACGTTTTGCTTCCAGTCGCGGAGGACCTGCAGCAGCTCCCGGGTTTTGTCCGGTCGTTCCTTTGCGAGATTGTGCTGCTCCCTGATATCGTCCGAGAGATGATACAACTCCAGGGTTTCGTATTCATACAATTCAATGAGTTTCCAGTCACCCTGCCTGACGGCGCTACAGGGTGTGATCCGCCAGGGCCACTGGTCGTCGTTATACGGCTCCAGGTAGGCCGGGAAATGCCAGAACAACGCAGACCGATCAATCTGCTGTTCGCCCTGCAGCAGAGGCACCAGGCTTTCACCGTCCAGGGTCTGGTCAGGCGGTGTCACACCGGCCATCTCCAGGATGGTGGGGAAAAAGTCCAGCCCGATGACCGGTACCTGGCACACGGATCCCGGGGCAACGTGCCCCGGCCATCGTACAATCAGCGGCACCCGGATGCCGCCTTCATAGATCATCCCTTTGGAGCCTCGCAGTGGTTCCATGGAGGTCTCGTTGCCGTGCCCGCCGTTATCCGAGAAAAACACCACCACGGTATCTTCCGCCAGTCCCAGTTCCTCCAGCGTCTCCAGGAGGCGGCCGACGTTGGTATCCACGCTTTCAATCATGGCTGCATATTCCGGATTGTTTTGCCCGTGGCTTCCGGGTTTCCCCCGGTATTTGTCCACCAGAGATTCCGGGGCCTGCACCGGTTTGTGCACGGCATAATGGGGCAGGTAGAGGAAAAACGGTTGCGCCTGATTCTGCCGGATAAATGTCACCGCCTCCCCGGTGAGCCGGTCCGTGAGATATTCTCCCTGGGGAGCCTCTTCCAGGTTTGGCAGTTGATACGGGCTAAAGTAGCCTGCCGGCGGATGCCCGTGATGATCGCCGCCGATATTCACATCGAATCCCTGGGAGACGGGTCCCAGCTCCGGGTCATCCCCGAGGTGCCACTTCCCGATGCTGGCACTCATATACCCGGCCGGCTTCAAGGCTTCGGCAATGGTGATGATTTCCGGGTCCAGTGTGATCTTGTTGGGTGTCGGGATCAGTTTCCGCAGACGGGTCTCCCCGCGCTCCGGCGTTCCCACCGTATAGACGCCGTGCCGGGGCCCATACTGTCCTGAAAGCAGACAGGCCCTGGTCGGTGCGCAATTGGGCGCGTTGGAATAGGCGTTGGTGAAGTGCATTCCCTGACTGGCCAGCCGGTCGATGACCGGGGTTTCGTAGTATTCACTCCCCATGAATCCCACGTCTTTCCAGCCCAGGTCATCTGCCAGAATGAAGACGAAATTCGGCTGCCGGGGTTGTGGCCCGGGCCCGGAACAGCGCAGGAAACCGGCTGTAGCGAGCAGGCCGAACCCGCCTTTCGCAGCAACTCGCAGAAATTCTCTTCGCTCCATCGTTGCCTCTGTTTACGGATCAGTCAGGTACGGAGAGTGTTTTATCGGGACCCCCCGCTCACTTCCGGGAGACGGAACGCTCTCAAAACTCTCTGATCTTAATATTCCGGAAGGCGTTATACAGTCCTTCGTCCTGGAGCAGAATGTGCCCGCGGGGATCCTCACCGAAACCGGGAACATCCTTGTATTTACTCGCCGCCACCAGTTGCCGGAAGTGTTCGCTTCCCCGCTCGAATTCCACCACCTTCCGGCCGTTCAACCAGTGCTCTACATGATTCCCGCGTACCAGGATCCGGGCCGTGTTCCATTCACCCACCGGTTTGACGATCTTGTTTGTTGCAGGGATTAAATCGTATAAGGATCCCAATCGCTTGTCCGCTTCCCGGGGTTGCTCGTCGTTCCAAATCTGGTATTCCAGTCCCAAGCCGTGACCGGGGGTGGGCTGCTCCCGCTCCACCACGAAATACTTAATTCCGCTGTTCGCATCTTCACCGTATTTAAACTCCAGCGAAAGTTCGAAGTGGCTGTATTGTTTATCGGAAATAATCGACCCCCCGCGCTGGGAAGGATCTGCCGCGGTCTGGACGGTGAGGGCGCCATCCTGTATCGTCCAACCGTGTTCGGGGAAGTGATCCAGATAGATTCCGCGCCAGCCCCGGGTGGTTTTGCCGTCAAACAGGAGCACCCAGCCATCGCGCTTCTCCCGGGTGGTAAGGGTATTGAGGGGAGCCGCCCCGGCACTCCCGGCGGAATCACCTCCGGGTTTTGCCGCTTTGTTCTGACCATGGCAGGCCATGATTGTGAATATCACAACCAGGCCGAACACTGTGAGTAACCAACGTCCAATCAACTGCGTATTCCGTCTCATTTGCACACGCATCCGTTTCCGCTATTTTATTCTGTTTTCAGGGTGACCGAAGCACTTTGTAATCCCGGCGAAGTGGCAGTGACCCGGATGGTCCCCTGTTGCCGTCCGGCCCTGATAACCGCAAGACACATTCCGCTGAACGCCTTTCGGTGGTTCGCCGTAAAATCTTCATGGCTCAATTGATCCCCGCTTCCCACCGCAACGAGCTTTCCCGGGCCTTCCACGTCAAAGGTGACCTGGTTGTCTGACCGGGGCACCAGGTTTCCATCCTCATCCAGAATCCGGACCGTCAGGAAGGAGAGATCTTCCCCGTCGGCATGCAGATCTGCCCGATCCGGTTGCAACTGGATCTGCGTCGCCGCACCGGCGGTATGGACCTCCGCCCGGGCGACCTGTTTCCCATCTTTCCACCCTACGGCACTCAGGGTCCCCGGGGCGTACGGGACCTGCCAGGCTACATGATATTGCAACGGATCGGTGCAATGCTTTACTCCCAGGGATTTCCCGTTCAGCGACAGTTCCACGCTGTCACAGCTGGTATAGGCCCAGACCGGAATGGTTTGTCCGGCCCGATCCTCCCAGTTCCAGTGCGGCAACAGGTGCAGCACGGTTTGATCCGTCCACTGGCTCTGATAGAAATAATAAGCATCTTTGGGAAAGCCGGCCAGGTCCACGATCCCGAAATAGGAACTGCGCGCCGGCCAGGGATACGGGGTGGGTTCGCCGATGTAATCGATACCGGTCCAGACAAATTCCCCGGCGATATAATCATTTGCGGCGCTGGCCCGCCAGGCGGCCTCCGCGCTGCTGCCCCAGGGTACCCAACAATTGTCGTACGATGAGCAATACATATCCGGCGTGCGATAAATCAACGAATCCGCCGGCATATGGTAAATCCCCCGGGTTTCCAGCGCCGATGCGGTTTCGCTGGCCACCAGTTTTCGCTTGGGATATTTCTGATGCTCTTGCGGGTAGACTCCCAGATGATAGTTTATACCCACCACGTCCAATTGATCGGCAAACCCACTGGCGTCGGCGCCCTCCGGGTGATTGAGACCGCTGGTGACCGGCCGGGTGGGATCCAGCTGGTGAAACCGTTCTACCAGCGTTTTCAAAATTCGGGTGCCGGAGGTATCCCGCTGTTCGGGGATTTCGTTCCCGGCGCTCCACAGGATCACGCTGGGATGATTCCGGTCCCGCCGCACCAAATCCTGTAAATCCGTCATCGCCCAGTTGTCAAAATACAGGTGATACCCATAGGGTCGCTTGGGGCGTTTCCATTCGTCAAAGGCCTCGTCCATCACCACAAAGCCCATGCGATCGGCGTAATCCAGTAATTGCGGTGCCGGCGGATTATGGCTGGTGCGGAGAGCATTCGTGCCCATGGACTTCATGATTTCCAGCTGTCGCTCGATAGCACGATCGTAGGCCGCTGCCCCCAAGGGCCCCAGGTCATGATGCAGGCAGACCCCCTGAAGTTTCAGCGGTTCGCCGTTCAGGAAAAAGCCCTTGTCCGGATCGAACCGGAAGGTCCGGATACCCACCGGCGTCTTGTAATCATCCACCACTCTGCCGGCATCCTTCACCTCGCTATACACGGTATACAAATACGGATCACCCGTCGACCAGAGATGAGGCCGGTCCACCTGGATCTGCTGGGTAAATTCATGCATCTCGGCATTCTGGATTTCGAAAGATTTTTCATTGCTGGCCACGACCCGGCCCTTTTGGTCCACCAGCGTGGTCGCTAGCGTGACCTCCTTCAACGTCCGGGTATCGTTCCGGACCAGCGTCTCGATCCGAACTTCCGCTTTCTCCCGGGAGACCTCCGGCGTGGTAACGTACGTTCCCCACTGGCCGACACGGACCGGATCGGTCACCATGAGCCAGACATGGCGGTAAATGCCGGACCCGGAATACCAACGGGAATTCGGCTGTTGGGAATTATCCACCCGCACCGCCAGGACATTCTCGCCCATACCGTATTCCAGATACGGTGAGAGATCATATTGGAAGCTGCTATACCCGTAAGGCCGCTTCCCCAGGTAGTGCCCGTTAATCCACACCTCGCTGTTCATATAGACGCCGTCGAACTGAATCCGTACCGACTTGCCTTGGTCCGCCGCCGGCAGCGAAAAGGTTTTCCGATACCAGCCGATGCCGCCCGGGAGGTACCCGCCGCCGCTTCCACTGGGATTATCCTGGCTGAACGGCCCGGCGATACTCCAGTCATGCGGCAAATCCACGGAGGCCCAGCCCCGATCGTCAAATCCTACTTCCTCTGCTCCGGCTGCGTCGCCCCGGTGAAATTTCCAGTCGAAGTCAAACAGGTTCACGGCGCGTTTACCCGGGGAGGTGTATTTCCCTCCGCATTCCAGAAACGAGAGCACGAATAACAGGGAGAATCCCAGCAATACGATTTTCTTCATCGGTGACTTCCCTTTCGGATGTTAATATCATCTACACAATAAATTCCCGCGGACGTCCGTGGCACGGATTTCCGGGATACCGGCCACCCCGGAGTGCGTCACCGGATTACGGATCCGTTCGGGCGCGGGAACAGTGATTCTTTTTTGTCACCCGAACCGCCTCGTGTTGACGGGCCCATCTGGTTGGTGATCAGAAAACATGAAGTTCATCGTAATTATAGATTAGTATAACAGAAAAAAAGCAGGTAAACAATTTGTTATTCGGAGAGCGGCGCATTTCCGCCGGAGCCCTGCGACAGCCACGCCAGGGGAAAACGCGCAAACACGATCCGCTCGTAGGGATTGGCGTCCCCCGCCTCGTACAGGCAGCCGACGGCTCCGTCCGGGAGCGTGGTAAGACAAGAATAGGCCGCCGGACCGGGCTGAAGCACCCGCTGATCCGGCCAGGACGCTCCTTCGTCGAAACTCAACCGGACGGTCAGGTTCTCCCGATCGGTCCGGGAGGCGGGATTCGAAAAAATCAGCCGGTTCCGGCTGCCCGGTCCCGGCCAGGAATATCGCACCAGGCTGGCCTGACAAATTGGCTCGATCAAAGCGGGATCAAAGGTGAGAGCATTCCAGGATTGACCGGCGTCGTGGCTGTCAGCAATGGCCCGCTGCTTTCCGTGTGCCGGATCACCGCCCTCCCGGCCCTGGTAATTCCGCATATTAATCATGAGCCTGCCGTCCGACAGCTCCGCAACCTGGCATTCATCCGTATACGGCGCGACCGAACCACCCACCTGCCAGTGGTTTCCGTGATCGTCGCTGTAGAACACATGGGAAAACTTGGTGGGCGCACCGTTCACCGCTTCCCGGTGATCGCAGGGGATGACAAGCCGGCCTTTCCGGAGTCCGTGTTGCAATTGAATACCGATGCCGGGGCCCGTGGCATACCAGCTCCAGTGGGCGGGTTTCACATCCCCGGTAATCGTCACCGGATCACTCCAGGACTTCCCGTCATCCGTACTGTGAGTGATCAGCACATCGGTGTTATTCCGGGTGAAAGGCAGCCAGATCACCCCGGTCGCACCGTCCACAACCGGACAGGGGTTTCCAATGGTGACCGATTCGGTGCCGCCTTCTTCGTAGACCACCTGCTGGGCGGCCCACTGCCTGCCCCCGTCCTCGCTTCGCCGGACCAGCAAATCGATGTTTCCGTGATCCCGGCTATCATTTTTCCGCCCCTCGCAAAACGCGAGGACGGTGCCGCTTCGGGTAACTATCACCGCAGGGATACGATACGTGTGGTATCCGTTCACGCCGGAGCGGTACACCACCGTTTTTTCAGGGATGGCGATGTCTCTTCGGGTACCCGAAGCGCAGGACAGGAGAGCATAACTACCGAGTCCCAGGGACGTGGCGGCAGTCAATTTTAGAAAGGTGCGCCGGTGCATATCCTCATCCTGTTATTCTATCGGGATTTCTGTTGGTCTTTCCGTCAAACGGCAGCGGCTAACATGAGTAAAGCGCAGAGAGCAGAGAACAACTCCGGAGCCCGCACAACCAACAACCAACCACTCCATAGAGCACACGTGCTTCCCCGCCGCGAATCGGGCAATCACAGAGGCCACGGATGTGCACCAAACATTTGAACATCAATTTTACAACGTTGTCCACTGTCCTCTCTCTGTTCCCTTTTTTTCTGTGTCTTGCGGTGTTCTCATCTTTATTATCAATCCGTGATTTCATCCGTTGCTTCCACTGTTTTCCCCCTTCCTCCAGTGAGAGCCCATCTCGCTTTACATCCTGCCTCTTCCAGGTCTTCCGTCTTCCGCTCTCCGTTTACACTCTTTCCGCTTTCCTGTTATTTTTTCCCCGACGGCTCGGGGCAGGCAGTGCTTCCATTTTTTTCGGTGTCATTCGTGGTTTAATTTCCACTATACTACGCCCTCCAACAGTATCAGACCTTGGAGCAATAATCGAAAAACCCGATATCCGTCAACCGCACGTGAAAGGATTTGTATTCTTCTTCCGAAAGACTCCGGAGGGGAAGCCGGACCGGACCGCAATCGATTCCAATCGCCCGCATGGCCGCTTTGGTGCCGACAATATCGCGAGACTCGTGCAGCACCGTCGCCAGAGCGCGGGATTTGGCCTGCCAGGCGCGGGCCGTGGACAGGTCGCCTGCTTGAAAAGCGTCGATCAGTCGATGATACAGCGGGGTGGCGAAATTGTACGTGCTTCCGATGGCGCCGTGCACGCCCAGCGCCAACGCCGCCAACAGATTCTCATCCTGGCCGAAGAACACCTGGAGTGTATCGCCGGCGATATCCAGGCACTGCCCCAGGTCCAGCATATCGGAATGGGAATATTTGATCCCGGCCAGCGCAGGAATTCGCTCTTTGGCTTCCAGGAGAAAAGCACTTCCGGATATCGGGACATCCGTCTTCACCGGGATATGATAATAATAAAAAGGTGTGTCCGGGGCAGCAAGACTCACCTGCTCACAAAACGCCACCAGATCCCGGGGGGTCTCAGGTTTATCGTATCCCGGCGCCACCGAGGCGATCGCATCCGCCCGGATCTCTTGTTGAGCATGACGGGCTAACCGCTTACTCTCTTCGATACTATGATGTCCCGCATGAATGAAAATCTTCAGATCGTCATCCGCTTCTTCCCGCCAGCGGTCGGCAACGGCCATGCGTTCCGCCACACTGAGCGCCATTCCCTCACCGGTTGAGCCACATAAAAAAGCACCGCTCACGCCATTTGCCTGCAGACACTGCACCTGATCCGGAATGCGATCCAATGCACAGCTTCCATCCCGGTTCATGGGCGTGTGTGGCGCCGCGATGATCCCGGTAAAACCCTGTTCCGCCATCAAAGACTCCAATGTTCGTTAATGAGCCGCCACCTGCCATATCCTCGGTGTTATCCGCGACTCCTCTCCAGCTACTCCTCTGTAGGTTCGTGTACGAAAAAACCTCTACCGTTAGTATAATAAATTCAGCCAGAGCTCGAAACGGTATATTCAATCCGGGTATGAACTTCTTTGGGTTCAGAAAACTTTCTCCTTGACATGCGGGACCCCGAACTTAAAAGATCCCCTCTTATCGAAGGCCTCACCCTGACTGTTGATAACTTGTGAACAAGTGTGAATAAGGGGCTAAACAACCAAATACTAAGCAGTTACCCCGAACGTATCACCGGCAGATCATTCTTGCCGGTTCGAAAAAACCGCCGAATAAATATTGAATTAAGGAACAATTTAAAGTTAATATTAACAATAATATACAGTCTATTATCCCGCCTGAATATTCTACCGGGGACTTCCCGGTAAAACTTGCCGGTTCCGCCCCTCCTGCCCGTTCAAGCAAATTGAAGCCAGCATTCAGCGTGTCACACACACGAGAATAAAAATGTGAATAACTCTTCAAAAGTGTGGAGACAAGGATGTGAGGAATCTTCTTACCCCATGAAAAGATAGGCGCCGCCACCGGCCCCAGAGTTACAGGAAATCGATGGAAACCACAATGATAGAAGTAAGAGGAAGTATGAAACGGATACTTACTGTGGGCGACATCTTGCGCCGGCCGGATACCAGCAGATCACCTTACTGGGAAAGCTTGTACTCGGCCAGGGTATAGTACAGTTGCTCCTTCGGATCGTACCATCGCGCTCTGATAATGCATTGGGCGATGGTAATCTCCGTCTGCCCCTCCGACCACTTACTGTACACGGTGCCGGCGTCCGACACCCGCTCATTTTCCAAGTAGGATTTCTGCGCGAGCAGGTTCAGGGCAATCTCCCGCCGGGCCTGCTTGGCCGAATTGGCCCAGGCATCATCGATGTGCCGGTAGGGCAGACTGATGCCAAC
>Ga0102944_1001976_pt1 | contig 12621 bp, 12 predicted proteins | sample SalPonD_shore_MG_FD_78172 | JGI IMG/M metagenome (GOLD analysis project Ga0102944, IMG submission 78172) | Salt pond soil microbial communities from South San Francisco under conditions of wetland restoration - Salt Pond MetaG... | ecosystem: Environmental > Aquatic > Marine > Intertidal zone >...
AGTAATAATCTTCATGGCAATCTTTGCTGATATTATCGCACCTTACCGATTTGATGAACGATCAAACAATTGTGGTGTAGATTATCCCTATTGTAGTTATGCACCACCATCATGGAAACATCCGTTTGGTACGAATATTTTGGGCAGAGATGTATTTTCCAGAGTAATTTATGGTTCAAGGATTGCACTACAACTTTCATTTTTCGCCACAATTATGGCATTACTGGTTGGTATCCCAACAGGAATTCTATCAGGTTATTTTGGTGGAAAAGTAGATCGATTACTGAATCTTATAGCTGATTCTATTTATTCTTTCCCATCATTATTACTTGCAATTGCAGCAGCAATCGCACTGGGTCAGTATGGTAATCTTAAGACAATTCTCGCAGTATCTATTGCAACCTCTGTTGTCTATGGTCCATTATATTTCAAAGTAGTTCGAGCTCAGGTATTGCAAATTAAAAATGAACCCTATGTCGAGGCAGCAGAATCTATGGGTGCTGGTCATCTAACCATTCTTCTCCGGTATGTTATCCCCAATGTCCTTGCAGCACCAATTGCCTTGGTTCCATTTAATATGACTGAGGCTATTTTGGTCAATGCTGGTCTAGCCTTTCTTGGATTGGGCATACAACCACCTACAGCGGATTGGGGCTACGATGTATTCAAAAACCAATCCATAGTTCGTGTAAGAGAACAGACTTGGGCAATCGCTTTTCCAGCACTGATGATCTTTCTGTTATCCTTTGCGTTTGCCCTGATTGGAGATGCATTGAATGATCGATTTAACCCACTTCTGGAGGATAATTTGTAATGTCTGAAGTAAAAACACAACGTGAAACAATTCTGGCAATTAAGGACCTAGTTGTTGAATATGAGGTCAAGGATGATAACAATGTTAGAGCTGTAGACCATGTCTCACTAGATCTTAAACGTGGAGAGGTTCTCGGTCTTGTTGGTGAATCTGGTTGTGGTAAATCTACATTAGGTTTTTCCCTGATTGGACTCCTCAAAGGTGGTTCAATAAAATCCGGCGAGGTCCTTCTTGATGGAGAGAAGATAAGTAATCTAATGAGACAAGAGTACAAAAAGATTCGTGGTCCAGAAATTTCTGCTATCTTCCAGGCATCACAGAATGTACTCAATCCCACGCAGAAAGTAATTAATCACTTCATTGATACGTACAAAGCACATGGAGAATGGAATAAAGATCGCATGGAGGATATTAAACAGATCCTGAACCGCCTGGATATCTCACCTTCCCGACTCGATGATTATCCCTTCCAATTCTCTGGAGGGATGCAACAAAGGATTGTCATAGCACTGTCCTTGATCCTTAATCCCAAATTACTGATCGCAGATGAGCCAACCACAGCTTTGGATGTGCTTGTTCAGGCAAAAATCCTGAAATTACTACGTGAACTTAAAGAGGAGTTAGATCTAACGATGATTCTAATCTCCCATGATCTTGGGGTTGTAGCAGAGAATTCCTCTAGAGTTGCAATCATGTATGCTGGGCAGATTGTTGAATTAGCATCAGCTAAATCTATCTTCAAAAATCCCAAGCATCCCTATACCGAAGCATTGATAGAAGCCATACCTGATGTTAAAGACTTTGAGAAAAAGCAACAAAAATCAATTCCAGGCTCACCACCAGATCTTAAGAATCCCCCATCTGGTTGTAGATTTGCCAATCGATGTAAGTATGCACTACCTATCTGTAAAGAGACTGCAGTTGATCTAATTGTGTTGGGTGAAGAGAATGGTGTGGAACGTAAAACAAGATGTCTGAAGTATTATGACGAATATCAATCAGAATTCAAGGAGGTAGCAAAATAATGACAGATGAAACATTATTACGAGTAAAATCGTTGGTTAAACATTTTCCCGTCAATACATCAATATTAGATCGGGTGCTAACACCCGGTGGAAAATACGTCCATGCAGTGGATGGCATTGATTTGGAGATTTATCCACAGGAGATCTACTGTCTGGTTGGTGAGAGCGGATGTGGGAAAACTACCACCGCTCGTGTCCTGACTACATTAGACGAACCCACAGATGGGACATTCTACTGGAAGGATCAAGAAATCAAACACAAGGATCTCAGTCCCAAACGAAATGATGTGAAAACACAATTTGTATTTCAAGATCCATATTCATCATTGAATCCACGGATGAAAGTAGGTGACGCAGTTCAGCATCCGTTGTGGGTACAGGATAAGATCTCTGATGAGGGATTGAAAGAGAAATTGAAAAAGGGAGAGTATTCAGAAATAGGACTGGCATCATCTTTTATTCTCTTTATGTTACTCTATGTCTTCAATTTTATTGCAGGAGGATTTTTTGGAACGATTTTGCTGTTTATAGGGGCGCTGTTATTTGTCAGTGGTATAATAGCCTATTACCACTTCAATATACAGGCTAAAAAAGATCTGTATAATGAAGAAGTTTTGGACTTATTTGATAAAGTTGGACTATCTCCTGCAAAGCAATACTATGACAAGTACCCACATGAACTCTCAGGAGGTGAACGTCAACGTGTAAATATCGCTCGATCAGTTATTCTCAATCCCGAATTGCTGATCCTTGATGAACCAACGAGTATGCTTGATGTCAGTCTCCGAGCTGGAATCCTTGATCTTCTTGCTCAAATTCAGGAAGACTATGGTATTTCCATTCTTTTCATCACACATGATCTTGCCACTGCCAGGCATTTTTCCGATAGAATTGGTATTATGTATGTTGGTGAAATTGTCGAGACTGGAGAAACCAATTCATTGTTCTCCAATCCCTACCATCCTTATACTCAAGCATTAGTAGATGCTATTCCCTCTCCATCCTTTGATGATGAGGAAAAGGAGGAATTACCTGAAGGTGATGTTCCCGATGCGATTGCTCCACCGAAAGGGTGTAGATACCATCCAAGATGTCCTTATGCAGAGCAGAAATGTATTGATGAGAAACCAAAGCTCCGACCAATAGATGATCGCTTTGTCGCCTGTCATTTTCCTCTGGTAGATAATGAATAAAATTGATTATTCACTCTGATGATCTCTTCTAATAATTAATATCAAGCAGTAATATTCCAAATTAAAATTATGTTATGCCATCATTTTTCTTTCTTTTTATCGCCAAATACGGATGAGATCTTATCATCATCTGATTCAATCATATCTTCATGACCAAATTTCATATCTATATCCTGATGACTGGGAACTTCTCTTCCACTGAGTTTGGCTTTAATCCACAGTCTAAAATGACGAAGTGCCGTCCAGTGCATCGTGACATCTAGTAAAATTATAATCAACATCAACACAAACATGATTTTGTACTGTTGAGTTGCTGAGAAGGTGGGGTTATTGTAAGTATAGTTGAAATTAATCGAATCACCTTGTGAATTATTACACCACAAGCTGATGATCCAATCACCAGTGCTTGGTATGGTAGTATTATACAGTGTTGTGGTTAATCGATGGCTCTGCTTCGATAATGACTGATCTTCGTTAATTACTTGATTCATACTGATCGGATAGCCGTCACGATACAATGAGAAGTAAGTTTTTGAGTTTGGGACCTCGGCTAAAGTAATTCTGATCGTTGCAGATTCCCTCAATTTTATTGTGGTACGCCAAAATTCCCCCTGTTCAATAGTTTTAGGCCCTACTTTGTAGGTTACTGGTTCTGGATTGGCAACATTTGCCCAAACGAACCAGCTCATAACTAGGAGTATTACAATGAAAAATAATGTTAATTGACTGGAATGAAATGTCTTCGTCGTATCCCAATTTTTTGCCATATTGCCGTATAAGGTGAATATCTATTTAATAATTCGTATTTCGTATTATTCTTGTGATTTCTCCCGAACCCAGTGTTTATCCAAATTTATTAGTTTCGAGTTCAATTCTTTGAGATTAAATGGTAGGTAATTCAAGGAGAGGACAATCAGAAATAAACTCAGGACATAGGTGAAATCAATAAAATAGTAGAGATTCCCAGGTAGTTTAACCTGTCCAAATTTGGCATTACCAATTAGAGAATCAGAGAATACGAATAATGCTGATCCCAGCACGGGACTCAGTCGAAATCGGATATCTCTTTTGGTTATCTCCAGTCCATACCACGTAAAATGTGCCATAGTGCCCAAGACGATAATATATGGGATGACAATTGCTGATTCTTCACTCTGTACATATTTGGTGTAGATGGTACTGATCGCAATTAACCAAAACAGTATAGAAATTACCGGTAAGTAATGTTGATTATCAAAATACTTCTTGGCATTTAAACTAAATATACCTGAGAAACCATAAATTAAGGCAAGATGCATTAACAAATAGATAATCATACCAAATACAAAATTGTAAGCAATAACGATTGTGGCAATTAATCCAATGATCATTGCCAATGTTATACCATTGAGAAACCTTGCTCCATTGGTATCTGCCAATTCACTTGTGGATTTCAAGTAGGTATCAATAATATCAGTATCTAATCTAAAAAATCTGAGGGTCAGGATTTCCAGTACAATAAATATACTGGCAAACCAAGAGATTACTACGAGTTTATTACCGATCACATCAGTATATGTTGCAATTGCAGTTGCTAAGAGACCAACACTTCCGAGGATCAGGGGAAAGCCTCTATCTGCTTGCATTGATTTAGTAGACTTTGATCGTTATTAGAATATATTGGGTAAAAGATGTCCTGCTGTTAAAGTTTGATCTCGCATCAAGATATCTCTGAGATTAGATTGTAATCCCTGCTTGCGGTAATATTTATTAGGTGACTAATTGATGTCAGCATATCAATCGAAAAATCTCGGACTCTAATTCTAGTTATACTCTGTCTCATCCTAGCTAATACTGTCTTAATAACTCCAATGTTAATCTTTCAATTATTTAGGCATATTGAAAATGGAATTTCTCCGACAACCTATCAATTCACAGTAATCGGGATTCTATTCAGCCTGACCTATATCGTATACATTTTATTAAAACAGTATTTCTCAAATGAACTAGATCAGGTATTTGTATTGATCTATTCACCATCCACTGCAAAAGATTCTCTAAAGGCACAAATATCTGATGTAATAATCGCAAAGCGATGGTTTTACTTACTAATTGCAGGGGTTTGGATAGGTCTGTCGGTAAATCGGTATCCTCTGAAGTTAATAAATATTCCTGGTTATAATCTATTAACCTTCTTGATAGATTTACCGTTCTTTATTGTTCTCATAACCTTCATCTAATATGTACTTCGTAATTCTGACAATGATAATGGTTTTCTAGCAGCTGTCTTCTCTGTTGGAGTAGGATTATACCCGTTTGTAATCTCCAATGTTGATGAAATTGTCAGAGAAGGTGTCTTGAATATATTTGAGAGTCGTTTTCTCATTTCTCTGATCTTCCTCCAGCCATTTTTGTTAGTAGCAATTGCATCTGCATTATTTTTCAGAGATTATTTCTACAATTCCCTCCTTAATTATGATGTAATCGGAGGAAAATCAGGTAAAATTCTCTTTACGACGACACTCTTTGTAATCGTTGCCATCTTATTCGCTATGATTATTCGATTTATTATGGTGGTAATCTATAGTTTGTTGTTTCTGATTTGGATCAGTGGATTTGTGGATATACCAACTGGATCACTTGTTCATCTGATGATCTATACCACTTCGTTTCTACTAGTTATGATCTCTATCTACCGATAATCACTCAATAAATAACAATGAATTTATCGAGAATTGTTTGTTTGTGTAGCCTGGTCTCTGAGTTAGGGGTCTAAGAATATAAATTTCATCTGATTTTGAAGACATTTAATTAGTATCTTCTGCTTATGTATTCCTCATGGATTGTCATAATATTGATGAATTTCAGATGTGTTAATTTCCTAATACCATACTATTTTACTAGGTATATACCCGTATTACGTCGTGAAGAAAAAATATAAACTACGTATTGCCATATCTTCTATGTTAATACTGCTTGTAATTATTTTCTATCCGGTGGAGAAGACATATGCGAATGATTATATTACATTTGCCGGGTATATATTTCTTACAATGAATATCTATGTAGTTCTGCTGATTGGACTAATTCCAGAACAAGAGACAAGTGTTGAGGATATTCAAACCGTGTTTCAGCAACAAAATGAACCAACCAAACTCTACCAGGTCAGCTTGAAAACTGAATATAATTATCTTCAACTAAGCGTAAATAAGCATGAAATTACGATATCTACTGATCTCACAGCTAGTAATCTGGCAATTACGTCTATGTTTAAATCAATGCTTATCGCTGGATTGTCTGCTCCACTACCAGCGATAGCCGTTTTTGCAATACGATCCTTGTATTTACCAGTTGAACAATTTTTCATCATCTTCTTCACAGCAATCTATTATGTGGCTATTATCGTCCTGTTAGTACTTGTAAAATTAACCATACGCCTTAGTACGAGAAATGAGGAAATCCGGGTATTTTACTGTGTGAAAAAAGCAACAACTATCCAGATTTCCGTCCGACTATCAGAACACCTAGTGGGTAAGCATATCCACAATCGAGACCAGACAATTGAAATTCCACGGGATAAATTTGCTGATGAACTCTTTCTTAACTCTCTTGATGAGATATTTACTGAAATAGCGGATCGAGTAGGTAGATTTCAGCGTTTTGGTCATTCTGTACTAAGTCATACCTATATCTTCCCAATGTGTATCTGTGTTAATCTGGATAGTCCTAATGTAAAATTAATTCAATCCGCTCAACTTAATGAAGGGTTATCACCTCCCGTGACTTCGAAATTTCTTCTCTTTGGATTGTTGGATCGAAAATTATTGGATGAATTCTATAGACAACTCTTGCAATGGGCACAGGAATCACCATTACTGGTTAAATCTTCATCTCAAGGTAAATCAACATGAGGTAAATCGTGGCTCCATGTCTTTCGAGAATGATTAAAATCAGATCATTATCATTATTCCACCCAATAATATGATTAGGTTATACTCTCCTCATTACTGTGCTACCTCACCAAAATACCACGATTTAATTAATAATAGACCATAGGTATTTCATGGCATATCGAAAACTCAAATTAATATTTGGATTGTTTGCTATTTTAATTCTTGTTATTATCATCTTATATCCAAATGTAGGGGCTGATTTGAATGATATCATTATTCTTGCCGGTCATGAGTTTCTCAGTATTGCATGCTTTGGAGTTATACTCGTTATATTATCACCTGAGGAACGAACCTCTGCCAAGGAGATCAAGATGGCGTTTGCACAAATGCATTCTCCACAGGTGATTTATCAGGCAACCGATAATCCCGAATTTAATTATTTAAGACTTGATGTGAATAAACATGACATTGCGATATCAACCGATCCCATCCAGTTAAATGAGAATTTTAACAGATTTTTTAAATATCTGATTATCGCCGGATTGATGGGACCTTTGATTGCAACTGCAGTCTTAGCGGTTCGGGCATTGTACCTACCAGTTGAACAATTCCTTGTCATCTTTGATCTGATAATTGTCTATGGTGGATTTTTCCTGTTTTTTCTCATTTTAAAATACTCTAATTCCAAAATCCTACAATTAGAGACAAAACGATTATTCTACTGTGTGAAAAAAGATTCTGTTATCAAGATATCTGTACGCTTATCTGAGAGATTCATTGGAAAAAATATCCATAACCAGATTCAGACCATTGAGATCCCGCAATCTCAATTTTCAGAAGAGATATATGTAAGATCGCTGGATCAGATACAAGATGAGGTAGCCGATCAGATCCCGGTAGTGATCCGGATCGTACAGAAATTGACTCGGCTAATCAAACGTTATCCAATCAGTATCTGTGTTGATCTTGATAGTCCTAACATCAAAGTTATACAGTCTGCACAATACAAGGATAAGGTGAAATCCCCACTGAGTTCTACCTTCCTCCTTTTTGGATTACTCGATAAAGAGGCATTTGCTGAATTCCATGTGCAATTACTGAATTGGGTTAATGATTCTAAATGTAGAGTTCAACCATCAGTAGTGATAGAATAGATCAGTATCAAGTACGTTGCCAGGATTCAAAACTGACATGCGGGACAAATCCAAGACCGATATTAATTGCTAACATACCTTCATTTGATGCTGCATTTTCTGTATGAATATACTCAAACTCGGGGAAATTCTCCAAATAATATTCTAAGATTTTGACCTTCAATACAGAGGCAATTCCCTGTCTCTGGTAAGCCTTTCTGACTCCAGTTAATCCAGTGCTGACATCTCTTACCGGTGGATCATTGGGATAATAACTATCAGACAATCCGATTATGGTATCTCCGTTAAATGCATAATATGATTGAGATTTCCAACTATCGGATTGTTTGATAAATTCTGCATTACGTCTTAAATCTTCTGCAGTATCTACAAAATTATTGGTCTCCAGCTCTTCCATTGGCATCAGATTACCTACCTCATTGTAAAAATCAGCCATTTCCTCTGCAAATTGTCTGTTTGTCAATATCCGATCAGCCCATTCATTACGATCTATTCGTTCATATCGATATTTATGATCAGTTTCTGCATATTTTTGCTTAATCTGGTTCACATAATGCCAGTTGATTTTATCATGATACAATCGACTTTCCTTCTCCTCCATAACTTTACGGAACCCGTATTTAGTAGCGAATGCAGATCCTGCGGGTCCATTGATTGGAGCTATCCATGTTTTGATCTTAGTTCTTCCTAATTGCCTGCCATACGTCTCCAATTTAGTGAATAACTGAGTTCCAATCCCTTGTCTTCGATAATTGGGATGGATTTCAACTCTCATACTAATTGCATCAGGATTCATATCAATCTTGACATCCTCATATCGGGCAATGGCATGTCCAACTATCTCATTTCTGACGGCAAAATAATGCTTGGTAATACGATTCGGTTCAGGTGGCTCTAATAATTGATGTCTTCTGAAAGGACGACTACGTAGTACCTCTCCTGTTTTAGAGACCTGATGTATTGCCTCTTGGAAATCTAAATATGACTCCAAGAGTACATTAGGTAATTCTCGAAAAGTGGTAGAGATTATTTCTGTAATTTGTGAATCTTGTTTCATAGCCACCGTCTCGGGTAGGTATCATTTTAAGATTTGGACGTTCTAGTGATATTTCTGCTTATTTAGGCAATTTTAAAGATACAAATGATCATTGACGGATCATATTGAGGTCCTAAAAAGAGTTAAAATAATATTTGTAAGAATATTTTAAAATTGACCAGTTGATGAAATTAATCATTTGATGGTGTGTTTATGGCAATACCTGTAATTGACTACCTATTTGGTATAACTCAGCCATCTCTCTCTATCCAATAGATCAAGTCCGACGATATATGAACCATATGCCATGAAATAGACAATTACCACTCCTACTAAGAGGATAGTTTCTGAGATTACTAATGCTAACGTACTGAAATTGATTACGAGAAACATTAGGGGTAGAGCAATAAGTGAACCCATCTGTTGAGAATCTCTTGCGGTATTTGTTCTTGTGCTTGCCCAGATCATGACATTGGTCATCAGCAATGTTACTGCTGGCGTCAGCAAGACCACAATAATGAGATACTGTAAATTCGGTAAGTAATAATATCCCAACACTTTGATTGAAAAGACATTGATCATGAAAATTTGTGGAATACAAAACAACCAGGTCATTCCCACGGTAGGAATGACTGCTGAGGCAACCTTTCCGATATATAATTCTGAATCGGTAATTGGTGCTGCAACCAAAGCTTCTACGGTTCCTCGATCTTTCTCTCCGGAGAAACTGTCTGCTGCAATGATCGTTGGAAGAATAAATGGGATCATCACGTAAAATATATTCGCAATTTCTACGAAGAAGACAAATGATTGCTGAAATTCATCTAAACTTGACCAATTGCTGGTGAGTGGAAAATTACTTAGAAATGCCATGTCCCCTGATTGGAATCCAGTTGGATCAAGCATCATCGGTAAGAGGAAGGAAAGTGGTACTATAATAATCATAAGTATTGGTAGAGCAATCAAACTGGCTGCTATATATTTGGTTTTGATGATATCATCAAAATCCTTCATGAACATTGTTTTGATTTTATTGATCCGGATCATTTGTCAACCTCCACTAATTGTAAGTAAATATCTTCGAGTGAAGGTATCTGTTCTTTAACCTCACGTATCTCCTGTTGATTTTTCACCAATAATGAAACAAGTTGTGGAGTATACTCAAAATTCGTAATCTTGATTAGTATATTCTTTTGATCATCATCCATGGTAATATCTGCGATATAATCAAGATCCAGGAGAGTATCGACACTCATGGTCAATTTGTTGGCTAATGATATCTTTAATTCTGGATTTATATGATATTGTTCTCTAAGTTGAAGGGGTGTCCCTGAAGCTATCAGTTGACCTTTGGAAATAATCATGAGTTCATCTACGACCAGTTCTGCTTGTGCTAAATTATGTGTAGTAATCAGAATGGTTCTGCCAAGACTCTGACCTAATGATTTGATTTTTCGACGTAAATCTCTGGCAGCACCAGGAGATAGACCACTCCAGGGCTCATCAAATATCAAAACTGGTGCGTCATTAATCAGAGCCTTGCATATACTTAATTTCTGTGTCATTCCCTTCGAGTAACTACCTACAGGTTGGTCAATAGCATCCGTAAGATCAAATTCCTCTGCCAGATTATTGATCCGCTCTTGCAGTAATTCCTTAGGTACATCATAGAGCTCTCCGTAGAACCGGAGATTTCGCCTTCCAGTAAGGCCACGATAAAATGAGGGTTTCTCATGGGAGAGTCCAATCATGGAACGTACATCGATTGAATTTTTGACTGAATTTTTCCCATTCACAAACGAATTACCTGCCGTTGGTGAAATCAATGATGCGATTAACCTGATAGTGGTGGTCTTTCCTGCTCCATTTGGACCAAGTAAGCCAATAATCTTACCCGGTTGAATCTCAAAATTAATATTATCAACTGCAACTGTCCGTTTACCATCGATTTCGAAGATTTTGGACAGTTCTGTTGCGACAATTGCAGCTTCCATGAAATTCTGATAATATGGTGAATATTAAGGATATAGCTACTAATTATGGTGATATCCTTGAATATATGATTGTTTCCTTCAATTGATTAGATTCCTTAACTAATGATCAAATTATTACAAAACTGCTACATTCTTTTTTGTGATTTTCGTAATTCTATATAGTTGTCTGGAATGGTTCATCAATTTCTGGTTCTACCTTGTCGGGATCATTAAGGTCAATTTCATCTTGTTGTTGATCGCGATTTAATAAATCATACCCTAAGAGGAAGAGGATTAATGCACCCACTCCAACTAAAATCCAGTTTACCATTATGTGTAAATTATAAGTTATTACCTATTATTCTTGTGTTTGTCGTGATTTGGATTATTTCGATTACAGTCGTATAGTTTTAGATTTGGTATTGGTTATGTTTGAATCATTCAAAATTCATTCTTATTTTTGAGGTTTGCACTGAAATTCTCTTTCACCATCTGATTAATATGGGTAAAGTAATAACTAATAAAACATGGATCAATTAGGCTTTCATCGATTCCGTGGTATAGAAGAAGTAGAGCCTAAAGACAAGATTCTGGCATTCATACGGTTACAGGGAATTAGATTGGATCAGATCCATTTCTATGGTAATCGATCGGAAGTCCATCACATCATTTTATCAGGTTATACCATTACCTCAATAGATACAAGCTTTTTTCCTAATCTACTCGAGCTTGATACCGGACAAAACCCAATTCGTACAGTTAACCTAAGAAACAACCCAAAGTTGCAAAAATTAAGAATTTCTATGGGTAACCTCAGGAAATTAGATTTATCACAGAATAAGAATTTAAAGCGGTTGAGTTATGGTTCACGAAATACCAGGCAACTTAATCTTGATCTCACTAATAATCCAAGATTGGAATACCTTTATCTGCGAAATATATATGCAAAAACAATTTCCCTTCCTTACCTGGATCATCTGAAAACGATTGATCTAAGCGGATGTATTTTAGATGAGGTCATATTATCCCAGTTTCCCTCTGTCAAGACAATGATCCTCAATCATTGTAAAGTTGAAGCACTTGTTTTGGAGAATCATCCAACCATTGAGCATTTTTATGGAAAATCCATGGATCGTGATGAGATTGTGGTCAATGATTGTCCCAACCTGAAGGTGATCGAGATTGATCATAGTAGTATCAAAATTTTACGTGTCAAGAATTGTCCGCAGCTAGTTGAGGTCCAGGCATCATTCTCCAATTTAGAAGAATTAGATATTACCGAATCGAAAGGTATACGAGTCCTGAGCTTAGGTCATACACTTGTGACTAGTATTGATCGGAATGATTTTCCCAATCTGCTTGATACGAAGCTGGTACTTGGTGGAAGCTCAATTTAATATTCTCGGATTCTATTATTCCTTAAATTACTGATTGTGTTGTTCGTATTTCTGTTTGGCTTCTTCCCATTCAGCCTCTGTCAATGCAGGATCTGGTGTATCATTTTCCATAAAACTTTCCGTACGTTCCAAACAGGTCCCACATTCGAGACATGGA
>Ga0102944_1001977_pt1 | contig 12614 bp, 7 predicted proteins | sample SalPonD_shore_MG_FD_78172 | JGI IMG/M metagenome (GOLD analysis project Ga0102944, IMG submission 78172) | Salt pond soil microbial communities from South San Francisco under conditions of wetland restoration - Salt Pond MetaG... | ecosystem: Environmental > Aquatic > Marine > Intertidal zone >...
CGGAAGCATCAAGGGGAAAGACCGTCCGGGTGATTATAAAACGACCGGGAAAGAATATATCGATATGCCGGCCTTCACACCCTGGTCCTTCCTGTTTAAACGGGACATTTTCTTTGGGATTAAAGTGGAATTTTGAGAGGCCCGATACCCGGCTACGTGGCTTCAGCCAAGTACCGGGCTGAGCAGCCCGCTTTCATCAGTTTAAACGGTTATTGATAAAGGAGTACAGTATGGGACAACAGATGACACAGACAATAAAAACAGGAATGGTTCTGATCATCCTGCTGGGGTCAGTCCTGCTCGTCCCCTTGGCAGGGCAAACGCCCCGAAGTGTGGATGCCGGTTTAACCGGATTCGATACGAACGAAGCGTTCACGAGCAATACGATTCATTGGCCCCGGGGGATCCCCTCCATGTGGAGCCGCATGAATTCCTACTATGGGATTACCCTCGGCACCCAATTATCGTGGACAGATGCCTCGAATACACCACACAACGTCAAAGTGGCTCAGATTCAACCCGGGAAGTTTACGGACATCGAGAATGTGGTGGTCCCGGTGGATGGGGCGTTCAAACGATCCTACCGATATCCCTATCCCACCAAGCTCCTGGACGACGTGGACCGCACTGATGTACTGGGGCAAGGTGATCCGGTGGATAAGAATCAGCCGGCGGATGTCATCGTATATAATCATGCCAATACCTGGACCGGAATCGATTTCGAACGGTGGGTGTACGGTTTTGCCAACGATAACTACAGCGATTTTATCATCATGGAATACCGGTTTACCAACACGTCCGGTGCGCCACGCAACGGGGTGTATATCAATCTCACGGCGCAACTCATCCCGGATCGGACCCAGGCGAACCAACCGGCGGATCAATGGGCGGATTATTACGGGAACACCTACCGCCAGTATGCTGCGGGTGATATGAGTGCCGATTCCATGCGCATGCAATATAACTGGTCCGGGGACGAGAAGGGCGTCCCCCAGGATAACAAGGCCAAACCGAACTCCATCTGGGGAAATTTCCAAATCCCGCAATACTACGGTCAACTGGTGTTGCATGCCGACACCAGTCCTGATGTCGAAACAGATGACCCCTCTCAGCCCTTTAAGGCAGGCTGGTCAAATTGGTCGTACGATTTAAACCAGAACGAGCAGAGCCAGGAAACTCTGTATGATATACTTTCAAAACCCTGGCCCCAGGGGATGCCGTCCACCTACGTCCGGACGGTGGATGAAACGGGCACCGAAGTGGCCAGCGGGATGTACCGGGAATTGAGGCCGGGTATCGACGTGAGAAATTATGACACCGGGACTGAATTGGCCAAATCCGGGCTGTTGTTTTTCGGTCCATATGATATGAACGCCGGTGATGATGTGCGGATCGTGGTGGCTTTCGTGGGGGGATCCATCTCTCCCAGAATGGCTATCGATATCGGAAGAGCCTACGACAGCGGTTATAGCGAGCTGAGACCACTGGAAGCATTACCTTATGATATCCTGAATCCCGCCTCCGGGGAAGCACTGGCTGAGACGGGGGATATACTGACCAAGAATCAAAAAGATGCGGTTATTGATAGTATCGGGAGATATAATCTGTTCCAGACCGCCAGCCTTGCCAGGCGGGTGTGGGAGAACGGGAATGTTCAGAATGGACAGGGGACCTTTAACATCCCCCTGGCGCCACCGTCACCTTCTCTCACCGGCCATTCCGAAAATGACCAGATCCGGCTGGAGTGGGGGGATGAAGCCGCACAGGAAACCAACACGGCGGTCGGTAGCATTACCAAATATAAAATTTACCGAAATTACTGGCGGCCACCCTCCATTACCCGTCCCACGGATACCACGTTTGTGGTCATCGACTCCGTGGGGCCGAATGTCCGGGAATACGTGGATACGGATGTTATCCGGGGTGAACAATATTATTATTACGTGACTGCCGTCAGCGATAAGGGAGTAGAAAGCAGCCGTTTTCTGAACCGAACCGGTACCAGCACTCCACAAACGCTGGAAGCGCTGGTACCCACCCGGGCGCCCTCGGAAACCTGGCAACAGGACGTGGTGGTCGTCCCGAACCCCTATCATGTGGTGGCTGCGGAGAAATATCCGGGCCGGCGCCTCAATTTTCTGAATCTCCCGGCCTATGCCAACATCCGTATCTACACGATGGCGGGTGACCTGGTGCAGGTGCTGCACCACAACGCGGATACCGGGGAGGAGGACTGGCAGTATCAGGATACCTTCAGTACGGTCGAAATTGTCAGCGGAGTGTATTTCTATGTGGTCGAAGAGCTGGACGCCCAGGGAAATCCCACCGGGAAATTAACCCGGGGAAAATTCGTGGTGATTAAGTGAGCGGAACGGTCGCCGAATGCACAGGCATGACAATCTTATGGAAGAGGAGTCGGATCGTTATGAAAAAAACCAATAAAGTACTGATGAGACCATTGAAATTTGTTGCTCTTGCGGGAGCGGTTGTGGTTTTAACCATATCAACTATTCAGGCCCAGCCCGTCAAGTATGCCCAGGCGGGCATGCCATTTCTGCGGATTGACGTGAGTCCGAGGAACGCCGCCATGGGTGGGGCGCAGATCGGGGTGGTGGGGGATGCGATGGACATGTTCGGTAATCCGGCCGGCATGGCACGAGTGGAGGGGCTCAGCCTGGCCTCCAGCGTGACGAACTGGATTGTGGATACCAAATTGTATGGGGCGGGTGCGGCGTATCACCTGGGTAATGCGGGCGTATTCGGGGTGGGATTGGTCTGGATGGATTACGGGACCTTCACCAGAACTGTTCCTGTGCTGGGGGCTGATATCGATCCGACACTACGGAATAAGGGCTATATGGAAAACGGTACCTTTTCCGTCAAAGAATATGCCGCAGGTCTTTCTTACGCCCGGCAGATCTCCGATCGGTTTGCGGTGGGGGGCCAGCTGAAGTATGCCACCCAGAATTTGGGGGATGTGGTGATCTATGATGAATTCGAAGGAAAAAATGTTAATGTCAGCAATAGTGTGAATAATATTGCGCTGGATTTCGGCACGGTTTACTACACAGGATTCAAGGATCTCCGCTTCGGAATGTCTTTTCGTAATTTCTCAAATCAGTCAGATTATTTTGATCAGAGATTTGAGCTGCCGTTAACCTTTACTTTCGGGTTAGCAATGAATATGTTTACTCTGTTTCCATCACTGCAGGCAGATGGTGCGAACAAGCTAACCGTTGCGTTTGACTGGGTGCATCCCCGGGATTATTCCGAGCGCCAGCATCTGGGGGTGGAGTATAGCTACCATGAGATCCTGTTTGTCCGGGGTGGCTACCGGTTTAATTATGATGAACAGGGGGTGACCGGGGGGTTAGGTGTGAATTTGGGGTTAGGCGATTATACACTGCGTGCCAATTACGCCTACGAATATTTCGGTAAATATTTTGACGGGATACACAGAATTTCCTTGGGAGTGACCTTGTGATAATGTAGAATATTAAATCCTATAAATAATAATTTGTCCCTTCGCGATTATTCCCGCTTCTTCGCTTTGGCCGGCAGGTGATGCGCGGAACACTTTTGGGGTTTCGCGCCGGGTAATCGCGGGTATTTTTCAGGCAGCACTTCAAGGCAAACAGGAGCACACCATGGATCGCAGAACCTTTATCAAGACACTGGGCATAGGCACCCTGGCGCTGGCCGGGGCGGGCGGACTGTTTCCGTTCGGTAAACTGCAGGCAGCACGGCAGCAGCCCAACATCCTTTTCATTTTTTCCGATGATCACGCCCAGCAGGCTATCAGTGCCTATGGCTCCAGGATTAACCAGACTCCGAACATCGACCGGATCGCCGACGGGGGGATACTCTTCCGGAATTGTTTCGTCACGAACTCCATTTGCGCCCCCAGCAGGGCGGTGGTCCTGACCGGAAAGCACAGCCATCTCAACGGAGTGCTGACCAACCGGGAGCACTTCGACGGATCCCAGCAAACCTGCCCCAAACTCCTCCGGAAAACCGGGTACCAGACCGCCATGATCGGGAAATGGCATTTAAAGAGCGATCCTACCGGCTTTGATTTCTGGCAGGTCCTGCCGGGGCAGGGGAACTACTACAATCCCGATTTCCGCACACCCGAGGGGACCATTCACACCACCGGATATGTAACCGATCTGATTACGGACGTGGCGCTGGACTGGCTGCAAAATAAGCGGGATCAATCCAAACCGTTTTTGTTAATGTACCAGCACAAGGCGCCCCATCGCCGGTGGTATCCCGGCCCGGATCATCTGAGTACCTATGATTACTCCACCATCCCGGAACCGGCCACCCTGTTCGACGACTATTCGGACCGGGCCAGCGCCGCCGCCAACCAGGAGATGATGGTCAAAGAACATCTCGATGAGAGGGATTTGAAATTTGTTCCGCCTCCCACAATAAACGAGGAACAGCTGAAAGACTGGAATGCCGAATACGAGCCGAAAAATAAACGGTTCGAACAGATGCATCCGGAGGGCAAGGATCTCATCAGGTGGAAGTATCAGAGGTACATTAAAGACTATCTCCGATGTATCGCTTCGGTGGATGACAACGTGGGGCGTGTGCTGGATTATCTGGATGACTCCGGCCTGGCGGAGAATACGGTGGTGATCTACAGCGCGGACCAGGGCTTCTATCTTGGGGAGCATGGATGGTTCGACAAGCGCTGGATGTACGAAGAATCCCTCCATATGCCGTTCATTGTGAAGTGGCCGGGAGTGACCCGTCCGGGATCGGAGAATTTCGACCTGGTGCAAAATCTGGACTTCGCCGAAACGTTTCTGGATATGGCCGGAGCGTCCATTCCGTCCGATATGCAGGGCCGCAGTCTGGTGCCGCTTCTCAAAGGAGAGGATCCGCCCGACTGGAGACAATCCATTTATTATCAATACTATGAGTACCCGGCGGTTCACATGGTGCAACGACATTACGGGGTTCGAAATCAACGCTTTAAACTGGTATATTACTATTTGATTGATGAATGGGAACTGTTCGATTTGCAAAATGATCCCAACGAACTCCATAGCATATATGATGAGCCGGCGTACGCCAATGTGGTGGCCAACATGCAGCAGGAATTGACCCGGCTTCGGCAGGAGTATGAAGTGCCGGAAAAGGATCCCCTGCCGGATTTGAATGAGCGGTGGCAGAAACAACAACAGGGAGGATAACGGCTCCGGACTTTTTCGGAACGGAAGCACTTGAATTGCTTCCAGAAAGAATAAGTGGAACGCCCGCCCGGGGCACCGGGCAGTGGGCGTCGTGAGGTTACCCGGCCGGAGATGCTCCGGCTGGCGCCAGAGATGATCCCTGGGGTGACAGGGTTGGAAATTATGAGACACTGATGCTGCAAAGTAATATTAACACGTTCTGTCGATTCTACCGGTGCGTAACAACCAGGTTGTACAGGGCATAGCAGAGAGGACAGTAGTCATGGGTCATAAAATCACCAGAAAAGAAGCCTTACGAAGATTAGCCGGGTTCGCGGTGAGTCCGGCGCTGCTGTCGCCGTTACTGGCGGGGGCGGGCAGGGAATCCCGACCGACAGCAACCCGGCGGTCCCGCCGCAAACAGGCGCCGGACCAGCCCAACATTCTCTGGATTACCCTGGAAGGGGTGCCCCTGAGTATGCTCAGCTGTTACGGGGCGCGATTAATCCGGACGCCGAACATCGATAAACTGGCCAGCGAAGGGATGTTGTTCCGGAATTCCTTCTGTACCAATGCGTTGTGCGCCCCGAGCCGGGCCACGTTGTTAAGCGGGAAATACAGCCACAAGAATGGTATGTTGGAGAATCCGGGCGGCTCGGTTAAAAATGCATCTTTTGTCTTTGATCCATCTCAGGAAACAATGGCAAAAATCCTGCAACGCAACGGATACCAGACCGGAACCGTGGGGAAATGGCATTTGATTTCCAATCCGGCGAAATGTGGTTTTGATTATTTCGCCTTTAAACGTGGCGCGGGTGGACCTTATTATAATCCCAAAGGTTATCTCCAGAACCCCAGTCTGGGCAGTGACGTGATTGAACAAAAGAGTCATGATGGATATATCACGGACAACTTCACGGACCTGGCCATCAAGGGAATGGAGCAGTTTAAAGAACCGTTCCTTATGATGATGCAGTTCTTCAACGATCACCGGCCCTTTGATCCGCCACATCGATACGAGCATATTTACGACAACGAGCGCATTCCGGAACCCGGGACATTCTGGGACGATTATGCCACCCGATCGGCAGCCGCCAAAGAGGCCCATATGCGGATCCAGGATATGATGGATTTTGATCCGCCTGCAGATCTCACACCCCGCCAGCGCAGACAGTGGAGCTATCAGAAATATATGCAACACTTTATGGGCGCCATGAAGGCGTTGGACGAAAACGTAGGCCGTCTGCTGGATTATCTGGATACGGCCGGATTATCCGATCGGACCTACGTGATCTTGACGGGGGATCACGGGTTCTTCATGGGTGAGCATGGCTGGTTTGATAAACGGTTTATGTATGAAGAGTCCCTGCGGGTTCCCTGGATTGCCCGTTTTCCCGGCGAAATCGAAGCCGGAACGACCCGGGACGAGTGGGTGGTCAACATCGACAATGCGCCCACCATGCTGGATCTGGCAGGTTTACCGCCCTCCGGCGAGATGCAGGGTGAAAGTCTGAAGCCCATCCTGGAAGGAAACACACCGGAGAACTGGCGGACTTCGCTTTATTACCATTATTATGAATTCGGCTCACCACACTGGGTACTGCCGAATTACGGTATCCGAACAGAGCGGTACAAACTGATCAGCTACTATACCATCAATGAATGGGAGATGTTTGATCTGCAAAAGGATCCGGATGAGATGCAGAACCTCTTCATCGATGCGGGATTGGACATTCACCCGGATTATGAGCAGGTTGCCCAGGACCTGGTGAAACAATTAAAGCAACTGCGGCAAAAGTATGACGATACGACCGGCAAACCGGTACGGTTATGGCCGACCAGGAGCTACAACTAGATCTTTCAAGGAGCTTTCTGGGTCTGGGGAATCCGCAAGTTGTAAATTAACGGATTCCCCTAATCCCAGCGATGAAGGAGCGCCGAAGCCCTGGATTGTGTGCTACCGTTCATGAAAGTTCGGTATATTTGTTCAAAGTCCCATTTTAGAACCTGGATGAATGAAGGTACGACATTGAGATCTGATTTGTATTTATCGATAAAATTACTACATACTATTTGACTGTGATCAAAGGAGAGACTGATGGATTTCGAACACCTCACGCGCCGTGCATTTCTCAAGATGATGGGAATAGGAGTCGCTACGCTGGCCGTCCCGTTACGTATGTGCCAGAGTACCGGATTCAGTGCCAATTTCGGGAATGTGCATGATCGGGTCTGGATTGGCCGGGATTTCTGGACAATCCCCATGGAGGACTGGCGGGTTAAGGATGGACGGGTCGAAGGCATCGGACAGCGGGCGAATACGCGGTTAAACGTCTTAACGCAGGTTCTCGGCCAGGGGCGGGGCAATGTCTCGGTTTCGGTCCGTATGGGAGCGCTCCGACCCGAAAATAAGCAAGGCTCCGCCGGGCTACGGATTGGTATCGTTGATTCCAATGATCCGGATCCCCGGGCAGCATGTTACTTCGGCCGTGGTATCAATGCTGGAGTGGATGTTGGACAGAATCACCTGTTTATCGATAAAAGCAGTACAGCCTTGCCGGACAACTTTGATTATAGTGATTTCAGTTTGCACTTTGATGCCGAACCGGAAAGCTCGCAGTATTCACTGACCCTGACCGCCACGGATGCTAAGAATCAGACCACCACGGTGCATGGGAGTGCGAAAGATCTCCATGGGCTGATAGCGCTGGTGAATAACTTTACGCGTCCGGCGGATGGGCAGGAGGCGCCGGGTTTCTGGTTCAACGATCTGACCATCTCCGGGAGTAAGGCGGAGACTCACCCCGAAAATGCATTCGGGCCGATCTTATGGTCCATGTATACCTTGAGTCGCGGCGTATTAAAGCTCACCGCCCAAATGCCTCCGTTGGGTCCGGAGGATACGCAGCAAGTCAGGCTACAAATCAAAAAGGGAAACGACTGGGAGCAAGCCGCCGAACAGACCATTGAACCGGACTCCCGCACAGCTACCTTCCGGTTGACCGGCTGGGATCCCACTCAGGAAGTTCCCTATCGGGTGCTGTATACCGAGACAGGAAAGAACGGGCAGGAAAGAGATTATTCCTACTTGGGGACCATTCGCAGAGAGCCGGTGGAGAAGGCACTGATATTCGCCGGAATGACTTGACAATACGGGACGGGGTTCCCGTATTCGCCGGTGGCGAAAAATTTAGCATCCCAAAATCCTGACATGCTTTACTTCTCCGGAGACCAAATTTATGAAGGGAATGGAGGATATAGCATTACGCGGTTCCCTGCCGACGCCGCTATCCTGAACTATCTCGGTAAGTGGTATATGTTTGGCTGGGCCTTTGGCGATCTCATGCGAGACCGGCCGACCATCTGTACTCCGGATGACCATGACGTCTTCCAGGGAAATCTCTGGGGAGACGGCGGGCGAAACATTCCGTTGGAGGAATGGCAGCAAGTGACCGGGGATAAAGGCGGTTATGTGGAGCCGGCCCGGATGGTGAATGTAGTGCACACCACCCAGTGTGCGCACCTCCCGGATCCGGTTGATCCGACTCCGATTCAACAGAGGATAAAAGTGTATTATACAGACCTGGTGTACGGGCGGGTGAGCTTTGCCATTATCAGCGACCGGATGTTTAAAACCGGTCCCAGAGCAGTCGCCTACTGGCCGGGCCGGGCGGACCACCTTAAGGAGCAGCTGCCGGACCCCGGTGTGCTCGATCGGCCAGATTTAAAGCTCCTGGGTGAACGGCAACTCGATTTCCTGGAACAGTGGATTACGGACTGGCGCGGGGCGGATATGAAGGTGCTGCTGAGTCAGACCCCATTCGCCAATATTGCGACCCATCACGGAGCGGAACAGATGGTGTTGGTGGGCGATCTTGATTCCAATGGCTGGCCTAAATCCGGCCGGGATCGCGCCATTAACATTTTCCGGAAAGCGTTCGCATTCCATATCACCGGAGATCAACACTTTCCAACTCTCTCTCAATATGGCACAGATGACTACCGGGATAGCGGTTGGTGCTTTTGTACGCCGGCGATTTTTGTGGGATACGAGCGGCGGTTCCTCCCGGAACGCCTTGGCTGGCCCATTAAAAATCCACCGGACCCCGACCGGCATAATACCGGATATTATGAAGATGCCTTCGGTAATCTGATTTATGTCTACGCGGTAGGGAATCCTGTGGACAAACCAAGCCACACTTCCCGGTACCGGCTGGGTCAGGACAGGGCCTCCGGATACAGCATGGTACGGTTCAATCAAACCGAACGAACCATTCGCATTGAAGCATATCGCTTCCTGGCAGATCTCAGCAAGCAGAGCGCGGACAATCAGTTCCCCGGATGGCCATATACCATCAGTCAATGGGACAACTATGGCCGGAAACCTGAAGGCTATCTCCCCACTGTTCAGGTGAGCGGCGTGCAAAATCCGGTGATTATGGTGACCAATGAAACTACCGGTGAACTGGAGTACGCCGTCCGGATGCAGGGAAATGAGTGGAGCCCGAAAGTGTTCAGCACGGCCCGGTATTCGGTACGGGTAGGGGATCCCGACACTGACCAATGGAAGACGGTAGAAGGAATCACGCCCCAACAGGAGGGTTCTCACGACATCTTGTCGATCGATCTTTAACCGAATAAGACACCGAAGAGAATCATGATAGGGCGGGGTATTACCGAGCCGGAAGGGCGCCCGGTTAGGTGTACCTTCTGTCCGGTTGGGCAAAGGTAAGCCCGGAATTCAGAGGTATTTGCAGACTTGGCCGGCGTCACAGGCCGGCAAGAGAACACCCCGGAGGTTGTCATCTCCTGGCACTTCCGGCTGTAGAACGAAGGAGAGGTAAGGCACCGGGAAATGATGTACCAGAACGAGACAGCCCGGGTTTCGCTGTCCGGGTGTGATACACCCTCTCCTGTTGGTACTGCTTTGATACTCGTTTGTTGAAAATATGTAACATTAATAATTTCAACAGCTTTCAGCAATTCAGGGGCCAGCCGATAATCCTGGCAATGAATTTGCTTAAATTAGCGTGAGCACTTCTCTGGGATGCACAGGAAAAGCGTGCACGAACTCTCACCATCCAGAGATCCCGGAAGTTCTTCTGACAGAATGCAGGCGATTGGCGCGCGGCTACATCCGGTACCACAATCCTGTTGCACGAGGCGGAACAGGTTTCACGTGCCACTCAGGTCTTCGAATTATATTATTCGGGATACAGCGCTGAATAGGAAAATCAATACCATGATTCAACGATACCGTAAAAACGGATTGTTGCATGTATTACTTGAGAACGAGCATTTGCGTCTGACGGTTCTTCCGGAATTCGGCGGGAAAATGTTGGAGTTACGCCGGAAGGTGACCGGCACGCAGTTCCTGCTGCCCCCCCAGCAAGACTATATCAGGAGTAGGTTGCCATCCTATGGGGAGGATTATCTCCGGTCCGGACCGGCTGGGTTTGATGAGTGTTTTCCTACTGTGGCGGCGAGTCTCCACCCGGCTACTAACGGCATGAAGCACCAGACTGCGATTCCTGATCACGGAGAACTGTGGGCGATCCCCTGGGAGCACTGGATCTCAGAGGAGGCCCTCTTTCTGTCAGCCCGGGGAGTCAGGCTGCCATACTCGCTTTCGAAAACTATCCGGCTGAGTACGGAGTCCGTTTTGCTGGAGTATAAATTGACGAATGACTCCGGACGGGACTTGCACTATCTCTGGTCTCCCCAACCATTACTGGCCATTCAACCTGGTTCGCGAATTTTGTTGGACGAGCATGTGACGGAGGTGCTGCTCGACTGGTCGACCGACACCGATCTGGGCCGACATGGCGACCTGCTGCCGTGGCCCCGGTTGTATCCAGGCTGCGAACTAGACTTTGGAGTGATCCAGCCACGGGATGCCCGGGTGGCCATCAAGGTCTACACCGAAGCGCTGGTCTGCGGTGTGTGCGGATATCTGTCCGCACGGACCGGAGAGCAGATCGAGTTCCGGTTCGATCCCCGGAAACTTCCCTATGTGGGGATTTTATTCTGGTACAATGACTGGCCTGCCTCCCCGGGAGAAGCGTTCTACACGGTGGCAATTCAACCCAGCAGCGGTCGCCCCGATGCGCTGCACAGCGCCTATGCCCGGGAGGAATGCACCGTTATCGAACCTCAGGCTATGCAGGAATGGTCGCTGACCATCCGGGTAGGTGAAATTGAATAACCAGGCTGGCAATATTGATGAGTCAATACGCACCCTTTGTCACACGTTCAATTAGTCGAAACCGTTCTTTATATTACGCCTGACAGACTCTGGAAGCGGGAAAAAACATCCGGGATAAATTAAAACAGGTTGCACTGTGAGCAGGGAGCCATAGTCAGCGAGGTGACTTGGTTTCAATTCCTTAAGAAAAAAATCGGGAGAAAATCCAGTGGTCTCCTCTTGTGTAGTCGTCGGGTGTTTGTAGAAGGATGAGTTCTCCGTCGAACGGTATCGGACCCCGAATCCCTGAGAATATCCCCTGATGCTGTCCGGGAAATTTTGGAAGCACGGATCCGGCGGACAAACCGCCACTTTCCTGGTATATTCTTTCCTTGAGTATTTCCAATCCTCGACTATCAGGGGGCAGTTGGAAGTCGCCATTGGTTGATAGGAAGGCCGAGGGAATCGAACCGGGGTTGTGGAGGTACACACCAATTGATATCTGTGGGGATTGTTGCGGTTTTGGCAGTGAGAGTTAGGGGCCGCAGGGCGAAATCCTCACCGTACCAGAAGAAGATCTCCTGAGGCTCTCTGTCCGGGTGTGAAAAAAACGGCACCCTTTTCTCCTGTTTTTGCCATTCCATAGGCTCTTCGCTACTGGAACAAGAGCGAGGGCATCCGGTGGTGTCGCTCAGGATTGAAATACAGCACCATCGGGAGACGATGGATAAAACTAGTTCACCGAAAATCCCGGCATAGAAATGACGGGGCGTACAACGCCGAGAGCGTCCGGGATTTGCGGAGATGCAGTTGCATCAATCGGATAACAGCCCCGATTCGGCCTAAACTCCCGGCGCCTTGCCATCGTGGAGAGGTGACTCAGGTACAATGACCGGCCCTGCTCCGCCGGAGATCATGACGAGACGTCAGCGCGGCAGACGGGTGGAGTAAATTGAGGTAATCAAGGGAAAATTATTGACAAACCAAAATGAGTTTCTTACTATGGATATGACTGGTTTAACTTCTCTTTACACACTTCTTTGTGGTTAATGAAAGCGGGAGGGGCTGTTGGAGGTCGAAAGGTATTTCGGGCTCTTATTCTTCAGAATTAATTAATTTTTTTGGCTCTTTTCTAAAAAACTGTTGGTCATTCCAAAATTAATCATATCTTTGAGTTCTCTTCACAATCAACAAGGTGCAGCAGACATGAACAAACAAGAACAAATCAAGGCACTATTTAATTC
>Ga0102944_1001978_pt1 | contig 12610 bp, 14 predicted proteins | sample SalPonD_shore_MG_FD_78172 | JGI IMG/M metagenome (GOLD analysis project Ga0102944, IMG submission 78172) | Salt pond soil microbial communities from South San Francisco under conditions of wetland restoration - Salt Pond MetaG... | ecosystem: Environmental > Aquatic > Marine > Intertidal zone >...
CAGGGCCGAGCGCACCCGGTCACAGAAATCGGCGCCGCCACGCATGCGGCAGACGACGTCGCGGCAGACCTGGACCCGCCGCGCGGCGCGCGGCTCGGACCGGAACGCCGGATAGAAGCCCCGCAGGCCCTCGAGACGGTGCAGCGGCACGTCTTCCTCACGGGCAAGATCACGCAGCGCGTCGTCGGTAACCGCACCGCGGTCGTGCTGCAGTGCCATCATCCTGGTGAGCAGTTTCATGGCGCTCCTCCGGTGCCCACGTCGACAATGGAAAACGAGACACGGCCCGCAGGCCGTGCCCCGATCGAGGCGGGCCCTCCTACTGGAAGAGCTGCGCCGCCTTTATCACGGTCTCGATGAACCCCCAGGCCAGGGGAATGAGCACGATCGCCCAGACCGCGGCGATCTGCGCCGCCGGGGTATCGCTGCCGCTTGCTGTCTGCTGATTGCCCGCCATGATCAAGCCTCCTCCGGCGCGAGATCGTCGTCGGTCGCACCCTGATAGTGGTGTTTCTCGTCCACGGCACGCACGAGCAGATTGCAAATCAGCCCGAGGAGCAGCAGACCGGCCATGATGTACATGGTCACGGAGTAGGCCTGTGCCTTCGGCACACCCGAGTCGATCTGGAACTGCCGAATATAGTTCACCAGCACCGGGCCCAGGATGCCGGCCGCCGACCAGGCCGTCAGCAGACGTCCGTGAATGGCACCGACATGCATCGATCCGAAGATGTCCTTCAGGTATGCCGGCACCGTCGCGAAACCGCCGCCATACATGCTGATAATGATGCAGTATGCGATCACGTAGAGCGCCACGCTACCCATGGATCCCGTGGTCGGGACCAGCGAGTACAGCACCATGCCAAGCACGAAAAAGATGATGTAGGTATTCTTGCGCCCCAGGTAGTCGGACATGGAGGCCCAGAAGAAACGTCCACCCATGTTGAAGATGCTCAGCAGACCGACGAACCCGGCGGCGGTACCCGCCATGATCACGCCCGGGAACATCTCCTGGGCCATCGCCGATGCCTGGCTCAGCACGCCGATGCCCGCGGTCACGTTCAGGCAGAGGACGCCCCAGATCAGGTAGAACTGCGGGGTCCGGGTGGCGTCGGCGACATGCACGTGCTCGGTGGTGATGAGCCTGGAGGATGTCTGCGGCGGCGTGTAGCCCGCCGGCTGCCAGCCGGGCGGCGGCACCCGCACGATGGCCGCCCCGGTCATCATGAAGCAGAAGTAGATGATACCCATGACCACGAAGGTCTGCGCGACGCCCACCGACGACGCCGACGAGAAGTAGCTCATCAGCCCGACGGAGAGGGGCGCCGCGACCATGGCGCCACCGCCGTAACCCATGATGGCCATGCCGGTGGCGAGACCGGGTCGGTCCGGGAACCACTTGATGAGCGTGGAAACCGGCGAGATGTAGCCGATACCCTGACCGATGCCACCGAGCACGCCATAGCCCAGATACAGCAGCCAGATCTGGTGTGTCGAAACGCCAATTGCCGACACGATGAAGCCGCCACCGAAGCAGCACGCGGCGAGCGCCATGGCCTTGCGCGGGCCCACCCGCTCCAGCCATTGACCGCCCACCCAGGCGGTGACGCCCAGGCAGAAAATGGCGATGCTAAATATCCAGCCCAAGGTCGTGAGCTTCCAGTCGTCGGGGGCGGACTCGCTGACGCCGATGACCTTCGTCAGCGGCAGGTTGAACACGCTGAAGGCGTAGATCTCGCCAATACACAAATGTACGCAGAGGGCGGCCGGAGGCACCATCCACCGGCTGTGCCCCGGCCGCGCGACGGTACGCGACCTGTCTAGAAAGCTGAACATGGGACTCTCCTCACTCGCCTGCTTTATTGATTACTTGTCGTTTCTCCCTGTCGCCTGCTTGTGATTGCGTTATCGACGGGCGCAGGGGTGCGTGCATCCATGCGGTGGGCACCGGGGATACCCGGTACTGCTTTCTTGTACACGAAGGCGTGGAACCAGCGCAACAGTGGTCTGACCACTCTGGCGATTGCACGGTCGGTACGTGGCGAGCACGCCACAGCGCACGGCTGATCGCCGCTGCCTCGGCGAATTGCGGCGGGCCGGTATCCGGCCATGGAGGGACGCCGGATACCCGGGCCAATGCCGGCCAGGGGCCGCCCGTCGCTGACCCGTTTGCGAGTCAGTTCTTGTAGGCGACACCGAGCGTGAAACGCGTGTTCGTCTTCGGCTTGCCGGCAGGGACGTTGGTCTCATGGTCGAGCGCGTAGCTGACCTTGAGGGAGAGGTGGTCGGTCATCTTGTTGAGCAGCGTGGTCTTGCTGGTGGTCTGCGTGGAGCTCCTGCCGGCCTTGACTTCCAGCGACTGGCGAAAGCGCAGCGTCTCCGTGACGTCCGTCTCGTAGCGGCCGCTGGCGCGGTAGATGACTTCGCCGCCGCCCTCGTCCGACGCCCCCGGGTCCTTGAGCTTGCGGTAGCGGTAGCCGGGGCCGGTATCGACGCTCAGCAGCGTGGTGCCGTCATCGATCAGCGTCCACCCGTAGCCGACGGAGACCGCGGTCTCGTAATCGTAGCCCGAGAACCTGTCGTCGTCGTAGCTGGCCGAGCCGTAAGTGTACCGGGTGTCGGTGAACTTGTAGTCGACTTCGCCGTCCGTCGAGTAGCGCTCCGCGCTGGTCGTGCCGTCCTGCTTCTGGTGGTAGGCGAGCGCGTGGAACTGCTCGCGCCATTTGGGCTGGTTCCACTCCAGCATCGTCTCACCGCTCAGCGTGCTGGCGTCACTGTCGCCCTGGACGCGCGCATAGCTGAGATCGATCTCGCTCTGAAACGGCTTGCGGTGGTCGGCGGCGGCGGCTGAAAGCGGCAAACACAATGCAAACGGGACGACGGCCAGACGTGGCAGACAACTCATGAATCTCCTCCATTGATGAGGGCGGATTGAACCAGGTGAACGCCCACGTCCCCACCCCGGATGCCGTGTCTACGACAGCGCGGTCCATGATGGGTTCGCGACGCCTTGGCCGATTCAGGCCCGGGAACCGGCGCAGCGCCAGGAGCTCACCAATATGGTTGACATCATCGCTGGACGGTGCAGCCGCAGCCTCGGGTACCTGTTCGGTCCGTAAGCCAACACGGGCCCGGTTATAGGCTTGTCTAGATTTCTTTCACATTTATGTGACAACGATAACGAACCGGGAGCCGGATGCCAAAGGGGGGGTTACGTCTGCAGCCGATATTCCGGCCTGATCCGAAAGCAGTCTGGGAAGCCAGCGCGGCACGAGCCGGCAGGGCGCATGCTCACAACGGGGTCGGCATGCGTGCGCGCTGATCCGCCGTCAGGTCCACCTCATGGACCGCAAGCACCGGCTGCCGCGCATGCCGTACCAGCCACTCGGTCGCGGAGCCGTGCAGGAAGTGCGACAGGCCGCTGCGGCTGCTCGTCCCCATGACGATCATGTCCGCCCCCCATTCGTCGGCATGCGCGCTGATACGCTCCGCCGCGCTGCCGACCTCCACCGCGATCTCCTCCAACTCCTCGGCCCAGGCATTCAGCTTGTCCGTCGCCGCGTCCTCGGCCTCACGACGGATCTCCTCGGTATGCATCGGGTTCAGGTGGATGGTCGCGCTCTCCGAGGCAAGGCGGCCGGCGCCCACCACGTGCAGCAGTCGCAGTAACGCAGTCTCCGGGCAATAGTCTCGCGCCACGGCCAAGGCACACGCGGAGGCCGCGGAGAAGTCTACGGGAACGAGAATACGGCGCAGCATCTGCACCTCCTGCCAGTATTCGGGGCGGCAGGGCTAGCCGTCCCGGAACGCCATAGTCGTCTATAAATGGTAGGCGGGAAGATCAGCCGTTGAAATCGGAGGCCGAGGGTCATGGCACGGACACGACGCAGAATGTGGCGCGAATTGCTGCTGGTGGGGGCGGGGCTAGTCGGCGGCGCATCCGCCGCGACGCTGCTGACGGCCGCGGCCCAGAGCCTGCCGAACCCGATTCAGCCCGCCGACGCTCCTGTCCAGGACTCGGGAGTGCTTGGAACCAGCGACTTCGTATACGTGCGGCTCAAGGACGGTACGCGATGCGTGTCTCCGCGCGGCGGCGGCGCCGTGACATGTCAGTGGGGTGGCAAGGGCGGACCGTAGTGTCCCGGCAACCCTCTGTTGTCGGTGCGCCCTGGCATGATCGACGGTCGGGGCTATGTGGTGGCAAGGGCAACTGGCTGGTAACCTTCCGGGAAAGAGACGCTCGGCGAACAAGCTGAATGCCAATGGCCTTCTCCGTCGGAATCGGAATGTACGGTCGGCCATGGGTGTAGCGCCGCTGCGCAATTACTGGAGCGGCAATCCATGCACGACATAAGGGCGCTGCTCGAGTCGGAGATACCGCACCTGCGGCGGTACGCGCGTGCGCTCGTGACCAATGTCGACGAAGCCGACGACCTCGTCCAGAGCTGCCTGCAGAAAGCTCTGGAGAATGCTCACCAGTGGGATTCCTCCCGCCGCCTCCGACCATGGCTCTTCCGGATTCAGCACAATATCTTCGTCTCCTGGCTGCGTCGCAGGGAGACCGAGCGCGGCATTCGCAGCGCCGCTCCACGGGAGCGCTCGGTCGCGCCCCGCCATGAGGTCGATCTGCACCTCAAGGAGATGCAGCGCGCTCTGGAGCGCCTGCCGACGGAGCAGCGCACCGTGGTTCTGCTGATCGCTCTGGAGGGGCTGACCTACCAGGAGGCTTCCGAGGTACTTGCCGTTCCGGTCGGCACTATCCGATCACGGCTCGCCCGGGGACGGGAGTCACTACGCGCCGCACTGGACGGCGGCCTGGACACGCCCGCAGCGCAGGGAGGTCTGTGATGGCGGAACAGCAAGCGCATCTGCACGAGTCGGTACTACACGACTACGTCGACGACGAGCTCGACCCCGGCACCCGGCTGGATGTAGCACGACACCTCGCCGAGGCCCCGTCCGACCGGGCGGCGGTCGAGGCGTACCAGACGCAGGGCGAAGCCCTCCATCTGCTCTATGACGAGGTACTCTCGGAGCCGGTGCCGGAACGGCTTCGTGCGGTCCTGGCCAACTCCGGCGGCACCGACCGACCCGGCGACAGCCAGCCGACGCCGCGGCCGCGCGCGCAGAGTGCATGGCCTCGGGCACTGGTCGCCGCGGCCGCGGCTGTCGTGCTCCTCGTCGCCGGCGGAGCCACGGGATGGAAGGTACGCGGCGATCTCTACCGCCAGTACACCCAGCAGCTCGCGCTCTCCACGTTCCTCCGCAACGCGGCGACCTCGTATACCCTGTACGGCAACAGCAAGACACCCTGGTCATCGCCCTCGGTGAGCGACGCGAAGACATTCGTCTCCCAGTTCAAGCAGGTAGCCGGAACGAACATCGTCGCCCCCGATCTCGAGCAATCCGGCTACAAGTTCGTCGGCGCCTGGGCGCTGCCATCGGATACCGGCCCCGCCGGGCAGCTGCTCTATGAGAACGACAAGGGCAATCGCGTGACCGTGTACTTCCAGGTCAACAAGAGCAGCGAGGCTTCAGGCCTCGCGCCGAGCTTCGGCAATGGCGAGAGCAGCAACATGCCGCGTCAATTCACCCAGCAGAACAACCTGTCCGTCTACTACTGGGGATCGGGCTCCGTAAGCTACGCGTTGCTCGGCGAGATGAAGAAAGACGCCCTCGGGGCGATCGCCGACGTCATTTTCAACGACGCCAAGACCTGAAGACCCTCCCAAGCACTCCGTCTGGAACTTCCGGCGCACTTCCCGCGTATATGCGAGGTAACGATCGCCCCGACAGGCGATTACGGATAGCAACGAACGGACAGCTGCAATGGTCGCCACGCAAGTTGGGGTCGACGTGGGAGCACCCGCCGGCCAACCGGATAATCCCGAACGAGTCTGCATGTACGCACGGCTGGACGCCGACGGCGCCTGGAGGGGCGTACCCTGCGTGGCCGAATGCGACTACACGCGCTTGGACCGCTCTCCTGCCGCTCGCCCGCTGGCCCCGGCCAGCCTGGTAGACAACTCCGCCCGCTATGTCGCCCATGGCTGCCGGCGTTTCCGGGTCTTTGAAGGCGATCACGGCGAAGCCGGGCGGCCGCTGCCGCATACTGCCCCCGGCACCGGCGGCGGCCTCGTGCGCCGTGGCCGCGTCGCCCCCGATGCGCACATCGACGACAGTCGCGCCTTAGACCATGAGCTGGTGAGCAGCCCGACGCTGGCGGCCCTGGTCATTGGCCTCGAGGACGGGCTCTGCCTGAACGCGAGCCCGGGCCTTGCCCGGATGCTGCATACGGACACCGACGCCTTGCCGGGGACACCTGCCGGTCAGTGGCTCGCCCAGTCCGAGGACATGAGTCGCATCGTCGGCCGGATGACCGCTCACGAGGGGCTGGTCAACCTGGAAGTGACCCTGCTCTGCGCAGACGGGCAGCGCGTCGTCACACTGGTCTCCGGTCACCACATGCGCTACGGGGTACACGACACCCTACTGCTGGTCTTCGTCAACATCGGCCCCTACCGGCGCCGCGCCGAGGACGCGAACTATGACCCGCTGACGGGGCTGCCGAACCGCACGCATCTTGCTACCCGGCTCGGCAAGGCACTGGAGTCCGCCGGACGCCGACGGGAGCTCGTCGCGTTGCTGTTCCTCGACCTGAACGACTTCAAGCAGGTCAACGACACCTACGGACACATGGTCGGCGACCATCTGCTCAGGAACGTCGCACTCAGGCTATCCGGTGCCGTGCGTCGGGACGACACGGTCGCCCGGGTGGGCGGCGACGAGTTCGTCGTGCTCATCGAATCGATCGGCGCCCGCGCCCATGCCGAACGCGTGGCGGAGCATCTCTGCCACACGCTCGCCGACCCGATCTGCGTCGACGGCCACGAGTTCCGCATCGGTGCCTCGATTGGCATCGCCATTTTCCCCTGGGACGCCCGGCACCCGGAGGCCCTGATGCGGCATGCGGATGCCGAAATGTACCGGGCCAAGAACGGCAGCGAGGTTTCCGGGGCGACCGCCAAACGCGTGCTGGCCGTCCTGCGTCGCCTTGGCCGCCGTGGCGTAAGGCGACATTGACGCCATGCACCGTGGCATCAGCAGGTTCTGGAGTCAGTCGGGATGAACGAATTCATGATTGTCACGGACGACACCGAGGCCCGAATCTTCACGCGCCAGGATGACTCGGGCGCCCTGCTCGAAGTCGAGCACGTACGGGCGCCCCGCCGGCGTGACCCGCCCGAGCAGTTCGCCGAGGAGCTCGCCCGCTATATCCGCGCGTTGGTAGACGACGACGAGGCGGGTCAAACGGCCCCCGCCTTCGTACTCGGTCCGCAGCGGTTCGTATCGGCATTGCGGTCCCGGGTCGAAGACGGACCGGAGCCCCCATTCGTGACCTACCTGCCATGGGACCACGGAACCTCCAGCGTGGCGGAAATCGCGGACGGCCTCGTCCGGCACGGCGAACTCTCGCTGCCTCGTGGCCTGCAGCTTCCCAGACGGCGGAACCGCGTATCGACTCAGCGGGTGCAGAGAGCCGCCGATTAGCGCAGACTCCTAGACCGCGATCGCCTCCATCAGCTGGTCGCGTGCGCCGGCTTCGCCCCCGGCGCCGCTGAGGATGACCGAGCCGCGCTCTATGGCGTAGTAGCGATCGACCAGGGAGAAGGCACGATAGACGTTCTGCTCGACCAGGATCACCGCCACCCCCTGGGTCCGCAGATCGTCGAGGATCGCGAAGATCTCGTCGACGATCATCGGCGCCAGCCCCTCGCTGGGCTCGTCGATGAGCAGCAGTCGGGGCGAGCCCACCAGCGCGCGGGCGATGGTCAGCATCTGCTGCTCGCCGCCGGAGAGCGTCGTGCCGGCCTGCCGTCGCCGGTCGGCCAGACGCGGAAACCGATCGAAGATCTGCTGCAACCGCTTCCGGCCCTCCGCCCGGCCGATACCGCGGCGCTGGAGGAGTCCCAGAGAGAGGTTTTCCTCCACGGTCAGCCCGGGAAAGATGCGGCGATCCTCGGGCACGTAAGCCACGCCCTGGCGCGCGATCCGCTCGGACCGAAGACCGTCCAGCCGCCTGCCCTCCAGCGTGATCGTGCCGGTGGTCGGACGAAGCCATCCGGCAATGGTCTTCATGATGGTCGTCTTGCCGACCCCATTGCGCCCGAACAGTCCGATCATCTCCCGCTCGCCGACGGTCAGGTCCACGCCCTGGAGGACGTGGCTCAGGCCGTAATGCGCATGAACGCCCGAGAGCTCAAGCATGACTGTCGGCCTCCCCGAAATACGCCCGGCGGACCGCGGGATCGGCATGGACGACCTCCGGCGGCCCCTCGGCGAGCTTGCGGCCCTGATGCATGACCACGATCCAGTCCGACAGATCCATTACCAGATCGATGTCGTGCTCGATCAACAGCACCGTCAGCTCGCTGGACAGCTCGCGAATGAGCGCGGCGGTGTCCCGGGTATCGCCGTGCGACATGCCCTGGGTGGGCTCGTCGAGCAGCAGCAGCCGGGGCTCGCTGGCGAGCGTCATTGCCACCTCCAGCCGGCGCTGCTCGCCGTGGGAGAGGTAGCCGGCGAGCTCCTCCGCCTTGGCTTCGAGCCCAAAGCGCTCCAGCAGTGAACGCATTTTGGCCAGGGCGCGGCGGCTTCGCCGCGGCGGGAATAGACCGCGCCCGGCTGGCTCCAGTACCTGGGCGGCCAGTCGCAGGTTCTCGGCGACCTCCAGGTCCGGGAACAGGTTGGTGATCTGGAACGAGCGAGCGAGCCCGGCGCGGTTGATGCGCTGCGCCGGCCAGCCGGTGACGTCGTTCCCCTCGAAGACCACCCGGCCGCTATTCGCCGCCACGGCCCCGCTGATCAGATTGAACAGGGTGCTCTTGCCGGCGCCATTCGGCCCTATCACCGAGGTAACGCTGCCGCGCGCCACCGACAGCGAGAGGTCGCTGACCGCCGCCAGGCCGCCGAACCACACTCCGAGCTCGGCGATGTCGAGGATGGGGTCCGTTGCCGTCACTGGTCCGCCTCCGGCCGCACGACCCGGCTGGCGCGCCGCGCAACGAGACCGATCAGACCCCTGGGCATGAAGATCACCGCCAGCATGAAGATGATTCCGATCGCGATCTGGTGATGCTCGGTCCACCCGCTGATGAGCGTCTTGAGCCCGATCAGGATCACGCTGCCGTAGATCGGCCCGATGAGGGTGCCCACGCCGCCGAGGATCACCATGATCACCGCATCCGCGGACATGGAGAACGACATCAGCTCCGGCGAGACAAAGCCGCGCAGCATCGGGTAGAGCGCCCCCGAGAACGCCGCCAGCATACCGGCGAGGACGTAGGCGGCAAGCTTGTAGCGCCAGGGATCGAAGCCGAGATAGCGCACCCGCGACTCGTTCGAGCGGATGGCGCCCAGGGTGCGTCCGAACGGCGTATTCATGAGATAGCCGAGCGCCACGTAGAGGACCGCGACGATCGCCAGAACGAGCAGGAAGAACGACACCGGGTTCCCGAGATCGAGACGGAAGATCCCGAACGGCGCGTGTACCACCGGAATACCGACCATGCCGTCGGAACCGCCGAGCCAGCGGGTGTTGTAGATGACCTTGCCGATTACCTGGGCGAGGCCGAAGGTAATCAGGATGAAATACACGCCGCGGGCGCGTATCGCGATGGCACCCGCGACCACCGCTACCGGCACCACCAGCAGCTCGGTCAGCACCAGCGCCCCCCAGAAGCCGGTGTGATAGTCGCGCAGCAGCACGGCCGAGGCATAGGCGCCAAGCCCAAAGAACATCGCCTGGCCGAGCGACAGCAGCCCCGTGTAGCCGAGCAGCAGATCGACGCTCATGGCAAGCCCCGAGAGGATCAGCGCCTCCGTGCCGAGCCGCAGGTAGAAGACGTTGCCGGCGGCGGCGCCAACCGCGGCGAACACCAGCGCCGCGACGAGGAAGATGCCGGCGACGCCGCGCGCGCCGACATGGCGGAACGGGCCGCCCGGGCGTTTCCGCCCGGCGGCGGCACCGGGTCGCGACTCGACGCTATCGCTCATCGCGCTAGCCCCTCCCCACCCAGGCGAACAGGCCCTGGGGCCGCACGACCAGCACCGCGACCATGATTCCGAACACCAGGGGCTCGGTCCAGTGCGGCGAGATGAAGAGGCTCGAGATCGCCTGTATCTGGGTTAGCAGCAGGCCGGCGATCACCGCCCCCTGGAAACTGCCGATGCCGCCGACGATCACCGCCGTGAAGGCGAGCAGCACGAAATCGTGGCCCATGGTCGGGAATACGGAGTAGATCGGCGCCAGCAGCACGCCGGCGAGCCCGGCCAGCGCCACACCGAAGGCGAAGGTGCCGGCGTACACGCGCAGCACGGGCACGCCGAGCGACGCCGACATATCCCGGTCGAACGCAGCGGCCCGGATCATGGCCCCGAGCCGGGTGCGAAATATCACCAGCCACGTGCCCGTAACGACCACCGCCCCCGCGCCGAGCAGGAACAGCCGGTAGTTGGGGATGTAGATACCGAAGAACTCGGTGACACCGGGAATCGGGTTGTCCGGCCGCAGCGTGTTGGGGCCGAACACCAGATCGAATGCGTCCTGCAGCACGATGCTGAGCCCCACCGTCAGCAGCAGCGTGAGGATATGGCGTTGCTCGTGCTGGTAGACGCGCTGGATCAGTCCACGCTCGATGGCGTAGCCGATGGGCAGCATGATCAGTGGTGCCAGCAGCAGCGCGAACCAGAAGTCGACGCCCAGGGCGTAGAGCGCGGTGCTGATGTAGGCCCCGAGCGCGTAGAACTCGCCGTGGGCCATGTTCACCACGTCCAGCAGGCCGAAGATGACACTCAGCCCGATGGCGACGAGCACCACGGCCACCCCGATGGTCAGGCCGTTCAGCATCTGCGGGGCGAGGACGAACTGGAAGTATTCGAGTGCCTGTGACATGGACGTATCCGGGCGGTGCCGCCCCGCGGGCGGGGCGGCACCGATGGCCTCAGAACCGGTCGCAGGAATCCTTCACGGCCGCGGTCTCGGCGTCCAGCTTCTGCTTGATGCCGAACCGGCCGTCATGCACCTGCAGCACGTACATGGGCATGGTGGCCTGGTGGTCTCCCGCCCGCATGGTCTTCGTGCCCTGCGGCGTCTCCCAGGACAACCCCTCCATGGCGGAGCGCACTGCGTCGGTGTCCGTCGATCCGGCCTTCTCCACGGCGGCCTTGTAGAAGTAGAGCATGCCGTAGGAATCGGCACCGTAGAGGTCCGGCTCGGAACCGTCTGCCGAGGCCTGGAACGCCTTGACGAACGACCTGTTGGCCCCGGAATCGATATCGGGCGAGTAGCCCGCGACCGTGACGAAGCCCTCCGCGGCCTTGCCGATGGCGCCGATGTTCTGCGCGGTCACGGCGACCGAGGCACCGACGATGGTGAGCTGCTGGCGCAGGCCGAACGAGTCGAGCTGCGAGAACAGGCGCACGGTATCGTTGCCGGCGGTGGAAGTGTAGAGCACGTCCGGCCGGGCGCTGCGAAGCTTGCCGAAATACGGCGAGTAGTCCTTCTCGCCCAGCGGCGGGAACACCTCGCCGACCAGATTCAGCCCGGCACCCTTGGCCTTGGCCTGGAAGCTCGCCACGGTGTTGCGGCCCATCTCGTAGTCCGGGCCGATCGAGAACACGCGGGCATCGGGATGGCTCTGGGCGAGCCAGGCGGCAAGGCCGTTGGCCTGCATCCCGCCCGGCGCGTTCACGCGGAACACGTTGGGCGAGCACTTGCTGCCCGTGATGGCGTCCGACAGCGAGACCGACGTCGCCAGCAGCCGGTGATTGCGCTCGGCGATCTGGCCCACGGCCAGCGTCGCCCCCGAGTTCACGAGGCCGACGAGAAAGTCGACCTTGTCGCTCTGATAGAGCCGCTCGGCCTTGCGCGTGGCCACGCTGGTGTTGGCCTCGGAGTCCTCGTAGACGAGCTTGACCGGGCGGCTGTCAATGCCGCCACTGTCGTTGATCTCCTTGCTCGCCAGGTCGAGCCCCCAGCGCACCTGCTCCCCGATCGGCGAGTAGGTGCCCGACAGAGGCGTCAGCACGCCGACCTTGATCGGCTCGGCGGCGCTCGCGCCGGCCACGGACAGGCCCAGCGCCGCGCCCATCATCAGATGGCTCAGTATCCTGGTTTTCATCTCTCTCTCCTCCTCCGGTCCCCTGTTGGAGCCTTTCGCGCCAATGGCTCGCTTCGAGCGTAACGGTCCCCCCTCGCCGTGCCATTGCCGCAGAGAACACGCATTTGCCCTGGAGTCTGATTCGTTGTGTGCACCCGCAACATCATGATAGGCGCTAGCGCCGTTCGGGGCCGGCGGTTTTTCGCCCGGCAAGGCCGTCCGGGCCGGCGACCTCACGGCTACGGCCGCGGTAGGCGAAAGCGGCCAGAATCGCCAGCAGGGCGAAGCCGGCCGCGGACAGCGCCGGGCTGGTCAGGAAACAGGCGATCCCGCCGACGGCGAACAGCACGCGCTCGACCATGCCGAGCGGGCGGCCGAGCCAGCCGGGCACCAGCACGGCGAACGCCCAGCAGGCCGCAATGACCTGGACCAGCGCCCATGCCAGCGCG
>Ga0102944_1001979_pt1 | contig 12604 bp, 6 predicted proteins | sample SalPonD_shore_MG_FD_78172 | JGI IMG/M metagenome (GOLD analysis project Ga0102944, IMG submission 78172) | Salt pond soil microbial communities from South San Francisco under conditions of wetland restoration - Salt Pond MetaG... | ecosystem: Environmental > Aquatic > Marine > Intertidal zone >...
ATATCGATGGATCTAAAAATTTAGCACAAGTTAGTCCAGAGATGCCTCCACCAATTATCGCGACTTTCTTCATCTTAGATACTATCCATCACTGGTTTCCAGTTATGATGAATTCAATCTTCAGTTATTTTACCATTTTCCTATGAATAATTCGTATTTCTTGATCAATAATAGATATGTTTCATATTTATCCGGAATACCAAATTCAATTCCTTAATTTGACAGAGATCTGACCAATTTTACTTGTAGGAAAATTAACGATCCAACAAATATCTCAACTCTAAGCAGAAGATGTTCCTGATAAGTATGATCGAATGACAAATCAATCGCCCGTTTTATTGCCCCTAAAGTTAATTACTAGGAAACTCTAACTCAGATATTAATGGATTCGCTTTTGGTATCTATCTCTAATGTAGAAAATTCATTAACACTCGTAGAAAATTTGATCCAAAATATCCTTATTTATGAATTACCCAAAGGCGATTTGATTCTCAATCTTAAATTTCAACAATCGGAAAATTATGATACTGAATTAATTGGTGGGTTAACAGCAACCATTCAGGAATTTGCCAAGTCAGGGGAAACGGATCATCTTAAATCTATTAGTCTAGAGGAGATAAATCTGATTTTTATCTCCCATAAGAAGTTTTTAGTTGTCTACACCGTGGATCCCAACTACCCTTTGGATCAATTCAAAGATACAGTAGAAGCATTTATTCAAGCATTCGATCATTGCCTTCGTAAACAAGAATATGGTACTACAGTTGACGGAGCTGCGGTTGCAGTACAAACCATTCATAATCTAATTTCTGAAGATATTCAAATCGAGATGGAACTTGGATCAGTAGTTACGATCTATCCTTTCAAATTACGGGAATTAGCTGACAAGACAGCGCAGGAATTGTTAGGTTTACTTGACGCAGAAACCACTTCCAAAGAAGACATTCCAATTGAAACGATTAAGCCAGAAAATGCGGAGAAGAGTATTGATTTGTTGCTAACCCAATTTTTGAAGACATTCACCGATGTTAAGGAAGTATCAATTATCAGTACAACAATATCGGGAGAATTTGAGAAGTATACAAAATCACGATTAGATGAGGAAGTCAGTCAGCATATTTATGAAATAGTCATGACAATGATTGATACTGTTAGCTATCTACTTGAACAGGATGTGGAAAATCGATCAATTGATTTAGAAACCGATGGGATAATGATGTTCCAAAAAATCAGTGAATTTACGTTCCTTTATCTTGTCGTAGATGAGAATACTTCTATTGACACGTTAGAACCGATTATCGAGCGGATTGGAAGGTCGATCTCAAAACATCTTCCTGATGATCTACTAAGCTAATGCCTCGAGTTGAGACCGAATGTATCGATCACTATTATTTCATAATCTCACAGACGAACAAATTGATTTGTATATCCAGTTACTCAAGACCGATCGTATTGAGTTTAGCATGGAAGAAATTGAGACGTTTATGAAAAAAGATTGTAGAGATGATGTAATAGAACTGATAACCAACCAATTCTTGATTCGTGAGGGTAAAAACATTAAAATTCCATCTCAGAAAAATGTAATTGAATTAATATTACAACAAGAATATCGATATATCTCCGCCAGAGTAAATACCGATAGCGATCAAAATTATTTGGCAGAAATCAAGAATTACCTGGCAACAGTACAACGCCAATTATCACATGTAGAAGCAGAATCAAGAAAATCCTTTCTCAATTTACGAACTATGGTAGATAAGATTGCTGACCAAGGGAAAGAACATCTGAATATTACATTAGAGAAGGCAATTGACAAGAATTCTGAGACTGGTGCTTGGGTGACAATACCTCATGTTTCACCTATCGGATTGTACGAACCTATTCAGACACTGCGGAATAACTTCAAAGAAATCATCGAAGAGTTGGAACGATCACTTTCAAATCTGGTACAAGAGTATCATGAGTATTCAATAGAAATCTTGGAAAATAATATCGAGGATAAAAAGGTATTAGATACCATAGAAGGAGCACTGGGATTGAAGCAAAGCGATCTTGAAAAAGAAACTCAACATTTCAACGAAGAAGTACTAATCAGCTTAAATGAACAGTTAAACCTTCTAGAGAAAAATCTTGGCAGTGATCTAATGGAACAATTTGATGCGATAGAGCGACTTAATGACCTTAAACCAGAACGGATCTGGATCATGTTGGAAGAAACACGTTCGGAGATGAATGTCTACCTCAATAATGTCTATTCGAGAATTCTCAGAGAGATTAATTCACTCCAGTTAAAGGTTGATATTTCAAAAGTTAGTTTGATCTTGACGAATGAAGCTGGAAAGGCTATGAAAAAAGTTGATAAAATTCAACAAGAAGCAATAAAAAACCTGAAACCGATTAAAGAATTGATTGATGAGTTAGATTAGTTTGTTGGTTGTTTATTTTCTGGATAGAGGAGGGGATTCTCCACCTCCCCTTCAATAATGATATCAGGAACAGTAATGCCATTTTTTTGTTGGAGTTTCTCACGTTTGACCTTGATCATGAATTCCTGCTGTTCTTGGGCCTCCTGCTCGATACCAAATTTATGAAGAACACCAATCTGACCAACAAATGCTACTAGTAGAAAACTGGCACTTCCAATGTAGATAAGATTTACAGGTAGAAAAGTAACCAAAAATCCTGCAATGGCCGCCCCACCAAGTTGAGTAAGAGAAAGAATAGCACCCATGATACCATTTACCTTACCCATGTTTTCTTCCTCCACAATTGTCTGTATCAGAGAGGACAGTGGGATCATCACCATGACATTCACCAAACCAAGCACAGCCATACCACCAAAGAGAGCAATTTGGGGGGTAGCTATATAGGGAGCCAATCCAATCAGCATGACACCCACTCCTCCAATAAGCATAGTAGAGCAGATCATCAATAATTTACGATCTATATTTTTTTGAGATCCGACAATTATAGCTGTGACTAAACCAGTAACTGCGGAGAGTGATACCAGTAAACCAAATGCGGACTCACCTAAACCGAATTGATAACTGAGGTAAAATGCCAGAAGTGGGTCAATCATCGCAGCAGCTATCAAAAATAGAACCATCGTCGCAAAGGCGAACCTGATCACAATGTTTTCCCAAGCAATTGTGAATCCCTTCTTCAAATCAACTAATGAAGATTTCAGAGTTAGTTTAGAGGTGGCAGATGCAGGTTTCAGATTTGATCGAATAAATAGAATCGAAATGGCAGAAATTACAAATGAAGTACCATCTATGATAAAAGCCATCTGTATGCCGAACCAGGCAACCACAAACCCTGATAGGGCTGGACCTATAATTTTTGATAATTGCATTGTCGTCTGACTGAGTGAATTAGCAGCCATGATATTCTCCGGATCTACAATCATGGGTAATGCAGCCTGTTTTGCCGGATAGAAGAAGACACGAATGATTGAATAAAATGAAACTAAAGCATAGATTTGCCAAAGTTCTGCGATCAGGATCATGGTGAAAGATGTGCCAGCACCTATAATATCCATGATAACCATGATTTTCTTCCGATCAAATCGATCGACTAGTACACCTGAGAAAGGACCAAAGACAAACGAAGGTATCACCTGGATCAAAGTAACTAAGGCCAGTGCCTGTGCCTGCCGGGTAGGATCTAAATCATTAGATAATCTTAGAGTAAAGAAGATAATCGCAATAAAGGCAAAAAAGGAACCGATATTGGAAATTGTTTGACCGATCCATAACTTCATGAAATCAGTATTGCTTCTGACTGAGGGTATAATGAATTCATCATCAGATGAACCAAGCTCCTCAGGATTAAGGTAATTGATTGGTTTGTCGCTGTTTTCCATAATTAATCACCATCGGATAAAATTCGTAACTCGAATTCGATACGCGAATTTTAACCGAATATACTATGAGTTGGTTATCAATATATATAAAACGATTCGAATTACGAATTCGAAATGAGAATTCGACTTACGAATTTTGCTAAGAGTTATATAGAAAGGCGTTATTTCCAATGTATGGAAATCGATGAGGATGAATTACACCAGAGAATCCTGGAAATATTTCACGATGAGAACAAGGCCGGAATCTATACCATCCTCAGATTGTATGCACCAATGAACCTGAAGGGAATTGCTCGGGTACTGGGAAAAGCTGAAAGTACGCTACATCCACATCTTAAGAAACTCTTTGATGAGGAGATTATAGAAATAGACGAGGTTGTAAGCAATCGTTATCCAGGTAAATTTTACCGAGTGAAGCAGGAAATTGTTGACCTCTATGAGTCAGAGATGAGAGAGTCGTTGGCCACTTTTGAAGAACGAAGTACTAAACAGAAGGAAATATTTGAAACTGCTACTGCTTCAGAAGAGAACTCAGAGGACAGGGAAATTGCTGCGAAGATCCTCCGGGATGATTTATCACGAGTTGATAGTGAATACAAAGCATTACAATCAAATTTCTCAATAAACAAAGGTATTCAAAATATTGTGCTTCAGAATTTTAACAAACTAATTGATCTGAAGGATGAAAGCACAGATAAATTATTTGAGGAATTTGCCAAACCAGATTATGTACCGTCTTTAAATCATTATATGAGAACTTTTAGGATGGTTGACCGTAATGACTCCCTGAAATTCACCACAGCTTTAGTAGATCTCGTACGCAAAATACATCAAATGGAAGATGAAATAGAAAGGAGAATTAAGGAACAAGAGATTGATGAGGATACACTAGGTATCCAATATATCTATCTCTTTACCGGACCACTTCCCACAGACATCGGAGCAGAAGGAGCAAATTAAGGGAAAACACTCAGAACAATTATATCCGTAGAGTAAAAAAGTCCGTTATGGAATGGCTTTCCCAATTCATGATCAGTCTTCAAAGTTTTGATGCGATATTCTCAATAATATTAATTTCAATATTCCTTAAAAAATACAGAGATACCAAGATTCAAGCGATTGGAGCATTATCATTATTTTTCATTATAGATTTTATTGTCGGGATCATTGAACTAATGGCGCTCCTATTTGGCGATCAAACACTAGAAGCACTATATCTTTCAGATACTGAATTATTCCCTATTATTTTCTCTGCGTTGGGAATCCTGGGTGCAGGAACATTTCTAATCTTCATCGATTTCTATGATTCAGAAAAAGTACCAACTATTGATATAGTAATAATTATTTCGACATTCAGTTCATTTGTAACGTATAACATCGTAAAAATCCTCAATCTGAATGCTGGTAATCAATTCAAAATTCCTGGAATTCCACCAACACCTTTTTCTTTTGAATTTCTACCTGCTCTGCTTATTAGTTATCTTATCATCCGTACGTATCCTATTCTCCTCAGACTTAGAAAAAGAACTGAGAATGCAAAGAAAATTAAGGCAATCGATGGTCTCCTTATCAGTTTATTCTTTCTATTTATCATCACTGCAATATCTGTTACGTTAAGTCACATGTTGACACTCAATACAGATAACTTGCTGATTACATCAACGTTACTACCCCGATTAGCAGTTTTGATTGGAATTATCATCCTAGTTTTTACATATGGTAACAATTCTCCTGCGTATCTTCATAATCAGGAAATTGAGAAATTACTGGTAATTACGAAAGAAGGAATGCCGATCTATTCACTAGAATTCACTGAATTCTCCTACCAAAAAGATGATGTTTTGATTTCAGGATCTTTAGCTGCCCTCAGTGGATTACTCGCAGAGACGATTTCTGTAAGTGATTTGGAATTAATTGAGTTCAAGGAAAAGGAAGTCATGATAGAACACAGTGCAAAAGTGGGGTTCTTTCTCATAACAGATAGACCATCTGCATTTCTTTGGAATGCCTTAAGATCGACCGTGGGTACGTTGAACAAAACTATAGATGAAAGCAAAGAAGAGATGATGACAGCCATGATTAGAGACAAATCTATTGACAGAAAAGTTCTCGAAATATTTGGATTTCAGGATGGTAAAATTACAACCTGACGACAATTACTTGATGAAAAATGGAATAATGAAAAGCCCATTGCGATAGGTCATGTTGGGTTCATCAATCTGATAATAATTTGGGATCGGGAGTATCAATCGGTATTCTTCATATAAGTTATTTGAATAAATATAGAGCTCACCTTCGTATTCATACCAATCGATCAAGGCATCTTCATACAGACCAGGCATATCAACTATTATCTCACCTTGTTTACTATTTATGATATTAAATTCATAATATGGTTCTATTAATTCCTCAACAGGTAATTCAGATTCGATTTCTGGATTACTCAGCAATTGGTCCAGATTTAAAATTGCTGGATCATCAAGATAGAAATTTAATTCCTCACTGGAATGGATAATATCTGCAAGGTCAGCAATTGTGTCATCTCCCAATAAACTGAATAAGAGATCAAAAATCTGCTCAGCAGTCATACCGGATAACGAATCGAGCAAGTCCTGAATGGCTTTACGAATATTATCAGGTAGACCTTCAAATTCAGACATGAAAGTTCTACTTTATTTATTGATTACAAAGTTAATAAAGTATCTCGAATAGTAGTATTCATTTTAATTTCGAAATTAGTTGCTGAATGAGTACGACTACCTAAAATAAAATATGCGTAAGAATTCCAAAAATACCCAAGATCGATTCATCGATTTTGAATAAAATCACAGAATTGCATAAATTAACAAATCTGATTTTGAATTTTGATAAATCGTGGGAATAACTAGATAAGGATAAGATCGAAAATTTCTGTATTAATGACTTCTTGAGAATCTCCATTCTAGTAGTATTCTACAACAAGATCGTACTGTACAAGTTTTCATTGGAATTCTTATTTAGTTTTAGACCTTAAGATTACTTTAGAATGGTTATAGGATTGTTATGAATCAGTTCGTGGGGGGATGCTTGAGTTGACAGTTATTTGACATTAAGAAGGCCTGGCCAATGAAAGTGCCCAATCACCATGATCAATTGACCGTACCAAAGATTCTCCCTGAGGACTCTTGACTTTAGCACCTCCTGGACCATTCAATTTGATCTCTACACCATGAAGATCAGTCTTCAGTCCAATTCGCATCCGTTTGAGATGTGCTTCTTTCATCGTCCAAAGTTTTGTTATCTTGGATGGAGATGCATCTTTCAGATCATATTCTGCAATTTGATCAGCAGAGAAGGATTGGTCAATAAATGAAGGCTCTCTTTCTTCAATCTTTTCAAGATCTACTGCATACTCACCTGCAATAGCCAAGGCTACACCGTTGCTATGGGAGATGGAGACATCTATCTTCTGACCTGCACAGACCACATAGGGACTACGGTTCTCATCTTTTACGATTTCTAGACTGTATGGTGGAGTTTTACAATACTCTGCCAGTGAGAGTTTTGCAGCAATCCGACCTGCCAGCCACTCTGTTCGTTTCTTCTTGGCTTGCAGTCCTGAAAATCGAGTTTGTTCAGAAATCTGCAGAAACTGCTCGATAAATTGTTCTGATACATTTTCCAGACAATCAGTATCAACTGCGACGATATCCTCCAGCAGATGACCAACCATTTTACGCACCTGAATCAACTCAGTATTTTCGGTGATATCAAGATCTTCAGTCTCGACAGAACCTGTATGAACCATCTCGTACTGATGCAACAATGCGATGAGATCTCCATTTCCATCGATGATCTCCACGTTGTACATGGAATGAGTTTCTGTTTCACTAAGATAGTAGGCTCTAATCAGCTGTGGCGTAGCACCGGTATCAAAGAAGGTGATTGATTCAACACTTGCTGGGAGACCCATCTGTTTCTTATCATAAAGCAGGTGTAGTCCAGCAGTTTGAAATGCAGCCTCAATCATCAACGGATTAAGCTCCAATTCATGATCTTGCTCGAACATGCTTTTATCAGGCTGGTTGAAGGTTGCAATCGCTGCATCCTCATAGAGTATATTCAACCGTTTAATTACCTGGTACGAAGGACCATGGAAGAAGGTCTCATAAATCTGAGATTGTTTGAGTAATTCCCTGTCAGCAACCTCATTGAGCATTTGTTTTTGCATGACGGGAAAGCCTGGAATGCGTTTGCCAGTTGCAATCAGTGAGGTGAAATGTTGTCGTAAATCGCCTAATTGCTTCCCATCAGGTCCAATGAATTTTGATTTTAAATTCAATTGGATTAGATCACCTATTCGCTCAGCATCGGTTATTATCTCAAGATCATTATCCCGAGGCAATTTGACCGGGGAACTGAATACCACATCATACATCATCATGGTACTCTCACCTTTAATCGCTCGCGTTACCTGAGCCATTGTTTCCATACCCATCACACCTGGTAATACTGCTTTACCATCAATGCGATGATCATCAAGATATTGATCCTTACTCAATGACAGAGTTCTTTTCGAGAGGAGTTCACTTCCCGAGTACTCGTCCATCATCACGCCGCGAAAAAAATCTGGTTCATACCAATTCACCTTACTAGCTAATGCACCAAGTTCACCAGAAATTACAACTTCAGGTTCATCACCAGCGGCAAGTTCTGCTTGAAAACGCTTAATTCCATCTTCAACAGGGATTGCAGTCACACCCTGACTCTCAAGAACCTGCATTGTACTTCCTCGAGTTGCCATTCCAATCTCAGCCCAGGCAGACCAATCAATGACCAATGCTCGGGTGTGTTTTCGGTTTAATTCAGCACATCGTTTGGCAAGATACTCATTAGCAGCAGAATAATCCACCTGTGTGGCATTACCAAACCGTCCTGCTACAGAACTGAAACCGATGACCAATTGAAGGCTATCCAGACTGAGCTCATCAAGTAGATTATCGAATCCAGTTGCTTTGACTGAATAGACCAGATTGAATTCATCTACTTTCTTTGATTTCGTTGCTCGAGAGATCTCAATTCCTGCACCATGGATGAAATGAGTGATATCACGTTCATGTAACGAGTCTCTTATTACCTTAAATGCACTACTAACCGATTTCTTATCAGTAACATCAACTGGTTGGTAGATCACTTCGGCACCGAGTTCACGTAATTCATTCAATGATTGGAATACTTTTGCTGATTTTTCCACCTTTGACCATTTATTCTCCAAAATCACAGGCGTTACTTTCTCACCAGATTCTTGTAATTCTTTCATCAACTCAAATTTCTTATTTTCCTTTTCTTTATCTGTGAGCTGTGCTATTTCAGCAGCATCATCACGGATTTCAGTTCTACCTAAGAGAACCAGAGTTGAACTCTCTGTAGCAATGGATTTAATCAATTCAAAGGTAATCCCTTGAGCACCTCCTGAGGCAAGGACAACTGCATTCTCAGGAAGATGATATGATTGTTCAGGTAAATCCTCTTCTGATAGAGCAACTTCATAGCGTTTATCATCACGATAGACGACTTCTATACCGGAATTACCAATTTCATTTACTAATTGATCGAGTTTATGATACATTACCACCTTTGCAGTGATATTGGGGAATTCCATAGCAAGTGCCTTAAACATTCCACCAATAGCACCTTGAAGTGGGGATAATTCAAATATTGTTCCATCATAGCTTGCAGTGTAGGATACACCAAGCACTAGCCGATCAAATTCACGAACATGTTCCTTCAGGAATTCGAAAAGATCATCAATATTTGGAATCAATTTTTCCACAGGATCGATAATCACCAAGGATGTACCATCATTGATCTCTAAATCAGATAATTTCTTTTTAGGCTTGGCATGTAGTTTAGATGCTAAAGTTTTGGGAACTTGAGAAGGAATACCCAGTAATGCAACCTCACCGTCAAAGGTTGAGGAAGCTTCAACCTGATTTTCTCTGATGACATATCGATGAGTTACTTCTTTTGGCTCTGATACCTTTTTCTCTGTAGTCTGGAATTGATTACTCGAAGTACTCTCACCAGTTCCGACATTAGAAGAGATCAGGTCAGCAATTTTGTTAATGGTATTATACTCAGCTATCTGCATTCCCTCAATTGGTGGGATTCCATATTTTTCCCGGGCAATACCGAATATTTCTGCCTGTTTTACCGTATCAATACCCAGCTCAGATTCGAGGTCTAATGATGGGTCCAACATCTCCTCCGGGTATCCAGTTTTCTCAGCAATGATATTGGTGATCTCATTTAGCACATCACCACTGGCAACGACCTGTTCTGCTGATGTTTCCTCGGTTGATTCAACTTCAGAGTCAAGAGATTCCTCAATTACTTCAGGTTCAGGAAGAGTCTCCCCTGCAATTACCTTCAAGAGATCTGCAACACTTTGTGCTTTACGCAATTCATTCGCATTTACACTATGTTCAGTAGTAATTGCATTAATTACCTTATTAAGCGTGGATTCATCAATTCCAAGATCATTTGAAAGATCAAGATTTTCCTCTACCATCATGGCAGGATACCCAGTTTGTGTTGCAATTATCTCAAATACACTTGATTTGACTGAATCACTGACATCGGCACTGGAACTTCCTCCAGTTGATTTCTTAGGTTGAGTTGAAGCTTTTTTCTTCTTCTGCGGTGTTTTGGGAGTTGGAGTTGGTTCATCTCCGTTGATGATATCCAACATATCCTGAATAGTTTCCGTACCTGCAAATGTATCAGCGGAAATATCAAATTTCTCACCAACTCTGGTATCAATTACACTTTTTGTATCCTGATCAACACCAAGATCTTTGGCTAGATTTATTCCAGCATCAGGGATCATCACTGTTGGATAACCAGTTAGCTCAGAGACGATCTCAGCAATTGTGTCAAAGGTACTCTGATCGGAATTCGTTGTTTCTGATGTGGTAGTTCCACTCGATGCAAGAGATGCTGATGAACCTTCAGAAAGACGATCGATATAATAGTCAGCTACTTTATCAATCGTATTGTAATCAGCTACATTCATTCCCTCCTGTGTCTCGACACCAAAGTGGTCATTGAGCTGACCAATTGATTCTGCCATCTTAACCGTATCAATACCGAGATCTGCCTCAATATCCAGACTGGGATCCAACATCTCAGTAGGATAACCGGTCATATCTGCCATGACGGTTTTGATATCTGCGACAATACTATTTCTATCGATATCAGCAGTGGATCCTGAAGACTTTGTTCCAGATGACGATGAGGCAGGAATAGTTCCACCTTCAGCTAATCGATCCATATAATAGTCTGCTACCTTCTCAATGGTATTGTAATCAGCTACATTCATTCCCTCCTGTGCCTCAACACCAAAGTGGTCATTAAGCTGACCAATTGATTCTGCCATCTTAACCGTATCAATACCGAGATCTGCCTCAATATCCAGACTGGGATCCAACATCTCAGTAGGATAACCTGTCATCTGGGCCATAACTGATTGAATACTTGAAATAACCTCAGATTTGTTACCGGCTGCAATAGTTGGTTTGCTGGATGTCTTTGCAGGAGACCTGGGAGACGAGACCTGACGTCTGGATTTACTGGGAAGGCTTGTTGTACTCTTGCTTGGAGAATGTGACATTTTTCCAGGAGCACCTTTATCTTTCATTCGCAGAGTCTTTCCTTCATGATACAAATCAGCTTTAGAACCACCAATCTGGGCCAACCAAGCTTCATAACCTGAACCAAACCGATTACCCTGAGCAATTCGTTTGTAGAGGGCAAATGAGATCTGCGAACCAAACCCAGCAGCAAGGCGGAGGGCATATTCAACCTGATTATTACCTCCTTGTGATAATTTCAGATTGCCAAGATCGGGATCAGGTTCTTTGAAATTTGCAATAGGGGGGATCTTACCTTTCTCAACTGATTTGATCGCAATCGCATCTTCAATTCCTGCACCCATGGGATGACCCGTGAAGCCTTTGGTATTGGCAATATTAATTTTGGATGCTGACTGACCAAAAGTTTCCCGTAATGATCGGATTTCCGCTGCAGCACTACCACCACGTCTTGGAGTGTAGGTTTCATGACTCATGAACATCATAGATTCTGCTACCTCATCAGTAGTCAGCCCATGGATTTTTTGCACTTTCTTCATGAAATCCTGGAGTTCCTGACTGACGTGTCTTGTATCAAGGCGAGTACCGTGATAAGCAGAATTGGAATAATGTGTACCCATGATCTGAACAATTGGCGTGACACCACGTCTCCTTGCCTCTTTCTCAGGTTCTACAACAAATCCAGCTGCACCCATACCGATTATCATTCCCGCACGTCGGCGGTCAAAAGGTAAGGCTGCTTCTTCAACTTTTTCCTTGATCGAGGCAGCTCCTGATGCAAGAAATCCAGATCCAATCCATTCAAATAGGTTCTCACCCGTCACGTTATCTGCTGAAATAACTATTACACGTTTGGCTCTACCGGTACGGATCCAATCAGAGGCCATACCCAACGCCTGAGTAGTGGATGCACAGGCTGCATTGACCTGAGTGTTGGGACCTTTGGCTTTGATTAGCTGGGCAAATTGAGCATGACCAAATGATAAAATTTCCAGGAGAATCTTACGATTGAAGGTATATTCTTTGACCTCTTTATCCATTTGTTGTAGTTCTCGATCGATTTTATCAAGTAGAAACTCTCGTGCTTGCCCAGAGACCCGACGAGAAA
>Ga0102944_1001980_pt1 | contig 12597 bp, 7 predicted proteins | sample SalPonD_shore_MG_FD_78172 | JGI IMG/M metagenome (GOLD analysis project Ga0102944, IMG submission 78172) | Salt pond soil microbial communities from South San Francisco under conditions of wetland restoration - Salt Pond MetaG... | ecosystem: Environmental > Aquatic > Marine > Intertidal zone >...
ACGATTTTGCCGTCGCGGGCCTGCCGGATCGCCTGGAAAACCCGCTGGGTATCCGTGCCCGAGGTACTGAAGCTGGGGATCAGGTAGGGATGATCTGTTGTGGGGTCGTAGGCCCGGCTTCCGCCGGCCCGGGCAAACCGGTACTTTTTTTCCGCCAGCACGGTGATGGCTAACGAATCCGTGTCGTAGCCGGGGTAGGCGAAACTCACTAATTTGGGGATGCCGTATTCCCTGCATTTATTTTCGATATATTCCAATTCCGCAATCAACTGGTCCCGGGTCATGCTGTTGACGTGGGTATGGGTCCGGGTGTGGTTGCCGATTTCAAAGCCAATCTCGTGCAGGGTTCGGATCTGTTCCCAGGACATATACTTGGTTTTATCCTGAAAATCCGGCGGGAATTCGCACACAAAAAACGTGGCGCCGAAACCGTACTTCTTGAGCAACGGCGCGACATGCACCGCCTGGGATCGCACCGCGTCGTCGAAAGTCAGCACCACCACCTTATCGGGAACCGGCCGGCGAAGTACCTGCGCCCGCATACTGCTGGCCCACAGCAAGAGAGATATCATGACGAATATGTATCGTTTCATTTTAATCGGGGTTCTCCCCTTTCCTGTTCAACGGATAAATAGTAAGCAAGTGATATCAGATCACCCGGAAGTTTTGCCCCGGCTTACCGGCGCACCACTGCCGTCCGGATCTTATGATGCAACCCCCTCCACCGGAACACCGGCCAGGTGCGCTCACTCTGAACCGGCGTTGAGCACCAAAAACCGGGTGCCGTGCGGCGCAAATGCCAGAGAGAGCCGGACCGTTCCCGATTCGGTTGTTGCGTCGGGAAACGGTTCGACCTGGCCGGTTGCCGGGTTCCACGATGCCACCCGGCCCGACCCGGTCAGCGTAACTTGCCGGGTAAGCGATTGGTCACTTTCGTTAAAAAAGAAATAGAGGTCGGCGTTTTTCCAGTGCCGGTGGACGTACTGGAGATGCGGCGCCGGCTGATCCAGGCGGACGTCCGGGTCGGGGAGCGCCTTCAACACGGCCGGGGTCAATTTCACTTGGGGTTCATGCATCATCCAGTCCACGTCCGGCGGTCCGGTGGCATTTCGAAAGGTTTTTCCAACGGCGATCGCCGGAGAGCGCCCCAGCAAGATCACCCGGCCTCCGGACTGAGCGAAGGTTTGCAGCTGGTCCAGGGCTTCCCGGGAAACGGCCAGAGGAGAGACCAAAATGATCGTTCGGTAGGATTGGCCGCTCTGGTTGACCAGCACATCCTCGTGTGGGGTCAGCGTGGAAGCGACGGTTCGGTCGTCCACCAGGTCGAAGTCCCGCTGGTGTTCCACCAGCTGTTGAGCAATCTGCCAGGTGCCGGTGTTGGCGGTAGTATCCTGCAGCCAGAGACTGGTGGTGGGGAAGAGCAGGGCGATTTGCGCTCCCGGGCGGCCCCGGGAGAGCAGGTAACAGGCCCGGTTGGTATAATCCGCCAGGGTCGGGAAATCCTCCGCGGCCATATAGCCGCGGGGACCACTCCGGCCGCCGGAGGATGCCGGGTAAAACATGAACTCGAACAGGTTAATCCCCCGGGCCAGCTGGTAGTTTACGGCCCACCGGGCCTGGTCCACGGTGGGGGCCGGCCGGTACGCGGCGAAACTTTCGCTGAACGCCCGGGGACGCCCGAACAAGTGGGCCGCCGAGGACGCCAGCTTGGGAAAATTCGCAACCTTTCCGGGCCAGACCTGGTTCCAGATGGCGTCAACACCCGGGATCTGGAGATCCTGCATCTCCTGAAAGAAGTCGCCTTCCGTTCGTGTCAGGTCCCGCATCCCCTGGTTGGTCTCCGGCCCGTCCTTATCCAGGTGATCCACGTATTCCAGGTGGTTCTGCGCACACCAGTCGGCGATAATCCGGAAGAAATTATCACGGTACATATCCGTCCAGACGTCCCAGTAATCAGCTTTTACCCGGCGGATTTCGTCCGACATTGTCGGGGTGAAAAAGGCCGCCAGGTACGGCCGGACGTCGTATCCTTTCCGCCGTTCGAATGCTGCCGGTAAATCCGGCGTCCAGGGCGTCCGGTAATATGCCGGTTCATCGCTCCTGAATCCCATGACCACGTTCCCGAATTCCGAACCGACCGCCTGCTTATATTGCTGATGAGTCCACTCCATGAACTGGCGGGTGGCAGCCGGATCCAGGTAATTCATCAGGGAATTGGAGGTGTTCTTTGCCCGGGTGGGATTATTGACCGCCCGGGTGGGAGAGGTGCGAAACTGGTGCTGCACGACCAGGATTTCCCAGCCGGGCTCGTCCGCCGGAGCGGTCCAGTCCACTGTGCCCGACCGGATATCCAGGATCCGGCTGCGGCTGTCAGCCCGGTTGTAGGCGACGGCGCTGACGGCGTCCGGCGCCAGGCTTCGGGTGATCCGCTGGCCGGGGTTGGCGGGAATCGGGTCGTCAGCCACCAGGACTTGCATGCGTAAATCCGGGCGCTCCCGACTGAATTTCCCGCCGGCAAATCCGGTGGGGTATTTTCCTTCATCGATGATCCAGACCCGCATTCCACGCTTCCCCGCCTCCTCCACGGCCGTCCGCATAAGGCGGAACCAGCCGGGCGAAAGATAGGGTGCATTCATGCCGTACCCGGCTTCGATGGTGACCGCCCGGAACCCGAGTGTATGAAGCTGGTCGAGATCCCGCTGAATCACCGTCCGGTTGACGGGGCCGTCCCATCCCCAGGTAACTGTGGGGCCGTAAGCCGGCGGCGGATTCCGGAAGTGGGAAGCCACTTCCGATGCCCCCGGCATATCGAGATGCTGCCACGGTTGTTGAGCCGGCGCAGGCGCAGAGACACCGGATAGCAGTACAAGAAGCGCGAGCAAGTGTTTCATAGTCCCCTCTGATGCAACCACATGTTCCGCAGGATTCAGATAATGTCAGAACGCAGGTCCTGCCGCATCCTCCTGGCAAAATACAACACGCTCCTTGTCGTGCAAACCGGGAATATTCAGAGCTGCTTATTATCGGCCGTTTCGAGATGCGTATCCGGAACGCCCTCCACCTGGTGAGTTTGGAACGCCTGGGTATCCTGCAGGTTGAAGGTCGGCACGCCCGCTTGCTTCGGCGTTTTCACGTTGATGAAATCCACATCCCGGACGTCATCCAGATAGAACGGTGGCCGCATATCCGGTTTCATGGGATGGATGCTGACGTTATTGATCTCGATCCCCCGGGCGTGCCGGATGAAAAATCCGTAAGCCGGCAGCGTCCCGAACATGGTGGGTTCCGGATAGGAGTTTTCCTTCTCCGGCACCTGGATGTCTGCCTGTTCTCCGGTTCCACCGCCCTGTACGAAGAACTGAAGGTTATTGATCTGCACGTCTTCGATGTTATGGCCGGGGATCCCGCTGATGGTGGATGCGGCCCGGGACGCGGAATTGTACACCACGATATTGCTGATGGTCACCCGGCGCAGCTGGCCCACCGGTGTTCCCGACGGTCCGCGCATCCGGCTGCCCAGCCGCAGGAAGATCGGCATGCTCACGATATCCCGCATGGTGATATTGCTGACGGAAACGTCCTCCAGCAGCCCGCCGTCCACAGTCTCCAGAGCCAGGCCCTGGCAATTATCGAACACACAATTAGAGATGGTGATGTTTTTAAAACCACCGTTGGATTCGGTGCCGCACTTGATCCGGCCGGTATGCGGGATCCGGTCCTGCGGGGTATACTTCTGGAAGGTCCCGTCCAGCAGTGTCCCTAACACGTATCCGCCGCTGACCATGCAGTTGGTGATGGTCACGTCTTCCGTGGCGATGGCGGAGCCCAGGGCATAGGAACTCTTCATCACGATGGCGTCATCCCAGGGAGAATTGATGGAGCAGTTGGAAATCCGGACGTTCCGGCAACAATCGATATTGATCCCGTCCCGGTTGGTATCGATTTTCAGGTTATCCACCGTCCAGTTGTCTACCCCGGTGGCCAGGATACCGAAGTGGCCGGCTTTAAAGATGGAGATGTCCTTGATTATGACGTTCCGGCATTGCTTCAAAGCGATGGTTTTATTTTCGGTTACTTTATCGTTCCGATGGACGCTGCGTGACAGGTTCCGGCCATCGATCAAGCCCGGACCGATGATAGAGATGTCGTGCAGGTTTTCACCCCAGATCAAGCTGTTGTGCCAGTGGCTGTGGCCGTAATCCTGGTATTGATCCCACTGATTCGGTTCGGGAGGATCGAAGTCCCCGGGATTCGGTGAGGCCAGGATCGTGGCGCCCTGGTCGATGTAGAGTTGAATATTGCTCTGCAGGTGGATGGAACCGGATAAATAGGTTCCGGCGGGGAAATACACCGTCCCGCCCCCGGCGGCGGCCGCCGCATCAATGGCTTTGTTGATGGCCGGCGAGTCCAGCGTCTGGCCGTCACCTTTGGCATTGTACGTCTTCACGTTATACCCCCCGTCGGTGCCGGTAACGGGCTGGCTTCGGGCCGTTCCGTGCAGCACCGTCACCAGGAACAGGGCACAGACTATCAGGACAAGACTGCTGATGGATCGTTGTTTCATCTGGATATTGTCTCCTTTCGGACTGAACATTGATCTACGTTTCTCGTGCACTCATCATGCGTACTCGATTATTAAGATACGAGTTATAAGGGAGAATCGCTCCCCCTTGACTCAATTTTTTCCTGCAGGAAAATAGGGTATGACTCACAGGATGAGGGGAAAGGATGTGCTGAATTAACGGGCGGGATTTACGGGTTTAACTGGATAATAAAACGAAATCAATCCTTGACGCTGCTCTCAAAGAACACATACAGGTCCTGTGCCGGGTGTTCCTGGCAGGAGACGATGCCGGCCGGGGTTCACCGGCCGAATAAGGTTAGACGCCTGTAGTTTGCTGAAGCAAAAGGGAAAGGAATGATAAAAGACAGATGATCATCATTGGCCCGAGAAATCGTCCCATCAATGAAACGGGAGGAAGAAGGGCCCTCGTCAGAACATCCTGTGTTCCCTGCCCGGAGAGAAGGCCGGGACCGGCAGAAAATCCCGCCGGCCCCGGAATAAATTATCTGTGCTCCAGCAATTGCATCCAGCGGGCCCAGGCGGCCTCGCGGGCTTGCCGGTTGGGATCCCCCGGTTCCGCCGTCTCCCCGGACCGCATGAACCCGTGCCCGGCACCGTCATAGACCACCGGTTCGTAGGTTTTGCCTGCCTGCTGCATCCGTGTCCGGGTATCGGGGATAGTGCTGCTCACCCGGGCGTCGTTTCCGCCGTAAAATCCGTACACCGGACAGGGGATGGATTGCAAGGCCTCCTGGCTCTCCGGAGCGGTACCGTAGAACACAAACGCCGCAGACAAGTCCTGCCGGTGAGTGGCGTACCGGAAGGTTTGGCTGCCGCCCCAGCAGAAACCGGCCACCATGAGTTCCCCGTTACCGGCACTGTGGTGCTTCACGTAATCCGCGACGGCATCCAGATCCGCGGTGACCTGTTCCTGCGGCAGCTGGTAGATCGCATCACGGGCCGCGTTCAGATCGGGAAAGTCGCTGGTTTTCCCGCCGCCCGGGCCCATCCCGGAAAGCAAGTCCGGGGCAATGGCAATGTATCCTGCCTCAGCCACCTGATCCGCCATGCTGCGCACCCAGTCGGACAATCCCCGGTTCTCGTGGATCAGCAGAATCGCCGGCACTTTGCCACTGACCTGCGGAAACACCAGGAAGGCCTGTACCGTATGGCCGTCATGCGTCACCTTGACCCACTCATGATGCCGCGGCGACTCGTTTAATCGCTGGATCGCGGGATCCTGGGCCAATAGAAATCCCGCCATACTGAAAAATAGCACGAAGATGGAAATCGGTTTGCTTCGATCTATCAACATCGTGTTGCTCCTCGTTCTCGGATGAAAGGTTGAGTATATATCGCCGGATCGCCTGCGCCGGGTAACTTCCGATGGGAAAAATTCCAAGATGTCGCAGAGTGTGAGGGCCGGTGAACTGCCTGCCACGGAGCACAAAACAGATCCGTGGTACCCGTATGCGCGTTGTCCGGTGGTTCGGTGTTCCCGGACAGAGAAGGCGACGAACCGCCGGACCTGCCCGGTCCGGTGAACTTACGAAGCAGTGCATAGATATTCCACCTGCAAAGTGCGATATCCGCGCACCGGCAAGGATGTTCTCGATCCCCGTTGTTCCGTAGCCCACTCGTTTATTTTCGAGACGTCTTCGGGCCGATACAATTTTCCTACAAATTTGGTTCTTACACTGAACAAATCATTGTAAGGGCAACCGCAAACACTGACATTCTGAGATGGCTCGTCGTGATTCGCGGACAGGAACCGGTAGCGGAATCCGGACACACAGGCTGAAGACTCTCATATTTATTCTGACCGAAGGTGGGGTGCACACCTGCATCCGTGGGGAGAACCCTGTCTGGCAATCCGCGACAGGGATGAAGCGATAAATTAACGATGGAAGGATGTGTTGATGAAGAACATAATATTTACATGTCTCGTGATGCTTATGGGATTCTTCGTGTATCTTCCGACGGTGCAGGCGCAGCCGCAGGATTCGACTGAGAGTGCAATCAAGAGTGCCCCCCGGGTTTTTATCGACTGTAACCGGTGCGATATCGATTATATCCGGACAGAAATAAATTACGTGAATTATGTGTGGGATCGAAAGAATGCCGACGTGCACGTCCTGATCACCCGTCAGTCGACCGGGGGAGGCGGCCGGGAATATGCCCTCGCTTTCCTGGGGCTCGGCCAATATCAATCGATGACCGACACCCTGGGTTTTCATGCCGATCAAAATATGACGGGTGATGAAGTGCGGGAACGCCTGGTCCGGACGCTCACAATCGGGTTGCTGCCCTATGTGGCCAAAACCCCCATGCTGAATCGTATTTCATTACAGGTCAATTCGGAAGAAGAGACGTCTGAAGTCACGGATCGCTGGAATTACTGGGTGTTCAATATGGATTTGTCCACGGACTTTCAAGGAGAACAGTCACAGGACGAATCCGATATTTTTTCTCGCCTGGGGGCGGAACGGATTACCGAGGATCTGAAGTTGCATTTCAATGCGGACGGCAGATTTAACGAGGAAAATTTTTCCTATGTGGATGAAGACACAGGCGAGGAGGTCAATACCCGAAGTCTCCGAAAATCCTGGGAGTTTAGCGGAGGGGTGGTCCCCAGCCTGACCCAGCACTGGTCGATCGCTTCGGAATTTCAGGTGAATTCCTCCACCTATCGGAACATCCAGCGTGCGTACACCCTCGGTGTGGGAATCGAATATAATATCTTTCCGTATGCCGATTACAACTACCGGGAATTCCGGCTGCAGTACCGGATCGGCTATCTGTATAATAATTATTACAACGAGACAATCTACGATAAAATGGCCGAAGGCCACATTCAGAATTCATTGCTGGCGATTGTGACTTTCACCCAGCCCTGGGGTGAAGCCCGGGCCACGCTGGAGGCTTCTGCGTTTCTCCAGGATTTGGAAAAAAACCGGCTGGAACTTGATACCGATCTTGAAATCCGGTTGTTCAGGGGGTTTTCTCTGGATCTGAACGGGAACTATTCCATCATCAACGACCAGATCCAGCTGGAAAAAGGCGATTTATCACCGGCAGAGGTGCTGCTGCGCCAGCGGGAACTGGCTACCGGATTCGAGTACAACCTGCGGATAGGCCTCAGCTATGCCTTTGGCTCGATTTATAACAATATCGTCAATCCCCGGTTCACGGACCGCCGCCGCCGTTTCCGGTAATAACCACCAACGGTCCGCAGTGCGGAACACCGCGCCGGGGGAGAACCGTCACTGGCGGGGAAGGTCTGCAGTTTGTTCGGTTCCGATGAGTAAAATTATTTGGGGACCGGCACTATCCCTGCCGGGCAAGAAGGGTTTCGATTTCGTCAATAATCCGATCCATCTCCTGAAAGGTCAGATCGTAAGGCTCGGATGAAGTCAGGTCCACCCCGATCTGCTTCAGAATGGGGATGGCGTAATCGGAACTCCCTGCGCTGAGAAAGTCCCGAATATACCGCTGGCGCATGGACTCGCCGGCGGTCCGGATCTTCGCCGACACCGCCGTGGCCGCACACAACGACGTGGCATACTGGTACACGTAGAAGTTGTAGTAAAAATGCGGAACGTATGCCCATTCGATGCCGTACAGGTCGTCGATCGTCATGACCCCCTCTTCGTCTCCGTAATAGGTCTTCAGGATATCAAGATACGTTTCGGTGAGGGCCGATCCGGTCAGCGGTTTGCCTTGTTCCGCCTCTTCATGGATCTTGAGCTCGAATTCAGCGAACTGGGTTTGCCGGAACAGGGTGGTCCGGAGAGTCTCCAGCCGGTTGCCCAGCAACGACAGCCGCTGCCGGGGATCCCGAATGGAATCCAGCATGTAATCCACCAGGAGCGCCTCATTGGTGGTGGAAGCCACCTCCGCCAGGAAAATGGGGTACTGGGAGTTGATAAAATGCTGGCTCTCGTTGGAAAAGTAACTGTGCATGGTATGGCCCAATTCATGAGCCAGGGTGCTGACGTCGTTGTAGCGGCTGTTAAAGTTCATGAGAATGTAGGGGTGGACGTCATACGCGGATCCGGTGGAATAAGCCCCGGATCGCTTCCCCGGATTCGGCATCATGTCGATCCACCGGTGGTCGAAGGCGGTTTCCAGCGTGGCCACGTATTCCCCTCCCAGGGGTGCGAGCGCTTCTTTAATTAAGTCCCGGGCCTCTTCCACCTCGTAATCCAGGTCTACCTTGTCCACCAGGGGGGCGTACAGGTCGTAATAGTGCAGAGTGTCGACCTGCAGCATGCGCTTGCGCAGCCGCAGGTAGCGATGCATGGTCGGGAGGTGCTCGTGCACACTCCGGATGAGATTATGGTACACGGTAGGCGGAATATTGTTGGTATCCAGAGATTGTTCCAGGCAGGAATCGTATTTTCGGACATTCTTCAGAAACAGATCCCGGTTCACCTGGGCGGCGAGTTCCGTGCCGAAGGTCCGTTCGAACTGCCGGTAGTTTCCGAAAAATTCCTTGAATACCGTCTGCCGGATGGCGCGATCCGGGTTGGCCCGGTGCAGGTTATATGCCGCGTCATCCAGGGTGATCTCCTCACTGTCAATTTCTACTGTGGGCCGCGGCATGTCGGCATCTTTGAAAATGCCATAGATGTCGTAGGGCGCCCCGGTGATGAGACCGGCTTCCGAGATGATCTTCTCTTCCGCCGGCGACAGGGTGTGGGATTTCTGCCGCTGGATATTTTCCAGATAATGCTCGTAGACCCGTAATGCCGGCAGCGTCTCCAGAAACGATTGGATGGTTTCGGCATCCAGGGTCAGGATCTCCGGGTCGATAAAGGCCACGGCCGAGCTGAGCCGGGTGCCCACCTGGTTCATGCTCTGGGTCATGGCCTGCGGGCCGGAAGCCCGGGTGTCCTGATCGTGGAGGCGGTAGGCATAGGACGCGAGACGCAGGTACTGCTTGTACAGGTCGGAGCTCAGTTCCAGGCATTCGTAAAGGCGGTCCGCCGATTGGGACAGGGTGCCGGGGTACTCACCCAGGCGGTCGATATCGGTCACCAGTTCGGCGCGGGCCTGGTCCCAGGCTGCTCTGTTCGCATAGAGGTCCGTTAAATCCCATTTGTACTCCTCCGGGATATTCTCCCGGGCCTGGCTGTCCGCATTCACGGATTGCACATGTCCGGCCGAAAACAATAACGTCATTATTAATACTCCGCTGATATTCTTCAGTCTTCACTCTCCCGGTTCGTTTCGTCTCTCACGAGCGTCAATTCGCAAGAAAGTGAAAAATACACTTCTGGGCACAGAAGCAAAAGCGATTCTTTCCGTCGCAACTGTAGGGTGCCGACATGATGGGGCTGGGGGGAGAGGGAGGGATCGCGAAAACGGAGGAGAGTGGCAGGACCGCCCGGGGGTTCCCGGGGGCGGCCCTGCCCGGAGAGGATGCAAAAACAGCAGGCTCGACGGCGCTTACCCGGCGGTATCCGCCGGGACGGCTCTGGCCGATCGGCGGGAAAGCACCAGGGCGTGCAGAATCCGGTCGATGCCCGCGTACCGGCCGCTGTTGGTGACCGTAATCACGAACAGGGCCGCCATTTCCACCAGGTTTTTGTTGACGATGAGATAGCTGCCTTCCATGGGAATGGAGTAAAAGAACCCCACCATCAGCGGGTTACACAGGTAATACAACAAAATCAGTCCCATGCCGGCGATACTAGCGGTCCTGGTAAACACGCCCAGTATCAGCCCCAGGCCGATGGCGATCAGCCCCCAGATATTCAGGGTATTGACGACGCTCAGCACACCCGGGGTATCGGCTATCCAGTGGAACAGGCCGGCGAAGGCTCCTTTGCTTTGCATCAGGAACCCGGCGGCGGACCAGTTGGGCTTCAGGAGTTTGGCGATGCCTTCGTATAAAAAGTGCCAGCCGATGAGCACCCGCAGGACGACCAGGGCGCCCATTTGCAGATGAGTGAATTTTTGCGATTCCATAGGATTATTCCTCCGCATATATTTTTTGAGAACCAGAAGGAGTCGCCGGGCTCAAACCGCGAATTCGGACGGCGTAAAGGTAAGCCGCCGGCCGGCTTCGATGGCTTCGTTGACCTTGAGCACCGCCACGGCCGTCTCATACCCGATTTCCGCCGGACAGTTCAGCTGAGTGGTGCCGCGAATGGTATTGAAAAAGTTCTCCAGATGAGGCTTATGGTACGGTTCCAGGAACTCGATGGGGATCTGGTGCTCGTCCGGGGAGACCGATTCCCGCACGTCCAAAACGGCCCTGGCTTCTTCCTGGGGCAGGTTGACCTTGGGGGGCGACACATAGCCCCGGCGGACCCATTCGTCCCAGGGCGGAGCCGTGGCTTCCCGGAACAGGGAGCCTTTGTAGCCGGCTTCCGACTCGGAGATCAGCAAGGTGCCGTGCACGCCCATGAAATTCTCGAAATAGCCCTGGCTGCCGTTGGTGGTTTGGGTCTGGTAATAGGCCTGGGCCCGTCCCCGGGCGGTTTCGTACTCGTAGATGGCCATGACCGTATCGTACCATTCGTGGGTTTCCCGTGGGTAGTAATAGGTGCCGCCGCTGGCCGTCACTGCCGTGGGCTGCGCCTCCAGGAACCAGTTGAAGATATCGATTTGATGGGATCCCAGGTCTACGATGGGCCCGCCACCCAGGCCGCGATACCAGCGCCAGTTGCGGAACTGGTGCATGGAATCGAACCCGTAGTCCCGGAGCCGATCCGCCGGCATGGTGTAGCGTTCCGGCCAGCTGTTATCCGGCTGCACCGACCGGTTCCACTGGGCGTTGGCAGTGACAATCCGCCCCAAAATATCGGCTTCCTGCAATAAATTGTGATAGGAATGGAGGTACCGGGGATGGCTGCGCCGCTGGTGGCCGATCTGCAGCAACTTGCCCGTCCGGCGGGCCGCGTTTACCATGGATCGGGCGCTCTCCAGGGTGTTGGACATCTCCTTCTCACAGTAGACGTTCAGCCCCGCCTCCAGGCAATCCACCGCATGCCGGGCGTGCCAGAAATCCGGGGTGGCGATCACCACTGCGTCCAGGTCCTGCTCTTTGGCCAGCATCTCCCGATAATCCTCGTAGCCGTTCACCTCGAAATTGTAGCGGCTCAGCAGATTGACGGCCCACATCTGGTGATATTCCGTCCAGATGTCGCAAACCGCCCGGAACCGCAGGCCCGGGATCTTGAGCATGGCGTCCAGCAGTACCTTGCCTTGTGCTCCCACTCCCAGCAGCGCCACGTTGACTTCGTTGCCTGCCGCTTCCTTGGTTTCGGCGGTCATTCCGGCCGATTGCTGCGCCTGCTCGTATCCGATCTGCTTGTACAGCGCATACCCAAACAGGCCCAGGACCGGAACCGTTGCCAGGCCCTGCAAAAAATCCCGCCGGGTGATGGGCTTCCCGCGCGGGGCGTCTGATGGTTCGTCGGTGTGGGTGTGTTCATCACTCATGGCACTCACCTCGTTGTGTCGGTTAGCTCAAAAGGTTATCTATCACCGCAGCCGTTCCGGCAACACCGGCCGGTCGGTCAAAGACCGGGGGCGACTGGTGTTGTCACAGCGTGATTCAAGAGCCGCAGGTGCCGGCAGATGAGGGACAGGAGGAACAGCGAACACAGGGAAAACCTGGCCAGGAGAGAGTGACAGTCCCGGAATCGCAAGGAGTATGTTACTTTAAAGTTAGACGGGCTCCCTTCGGAAAACAAGAGGGAAGTATCCCATTCGAATCTCCGCTTGCAAACCCATTTTTCCCCAGGGAATGGGGCAGGCTCGGATCCGTATCCGGAAAAGTGGCCGGTGCTGCTCAAGTTTTGGTCAACCCTGCCGATAGTATCAATAAGTGACAACTCTCCCAATGACAAGCCAGGCGACCCGACAGCTCATCGCCTGGCTTTTTTTCTGCTCTTTTCGCAAAGAATTCAACACCGAAACACACCGAAAAAAGTGAGCCGTGAACAGTGAGAAGGGAAAATATGTCTCGTCAGTCGTCAGTGGTCCATTGTCCATGGTCCACGGTGAAGCATGGCGCAAAG
>Ga0102944_1001981_pt1 | contig 12597 bp, 8 predicted proteins | sample SalPonD_shore_MG_FD_78172 | JGI IMG/M metagenome (GOLD analysis project Ga0102944, IMG submission 78172) | Salt pond soil microbial communities from South San Francisco under conditions of wetland restoration - Salt Pond MetaG... | ecosystem: Environmental > Aquatic > Marine > Intertidal zone >...
ATAAAATGCTGGTCTATGACAGCAGACTTGATAAAACCAAATCCGGGAACTGTTGCGATATTGTCTGCTTCTATAGAAGAAAAGGAAGTTTCTTCCTCATCTTTTCTTTTTTCATCTCCTGTTATCATAATCTTGCTCATCACCGCTGCTCCGGCACTGGTGCCTCCCATCACAGCTCCCTCTTTGTAAATCTCTAACAGCTTTTTATGGACAGGAGTGTCCCGGAGAACATCGGTTAAACGACTTTGAACTCCCCCAGAGAAAAACACACCTCCTGCATCATTCAACATAGAGGCGGATTCTTCTTTCAAAGCCTGTACTTGAGTCAAAATGTGAAACTCCACTTTTTTGGCTCCCAAGTTTCTCATTTCCTGGGCTTGTTCCGGCCCGACTTCATCGGGAACACTGCTGGCCATAGGGAAAACAATAATCTTTCCGCTCTTGACTTTCTCTGCCAATTCAATAAATTTTTTCATCATCTCCGGAGGTCTCTTTCCTCCCCCGATGATAAACAAATATCCCTGAGAGTGAGAAAGGAGTGGAAAGAATAAAACTAAAATAAGGATGAGAAAGCATTTAAGGTTTTTCTTCAATTTTTTTCTCCTTCAATTTTTTTCTTGCCTAACTCTTTTTTCAGTTTTTCAATGACTTTTCGGACTTCTTCAATGTCTTCTTTGTATTTGTAAGGGGAAGCTTGATTGACAAATCTCTCTAAAAATTCCAAAGCTTTTTTCTTGTTCCCTTGATTTAAGTAAACTCTGCCTAAATTGTACAAGGTATCAGCCTGACGGGGATTGATTTGCAATGATTTTTCCCACTGCTCAATGGATTTATTTATTTTTCCCTTTCTGTAATAAACCACTCCCAATCCATTATAAGGTGAATCTAATCCCGGATCCACAGAAATAGCCTGTTTGTAATTTTGTTCTGCTTGATCGTATTCTTCTAAAGACAGATAACAATTACCTAAGTTATTCATAGCCATAGCATAATGTTTATCCAGAGAAAGAGATTTTTGGAAGCACGCAACAGCTTTGGACATTTGGTTTGCTTTAAAGTAGCTGACTCCTAAATAGTTGAAAGCTTCTGCATAATCTTTGTGATTTTGTACAACTCTTTCCAATATTTCTATAGACTCTTTAATTCTTCCGGCTTCCTGATAATAAAGACCTAACCGCGCTAATAAGGATTTGGTGATCAAATTCTGATGAACAGCTTTTTCGAGCAGTTCGATGGCTTTATTTATTTTTCCCATTTTATACAGATTATATGAAGCATATTCATATCCAATGATAAAGTTAGACTGTTTATTGAGAAGTTTTTGATAGAGCTGATGGGCTAATGCTAGTTTTCCTGTCTCTGAGGCTATAATGGCTTCATTAAAAAGGTTATCAACTTCAATCATATTCTTGGGATCAGGCAGGTTCTCTCCGTTAGGCTGCACATTCAACCTCACATAACCCAGAGCCCCAAGTTTTTCTTTTGTTTCTCTGTCCATATCTGTTTGAAATACATGAGTGGAATGGGGAGATGAAAAATTTTCAATCATTTCTTTTAATCTGGCTTCTAACTTTTTGGCTGTTTCAGGATGTTTTTCAATAATATTATTCAACTCCTGTGGGTCTTTCTTCATGTGATATAATTCGGGAATAGGAGCGTGAATGTATTTCCAATTATCCGTTCGAATTCCCTGGAGAGGCGCCCAATTTCTATCCAGCATGGCAGCGACAGATTCAATATAAAAATACTCTCGATGATGAATTTTTTTGCCGAACAGATTGGTTCTAAATGATTTTCCTTGAATATCAAGGGGTTGAGAAAATCCCATTAAATCCAGGACTGTAGGCATGATATCTATGAGACTCACAGGTTCATTTATGACTCTGTGTTCCGGAAGAACTTTGGGATTATAAAAAATTAATGGAACTCTCAAAGTCGAATCATAGATAAAAATTCCATGAGTTTTTTCGTTATGCTCCCCCAATCCTTCCCCGTGATCAGAGGTCAGTATAATTAATGTCTTTTCTATTAAGTTCTGTTCTTCTAATGTCTTGAGGAGCTCTCCTATTATTTGATCTGTATAAGCAATCTCTCCATCGTACTCTCTTCTTTTATACTGGATATTATACGGCGCCGGAGGATCATAAGGGGAGTGGGGATCAAAGTAGTGAATCCAAGCAAAAAAAGGATTATCTTTATTCTGTTTAATCCATTCAAGCGCACTTTCATTCACCGCTTCAGCTTTTCTTTCCACAAAGGAGAGATCTCGAATTCTGTCCTTACTTTTGTAAAAATCATTATAAACTTCAAATCCCTTATCTAAACCAAAGCGCGAATCCAGTGGAAATGCGCCTACAAAGGCAGCTGTGTTGTATCCTTGATCTTTGAATATTTCAGATAGGGTAGTCAAAGAAGGAGGGATGGGATATCCGTTGTCTCGTACCCCGTGAAAGACAGGAAGAGTTCCTGTAAACAAGGAGCAGTGGGAAGGCAGAGTGAGAGGGACCGGACAATAAGCTAGAGAAAACAAGATTCCTTCTTTTCCCAATCGATCGATATGGGGCGTTCTGATCTTTTCATAGCCGTAGACACCCAAATGGTCGGCTCTGAGCGTGTCTATAGTAATGATCAAGACATTAAGTTTTGGAGGATCCGAGAAAGAAGAACATTTGATTGGAGAAGGAAATGATAGAAAAAATATAAGACCGATGACTAATGCCGAATATATGCTTTTGTGGCGGAGAGATTTTTGCATTTAAGTCTCAAGCTTATGTTATTTTAAAATATTATTTTTTAAAGATAAAGGGGAACCCTTTGAGAGGTTCCCCTTTAAAATATACTGATTCAAAAAAGACTTAGAAGTTAAATTTGACTCCTAATCTAGCAATTCGAGGCGCCAGAACTTGATAAACATTATGATAACCACTCCACGATTCAGCATCCCAATCAAGAATGGTTGCATTATTGAATACATTGAATACATCAAGCATGGCTTCTATGCTTCCCCATTCTCTTAACTTGAAAGTCTTGCTCAATCTCAGATCAAGATTGACTAAATCAGGATGTCTTTCTGATCCGTACTTTTCTGTTTCGACATCCACGCTTCCTTGATTCAAATCATAATACCTGAACCATCTTTGAGTTGGATATCCCGTGCGATAGCCAAAGGATCCAGCGAAAGATATACCAAAAGGAAGTTCATAACTTCCGCTGCATTTAATGATTAAAGGTGAGTCTACACTGGTGGGGGTATTGTCATTCATTTCTCTATTATTAGGATCATCAACAGATTCAAGAGGGATTTTCTTCTTGGTGGTTCCATAAGATATAGACCCCATAAACTGCCATTTATCTGCGAACCTTTTTCGCAGAACCAATTCCACACCGCTGTAATAAGTCATATAGCCAGGTCTGGTGGTGATAAAGGGATCAAAAACATCAACTTTAGCCTCATCAAGATTGTACAGAGTTAAAGTTCCCCCATCATCAGCTGTTCCCAAGTCTCCATCTGGGCCGGGATCTTGCACATTAATCGGAGTGTAATCTCTTTCCGGATCTAAGGCTAAATTATCTGTCCACATAAATCTTTTGTTTTGTCTGTAATGATAGTTTAAACTAAGCCCCAAATCATTGGTTATTCGTCTTTCGATACCCAATGTAACTTCATCGGTATAGGGAGATTTCAAATCCGGGTCAATTTCTACAGTCTGACCCACATCATGATAACTCACATATCCAAATTCATTGGTTTGAGGGATTCCATCACCATTATCATCATACCACCTGTAGTCCACATCAAAATATCCTGTTTCAACCGCATATTCTGCTGGATAATAGCCTGTTTGTTGCGAATAGCGGGCGTAACTCCCTTTTAAAATGGTTGTGTCATCATCGAATATATCATATGTCAATCCGATTCGTGGAGACAGCACGTTCCAGACTACTACATTTCTTTTTTCTGGAGTGGTCAGAGCAACCGGTGTTCCAAACCTCTGCTCGTAATACTCTGTCCATTGATTCCCTTCTACATGAGTTTCATTGACGTGACAGCGCGTGCCGTCATACCTTAGACCCAAATTAAGGGTCAGCTTGTCATCAAAAGAAATACTGTCCTGGATATAAGCTGAAAAGACTTCGTTGGTCTGATCCCATTTTTCATCCCTGAAAGTCCATACCTGCCAGGGGCCGGTGTGGTCGGGGTAGTCCCAGTAAATCAGAGTGTCGCCTGGATGCTTCCGGGTGGTGTGAAAAGGAGCATTCTGGTATTCAAATCCTACTTTGAGCTCATGATCAGTTCCCACTAAATCATCCTTAAAGTAGTTCGCTGAAGCCGTGAACTGATATCTGTCGTGGTAATACCAGCGGTAAACATAATACGCATTTTCATACATTCTCCTGGTAGGCTCAGAATAATAAATGCGAATGGCGGTCTGATTCATATCGACTTCATCCTGAGGGGCTCTTTGATACCACATATTGGAAATTCCAGCTTTAAAATTTAATATGAGATTGGGATTAACTGTCCAGGTGTCTTCCAGATGATAAAATGGGGAGGTTGAATCTTGAAGTTCTGTAGTCACCGGGGGTCTTGTGGCACCTGCACTTCTGTTTGGTTTGGCCTTTCTGTCCAGATTAATCCAACCCATTAATCTATTATTTTTTGTTGCCTGCCAGGTGAGCTTAAATGTACCGTGGACCAAATCAGTGTATTCTCTTTGAGGTTCTCCATTCAGTTCATAGCCAATAATATAGCGGTCGATTTCTGTCCGGCGGAAAGCTCCATAAAACCAAAGCTTGTCTTTAACGATAGGGCCTCCTAAGTCGAATCCGTAATCATAGAGATAGTGCACAGGATTCCCAAAGCCTGCCCCTTCATAAACTGGGTCGTCCTCAGGGATATTATTGGTCTGGAAGCTTTCATCTTCAAAGTAAAGGGTGACTCCTCCGCTGAATTTATTTCCTCCAGATTTGGTGACCATGTTTATAACAACTCCTCCTACCTGTACGTCCGCTTCGTGAGAGCCTGTTTCAACCTGGATTTCGCCAAATGAATCAAAATCATAATACATCATTGAAGCCAAATCAGAAGGATCGGTCATATTCACTCCATCAATGTAATATCCGGTCTGATTTCCTAAACTTCCGTGAACATACCCGTCACTTTGCTGCCCACTTTCGCTTCCCCCGACATTCTCCCTGTCCATTACCATACCCGGAGTTTGCTGCAGTATCACCCAGGGATCTCGGGCGGATGGTATTTTTTGAAGCATTGGGGTTGTGAAATTTGTTCCCACAGTGGTTGATTTTGTATCCACCACCGGAGCTTCTCCAATGACCGTGATTTCTTCTTCTATCGCTCCTATTTCTAATGAGGCATTGACTGTGGTTGTTTTTCTTAAAACAACCTGCACATCTTGTTTTATCAATGTCTTGAATCCACTCAGTTTAATTGTAACTTTATAATCTCCGATAGGAAGACGGGGAAATCTGTAGGTTCCATCAGTGGAAGTCACTGTGGATCTTGTGCCTTGGATTAAAGCATCGCTTTCTATAACAATATCCACTCCGGGAAGAGGTTCTCCTTCGGTATCAGTAACTTTGCCTTCTATCCTTCCTGACTGTAAAGTATCCTGACCATTTATTTGAGAAGCGAATAAGAGTAGAAGAGGAACCAAAATCAATATACTTGTTTTCTTCATTTAAACCTCCTTATTTTTTATTATTTAGTGTTAGAATCTTCTTCTAAAATTTATATCGAACCTCCTTTCTGCAAATAAATTTTCAAAAACATTCTTAAATGTAACAAATATTACATTTATTCTTATAATAGTTACTTTTTTTATATATTTCAAGAAAATTTTATTTTTTTTTATTCCCCGAAATTTTGTCTTTTATTCTTCTGGAAAAAATCTTTGAGGGATCAAGTGTAATAATCTTCTTTCAATAATTCATAGATAAAGTCTATGTTTTTTACTAACCTTTTCTTATTCATAAGAGCTATTTCAGTGGCAATGGAATTAATGAGCATAGACAAAGCTGAAATTGAATTTGTAAACATCAAATTTTTTGTCTGAACAATAAGATATTCTTGAGACCATTTCACAATAGGTGAAGTTAATTTATCTGTGATAGACAAACACATTAAATCTCGTTCATAACAAAATTTCATGGCTCTAATGGTATCTTTTGAATAAGGAGGGAAGGAGAATCCAAGTATAAAGTCTCCTTTTTTTAGATTGATCAGTCTCTCTATAAAGGAATGTTCTTCCTGTTGACAATAATAAGTTTTCAGCCCTGCCTGATTAAGCCAATAAGCACTCAATCGGGCCATTATAGAACTGATGCCAATTCCTATGGTGAAAACACTTTTTGCTTTTTTCAGAGACTCAATAAATGTTTCATATCGATCCCTATCTAATTTATCTAAGGTCAGATTAATATTTTCTACTTCCTGTTTGGCAATTCGCATACAGGCAGATATTTTATTCTGATTCTGTGTGAGTAACTTGAACCGATCTTCAGGTCTCATCTTTTCTTTCACCTCATTTATTAACTGGTTTTTGAGTTGATTATAACCTGAAAATCCCATATGTTGAGCAAACCTCACAATAGTTGCCGTACTGGCTCCAGTCTGTTTAGCTATTCCTTCAACAGATAGAGTGAAGATATTGTATTGATTTTTGATGAAATAATCGGCAACATGTTTCTCTTTTTTTGTCAGTTTGTCATAGCATTGAGCGATGATTTGTCTTAGGTATACAGGATCTTTTCTTTCTTTATTCATAAGATAAAATTATATTTTAATCATTATTTATATTCAAATTAAATTTTTTCAAATAAAATCACCCCCAATATCATCTTTAGAGGTGTTGTCAAAGTCAGTTCAAAAAGTCATAAATAGTGTGGTAGTGAAAAATCTAGAAATCTGTTTATATTAAAGTGGAATCAATAACCCCAATTAGAGTGAATGAAGGAGCTTAAAAAATTATTATCCTCAAAATAGCATGAATAAAAACAAAACCAAAGTAAAAGATGCGAGCAAAGAAATCTCTTCTCGACTGAAGATGCTTCAAAAAGTGACCAAATCGGTCTACGGCTCATTTGATCTGGAAAAGATATTAATTCAAGTAGCTGATGAAGCCGTTCAGACCCTGGGCTATACCACTGTGTTTATTCTTAAGTATAATGAAGCCAAAGATTGTCATGAAATCAAGGCTATTTCCACCCGAAAAGAACTTCTTCCCCAAATAAATAAAATCATAGGTTTTTCCCTGAAGGACTTTAAAATTACCCTAAAACCAGATCTGAATGAAACAGTCAATGCGGTTCATAACGGACAGATAGTAGTGGCTCAAAGCCTGGAAGAAGTTCTCTATCCTGTCATAAATAAAAAAATGTGCGCCGTCCTTCAAAGAATAAACAGGACAAAAAATTACATTGTTATTCCCCTGGATGTAAAAAATGAACTGGCGGGGGCTATTTTTATTTCAAGCCCTGAGGAGAAAATATCCGAAAATGAGATGGAAATGCTGAAAAGTTTCAGACATATTGTATCTCATGCCCTTTCAAACGCAAGCTTACTGAAAGAAACAAAAACCATGAAGGAGTCCTTGGAAAAGGAAAAAGCTTATCTGGATCAGCTTCTGGAAAGCAGTCAGGAAGGGGTGGTCACCACAGATAATTTCGGAAATGTTCTTCGGGTCAACAGTGAGTTCACCAAAATGTTTGGCTATAGCAGAGGAGAAGCTGTAGGCCGAAGCATAGATGACTTACTAGCACCTCAGAGTTTATACAAAGAAGCCACCTCCATAACAAAACTGACTGGAGAAGGGAAAAAATACGCTCTGGAGACCCGGCGCTGCTGTAAGGACGGAAAAAAGATTGATGTCTCTTTGCTTGCCCATCCTATTAAAGTGGGAGGAAAACAAGTTGGATCTTACGCCATTTATCGAGATATCAGCACCCGAAAAAAAGCAGAGCAAAAAATAAAAGACTCTCTTCGAGAAAAGGAAGTGCTTCTCAAGGAAATCCATCATAGGGTAAAAAACAACATGCAGATTATTTCCAGTCTTATCAATCTTCAGTCTTCTAGAATCGATGATAAAAAAACAGCCAAAGTGCTGCAGAACAGCCAGAATCGAATCAAGTCCATGGCTATCATCCATGAAAAATTGTACCAATCCCAAGATTTCACTAATGTTGATTTGAGTGAGTATGTCATAAGTCTGACCAATCATCTTCGCACTACTTATGGTGTGGAGAAGAAAAAAATTCGATTTCATACAGATATAAAAGATATTTATCTGGATATAAACAAAGCCATTCCCTGTGGTCTTATTATTAATGAACTCCTCACCAATTCCATAAAGCACGCTTTTCCGGACGGAACCAGCGGAGAAATCAGAGTCGCTATTCGCAATCGGAAAGGCAAGAAGAAAGAACTTATTGTTTCTGATAATGGAAAAGGAATACCTGGAGATTTGGATATAAGAAGCGCCAAATCTTTGGGGCTTACTCTGGTGAAAATACTGGCTGAGCAGCAGCTTCAAGGGTCGCTCCAATTAAAAAAAACCAAGGGAACCAGTTTTAAGATCGTTTTCTGAAAAAAGAGAGCCTTCCCTGATTTTTATTATAGAACCTTCCTTGTTTTTTTGTTAAACTAATGACCTGGAAAAATGGCTAGATTATTTGAGTATCAGAGTAAAGGTCTTCTTAAAAAGAGCGGCATCCCTATTCCTGAAGGAATCGTGGCCGCCACTCCTGAAGAGGCGGCAGAAGCTGCGCAAAAACTAAACCGGTCTGTAGTGCTCAAAGCGCAGGTCTGGGCTACGGGTCGAGCAGAAAAGGGAGGAATTAAATTTGCGGACTCTCCCGAAGAGGCTGCCTCCGCAGCCCGGGAGATGTTAGGATTGAAGATAAAGAATCTATTCGTTGAAAAAATTCTGGTGGAAGAGAAAATCGACATCCTATCCGAATATTTTGTTGGTCTGGTGATCGATGATGCTGAGAAATCCCCGGTCATGGTGTTCTCAACCATGGGAGGAACAGGTATAGAAGAGATCGCCCGGAAATATCCGGATAAAATCACTAGGAGACTGGTGGATGTAGAAAAAGGGCTTCGTGAGTTTGAAGCCAGGGATCTGATCCGCAAAACAGGCATATCCGGGAAAACACTCACCCGGTTATCCCGCATTTTGGCCAAGTTTTATCAGGTGGCAAAAAAATACGATGCCCGCTCAGCAGAGATGAATCCTTTAGTCCTGGCTAAAGACGGCTCGGTTTATGCGGCTGACTGCCATTTTGTGGTGGATGATTATGCGGTCTTCAGGCATCCGGATCTGGGCATTGAAGTAGCCAGAGAGTTTGACCGGCCACCCACAGAGCTTGAAAAGATCGCTTATTTGGTGGAGAAAAACGATCACCGGGGCACTTTCTACTTTTTCCAGATGATGGATGAAGTGGGAGAAAAAGAAAATGTCATTGGGTTTAACGGCGCTGGAGGCGGAGGCAGCATGATGTCTATGGACGCGGTGCTGGACCAGGGATTCAGGCTGGCTAATTACTGCGATACCAGCGGGAATCCATCGGCTTCTAAAGTTTACAGAGCCGCCAAAATCATCCTTTCCCAGCCTCATATCAAAGGCTATTTCGCCTCGGGGTCGGGAGTGGCCAGTCAGGAACAGTTTCACTCAGCCAGAGGATTGACCAAAGCTTTTTCGGAGGAGCGGATTGAGATCCCGGCTGTTCTGCGGTTGGGAGGGAACTATGAGGCCTTAGCCATTGAGATTCTCCACAAATATCTTAAGGATGTACCGGGTGAAGTGGAAGGATATGGAAGAGATGATTCCCCTGAATTTTGCGCCAAGCGAATGAAAAAACTCATCACTGAAAATCATTTTCTCCCTCACAAGGTGAGACCCATTAAAGAGCCTGAAATAAAGGAAGATGGGTATTCTTTTAAAACTTCCACCGGGGAGATCTTTATCCAGCATGATAAGTGCCTTACTTGTGCTACCAAAGGGTGCATCAAAGCCTGCGCACAAAATATATTAAAGTTAGATGAAGATAAACCGGTTCTTGCCATAAGCCGGGAAGAGGCGGAAAAAGGCAAATGCACGGAATGTCTTGCTTGTGAGATTTTCTGCAGGTTCCATGAACAGGATGCCATCTTTATCCATCTTCCCATCCCAGGATTGAAAGAATACAGAGAGAATGTCATAAAAAGTCAAGAATAAATATGTCTATACTGGTTAATGAAAAGTCAAAAGTCCTGGTCCAGGGGATTACTGGGCGCGAAGGCATGGTGCGGACCCGTCTGATGAAAGATTACGGAACTCAAGTCACAGCCGGAGTGACTCCGGGAAAAGGCGGGCAGGAGGTTTACGGAGTCCCTGTTTATGACTCTGTGAAGCAAGCTTTTGAAGAATGCGGAGAACTGGACATCAGTGTGATTTTTGTTCCTGCTTTTCTGGTGAAAGACGCGGCTCTGGAAGCCATTGATGCGGGTGTGAAACTGGTGGTTCTCATTCCAGACCGAGTTCCTATCCATGATGTTCTGGAAATAGCCCGTTTTTCAAAACAAAAAGGAGCTCGATTTGTGGGCCCCAATACTCTGGGGTTAGTCAGTCCGGGGAAAGCCGTGCTGGGGATGATCGGAGGACGGGCTGAAAGCGCTCAGGAGTGGTTTATCCCGGGTTCTATAGGCGTGAGCTCCCGAAGCGGGGGCATGACTTCAGCTATTTCCTATTATTTGACCAAAGCGGGACTGGGGCAGAGCACCATCATCCATGTGGGAGGAGATGCTGTGGTGGGGCTTTCTCATCCTGAAGTCATGCTTCTTTTAGAGGAAGATAATGAAACCGAACTCATGGTGATGTTCGGCGAGATCGGAACCACCCAGGAAGAGAGGGTGGCTGATCTGGTGTCCAGCGGCCGGATCCAGAAGCCTGTTGTGGCTTACATAGGGGGCAAAGCAGCCAAATCAGGGACCCGGTTCTCTCATGCCGGCGCCATTGTGGAGGGATCCCGGGGTTCCCATGAGTCTAAAGTCAATCTTTTAAAAAAAGCCGGCGTTCATGTGGTGGAGGCTGTGGCCGATATTCCCAAAAAAGCCGGACAATTACTCAAAAAAGGGGGAAAAAGAGATGAGTGATCTAAACTGGAAAACAGGGATTACTGAAGTCGAACCCAATAAGGTCAAAGTCAGGGGTTATCCGGTGGACCAATTGATAGGTAAGATTTCTTTTTCTCAAGCCATATATCTGGTGCTAAAGGGAGAGATGCCTTCTCAGGAAGTGGGGAAATTGATAGATGCTATCCTGGTCTCTTCAGTGGACCATGGAGCCAGTCCTCCTTCAGTGCTTACAGCCCGAACCGTGGCTTCCACCGGAGCTGAGCTGAACTCAGCTGTGGCTGCCGGAGTTCAGGCTATTTCCCGGTATCATGGAGGCGCCATAGAAGAGGGAATGAAGCTTTTCATTCGAATAAACAAAAGAAAAATCGAATCAGGTGAAGAACTCGAGGATGTGGTTCTCCGCGAGTTAAAAGAGATGAAGGAAAGAAAACAAAGAGCCTCTGGTTTTGGTCACCGCCTTCACAAAAAAGACCCCCGGACCCAAAGATTATTTGACCTTGCCGAAGAATTAGGACTGGCCGGAGAGTATGTGAAAACAGCGCTGGCTGTGGAAAAAGCATTGAAAGAGATGACAGGAAAGGCCCTTCCCATCAATGTGGACGGAGCCATAGCCGCGCTTCTGTGCGAACTGGATATCCCACCGGAAATAGGAAACGCTTTTTTTATCCTGTCTCGGGTAGCCGGGCTGGTGGCCCATGTTCATGAAGAGAAAACAAGAATGAGGCCCATGAGAAAAATTCACCCCACTGATTTTGAGTATGACGGGCCCTCTGAAAGGAGCTTATAAATGGCTAAAAAACTGCTGTCACTCATGCCCGAATTTCAAATGATCAAAGACAAGGATCTTAAAGAGAAAACAATTGAAGTGTGGCGCCGGGCCATGGAAAAAGGAGAATGGACTGTCGAAGACCTGGAGAAAATGCCCTTCACTTTATTGATCAGGAATACTCCGGTGAGTTTGATCAAGCACACCCGAGCGGTCACGCTTTGCTCTGTTCAAATAGCTGATGTTCTTTTGGAAAAATACGAAGAAAACATTCCAATAAACCGGGATACCCTGCTCTCAGGAGCTCTTCTTCATGATGTGGGAAAGCTTTTTGAGTATAAAAAAGAAAACGGAGAATTTGTCAAAAGCAGAGAAGGAGAACTTTTGCGGCACCCCATATCAGGAGCGGTCTTTGCCAGCCGTTTTGGGATTCCGGATGAGGTGCTTCACATCATTGCCGCCCATTCCAAGGAAGGAGATGGAGCCCGAAAAACAGTGGAAGCTGTGATTGTGAATCATGCGGATTTTGTCAATTTTGAGAGTCTAAAAATATAATATAAATTATTAACCTGGATTATTCACGAGTCAAGGTTGCTGTGTCATTGCGAGCGACCGCAAGGGAGCGCGGCAATCCGATGACCTTTTTTATAAATAGAATGTCGTTGCGAATGAAATGAGCAATCTCAAAGTAAGGCGC
>Ga0102944_1001982_pt1 | contig 12576 bp, 10 predicted proteins | sample SalPonD_shore_MG_FD_78172 | JGI IMG/M metagenome (GOLD analysis project Ga0102944, IMG submission 78172) | Salt pond soil microbial communities from South San Francisco under conditions of wetland restoration - Salt Pond MetaG... | ecosystem: Environmental > Aquatic > Marine > Intertidal zone >...
AACTCCTCGCGCAGGCCGGCGATATGCTCCCAGTGGATAGTGGCGCGGTAGCCGTCCAGCAGCCCGGCGCGCGCCAGCATGTAGGAACCGGTACAGATCCCGGCCAGTATCACGCCTTGCCGCGACTGCCGCACCAGCCAGTTGAGCAGTTTCCGGTCACCGGCCATACGCACGTCCAGGCCGCCGCAAACACAGACCATATCCAGCTGATCCGCCCCGCCAATGGCCGCGTCCGGGGTGAGCTGTATGCCGTTGCTGGCGGCAACCGGCCGGCCGTCAGCGGTGAGCATGACCCACTCATACAGCCGGCTGCCGCTGATCTGGTTCGCCATGCGCAACGGTTCCAGCATGGACGACAGGGCGATCATGGAAAAGCGGGGCAACAGCAGGAAGCCGTAGCGAAGGGTGGGGGGCGTATTGACGGACACATCCATGCTGCAAAATCTCATCGATAACGGCCGGCGCCGGGTTTGTCTATACAATAATGTAGTTCACCCGGAGCCCGGCTGCAGGAAGAATGCCGTGTCGGCGCCCACATTTTTCTAACCGCCCGGAACACTGCCCGGCGCACTCCCTGCCGCCGCCAAAAGGCCCTGGGCCGCGAGGTAGTCATAAATGGCCTGTGCCGCCTCCCCGGCCGATACCGCTTCGAGCACGCGACCGCTGCCGGTCGACGCTCCGGTCAGTGCCTGCAGCCGGTCCGCCGCGCTGCCGGCGGCGGGCAGCGGCTGCAGGCGCCGCGGCCGCTGGCGCGCCGGATGCACCGTTCCCGGGGGGACAGCGGCTACTGCAGCAACGCCAGAGGCCTCTTCGATGACGCGGCCGCGGCGGGCCCGTGCAAACGCGTTCTGGCGCGGCGCCGGTGCCGCCGGATCCACCGTGGCCAGCAAGGGCAGCGCGGCCCGCAGCAGGCGGCGGCGCCCGCGGGGACGAACCTGTCGCAGTGCCGCCATGCCGTCCTGCGGATCCATATCGATGGCGTCGATGTTGGATACCAGGGTATAGCCCAGGCTCTCGGCCAGCAGGTAGGGGAGGCAGCCGCCGGACCAGCCGCACTCGCTGCGCACGCCGGTGAGAATGAGTTGCGGGCGCCGGCGCTCCAGCGCCGCCAGCAACGGTGGCAGAATATCGCTGTCCGCGTCCGCGGGCAGCACGTGCAGCGCCGGAATACCCATGCCGAGATAGGCCCGCAGCGCCGGCTGGGCCGGATCGCCGGCATGCAGCACCTGCACCCCGGTTGCCGTGACGTCGTCGCCGGCCAGCGCCAGGGCCAGTTCCAGTGCCCGGGCATCGTTGGGGGCGCGCCGCGCCCGGCCGGAACCCGGATGCCGGCCTGCGGAAACCAGCACGGCGATAGCAACCGTCATTGCGGTTTTTCTCCCCGCAGCAGCGCGGCCAGGGCGGGCATGACCGCCTGGACGTCCGCGACGATGCCGAGATCGGCGCGCTTCAGGATCTCGGCGTGGGGATCCAGGTTCACGGCGATAACATGTTCACAATCGCTGATGCCCTGCAGGTGCTGGGGCGCCCCCGAGATCCCCAGTGCCAGGTAACAGCGCGCCGCGACCAGCGTGCCCGAGGCACCCACCTGGCGTTCCCGCGGCAGGGCGCCGGCATCGCACACCGGCCGGCTGGCGGCTTCGCTGGCACCCAGGGCGGCAGCCAGGGCGTGGAAAGCCGGCCAGTCACTGACACCATTGCCGGCGCTGACAATCAGCTCCGCCTCGGCCAGGGGCACGGCGGCCGGATCCACGGGCAGCTCGCCGGCATCGGTGATCCCGGCATGGCAGGTCGCGGCGGGTGCGGCATCCAGGCTCCGCCCTTCGTAAAGCCGGCCGGACACCGGCGCGGCGGCGCCTTCGTCCACGAGCAGGATGCGCGGCGGTTCGCGTTCGAATTCCACCGCTTCACCGTCGCCGCGGCTCAGGATGCGGTCCGCGGCGACAGCCTGCACGCGCGTGGCCGGCAGCTCACCCAGCCCTGCAGCGAGACGGCGTCCCAGGTCCGCGCCGGCCAGGCTTTCGGGAAACACCACGTGCCGCGGTGCCAGCGCGGCCACGGCGGCGCGCAGGGCGGCGATCCGCTGTTCCGGTGCATAATCGTCCGTGGGCGCGCATTCCAGCGGCAGGATCCGGTCGGCGCCGGCCGCACCCAGCTCCGCCGCCGGGGTGAACACGGCAGCCACCACCGCTCCGCCGCCCGCATCCGCCAGCAACCGGGCGGCGCCCAGGACCGCCCGGTCGTGGGCGCCCAGGCTGCCCCCGGCCAGATCCGGCACGGCCAGCACCCAGAAATCGGGATTTTCATTAATGATGGTTTCCGGCGCGGCGGGTGTCGCCGGCCGGGTCCGCGCCGTCGTTTCCTCCACCGGACGCAAGGGGCGGGCGCGATCGAGGCGGGGGTTGCCGCCGCCGGGGCTGCGTTCACCCCGGGGATCGCGGCGGGTACGGGCCACCGCCGGAGACGTTTCCGCCTGCACCACCTCGTCGACGGGCGCGTGGACTTCGGCGCGGGGATCGCGCCGCTGCCGCTCGCCGCCGGACCTGGGAGGACGGGTGCGGCGCGGCAGGCTCATGCGGTCACCCCCACCGCCTCGGCCAGCACCTCGGCCACGTCCGTCACTTCGGCGCGCGGCTGCACCACGCCTTCCAGCATCAGGGCACAGTTGGGACAGGCCACCGCCACCCGCTGCGCCCCCGTGGCCCGGATCTGCTCCATGCGCACATCGGGTATGCGCCGCTTGCCGGGAATATCGGTGTAACTGGCACCGCCGCCCCAGCCGCAGCACATGGACCGCGGTCCGGCGCGGTCCATTTCCCGCACGTCACCGGCGACGGCGGCCAGGATCTCGCGCGCGGCGCCATACTCGCCGTTGTAACGCCCCAGATAACAGGGATCGTGATAGGTCAGGGCCCCGGACAGCCGCCGCGCCGGTGTCAGCCGCCCCTCCCGCAGGAGGCGCGCCAGCAGGACCGTATGATGTTCCACGGTATAGCGGCCGCCGTAGTGCGGGTATTCGTTCCCGATCGTATGCAGGGCATGGGGATCGGCGGTGACGATGCGGTCGAAGCGGCGCCGTTCCAGGGTGGCGATATTGCGCCGGGCCTGTTCCTCGAACAGGGCCTCGTCGCCGAGTCGCCGCGCCAGGTGACCGCAGTCCAGCTCGGCCTCGCCGAGTATGGCGAAATCCAGCCCCGCCTTGCGCAGCAGTTTGACCAGGGTCCGCAGCGTGCTCTGGTTGCGCAGTTCGAATCCGCCTTCGCCTGTCCACAACAGTACGTCGCAGCGGCCGCCTTCCTCCAGCACCGGCACCTGCAGATCCGTTGCCCAGGCCTGGCGCGCCGACAGGGGCCGGCCGCAGGCCGTGTCGGTGTCGCGCAGTTCCTCCAGGACAGCGGCGCCCTTGCCCGGTGTGGCGCCCAGTTCCAGGGTCTGGTGACGGCGCAGATCCAGCACCGCGTCCACGTGTTCGATCATCATGGGGCATTCATACACGCAGGCCATGCAGGTGGTGCACGCCCATACGGTGTCCCCGTGCAGCATGGAACCGACCAGGGGCCGGTCGCGGCCGCCGCGGGCCGCGCCGATCGGGTGGCCGGGGTGACCGTTGCCGGCGTAGCCGGCATCTCCACCGTCATGTTCGGCCGCGGCCAGATCCTGAATGAGTTTCTTGGGATTCAGCGGCTGGCCGGCGGCGAACGCCGGGCAGGCCGCCTCGCAGCGGCCGCATTGCACGCAGGCGTCGAAGGACAGCAGCTGGTTCCAGCGAAAATCCACGGGTGACGCCACGCCGAGCTGTTCATCGTCCAGGGACAGCGGCCGTGCCGCGGTATCGGGCCGGTTGCCGCTGAAGCGTGCCGGGCGCGGATGGGCGGCCAGGTGGAGCAGGCCGTTGACCCCGTGACGCATGGCACGTGCGCCGACGCCGGCGTACAGCACCAGACAGGCCCAGCCGCCGATCAGCAGCAGGGCTATGCCCGCGGGCGAACCCCAGTCCAGCGGGGCGATAACGCCGGAGGCCGGCAGGGAGGCAACGGTAAAGAACACAACAAAGGCGGCCAGCGCCCAGGGCAGGCGATCGAAGCTGCCCCGGGACAGGCGCGCGGGCAGCGGCCGGGCCAGGCGCCGCCGGAACACCAGCACGGTGCCCACGGCCATCACGCCGAGGGCGGCAAACAGCAGCGCCAGAACGGCGGGCCGGCGGACGCCGGCAACGTGTACCACAAGAATGAGCGCACTGGCGGCGACGAAACCGCCGGCCGCCAGCATGTGCATGCGCGCGGCCCCGCGCCCGCTGTCGCGTCCCGTGCCCGGCAGGGGATCGCGGTCGACGGCATCGTGCACGTGTACCAGGTAACGCTGCGGCACCCGCACCAGGCCCCTGAGTACGGACACGCCGGCGGGACGCCCGCCGCTCCAGGCGCGCATCCGCAGAAGCAGGCTCAGCACCAGGGCCGCCAGGCCCAGCAGCAGTATCCCGCCCGCAACCGGTTCAGCCGTCATTAGCCTGCACGCCGTTCATTCGCCGCGGTTCCCGATCAAAAGTCCTTGCACAGGCGCAGGGAATCGTAGATGGCGGCGTGTATGTCCCGCGCCGACACGCAGTCGCCCACGCGATACAGCAGGTAATCCCCCTCGAAAGCGGGTTCCGGCTGCGGCCGCGCTGCGTACAGGGCCTCCAGATCCACCTGGCCGTGGTTGCGGCTCCCCGGCTTGAGTTCGTAGTACAGGCCTTCGTTGGGGACGACGCCGTTTTCCACGATGACCTGGTCGACCACGCGCTCTTCCTCCTGGGCGGTGTATTCATTGCGCAACACCGCCACCAGCTTGCCGTTCTCGCGATAGATATCGCGCAGCCCGAAGTTGGGCGTGAAAATCACCTCCTGCTCCAGCAGCCGCTTGTTGTACACCGGGCGCACGGTGCCACCCAGATCCTCGCCGATACTCATGTCGGGACTGATGATTTCCACCAGGCTGCCGCGGCTGGCCAGGTAGTCCGCGCAGGTGGCACCGGCGTACGTGCCGAGAACGTCGTAGATGAGTACGTTTTCGCCCGGCTGCGCCGCGCCGGAGAAGATCTCGTGGGTGCTGACCACCTTCAGATCCGATTCTCCGCGCCAGCTGGCAAAACCATCCAGGCTGGGCCGGGCGCCGGTGGCAAGTACCACGATGTCCGGCTGCAGTTCCCGGATCCGCGCGCTGTCGGCCTCGGTGTGAAAGCGGATATCGACGCCCAGCCGGTCCAGTTCCATGGACAGCCAGCGCGTGATCTGGGCCATCTGGTCGCGGGCCGGGGCCCGCGTGGCCAGGTTAATCTGGCCGCCCAGTTCACCGCTGCGTTCCAGCAGGGTGACCTCGTGGCCGCGCTCGCCGCAGACGCGCGCCGCCTCCATGCCGCCGGGCCCGCCGCCAACCACCACCACACGCCGGCGCTCGGGGGCTTTTTCAAACCGGTTCGGCATGGTCGCCTCGCGGCCGACGGCGGCGTTCTGGGAACAGGCCACATCGAGACCGGAATACATGCGGTTGATACAGTAGTTTGCGCCCACGCACAGGCGGATCTGATCCACGCGTCCCTCGCGCGTCTTGTTGACCAGGTGCGGATCGGCAATGTGGGCACGGGTCATGCCGACCAGGTCCACGTGCCCTTCCTCCAGGATGCGCGCCGCGGACACCGGATCCTTGATGTTCTGGGCATGGATGACGGGCACGTCCACCTCCGCCTTGATGGCGGACGCCAGATGCAGGAACGGCGCCGGCGGGTAGGCCATGTTGGGCACCAGGTTCGCCGCCAGGGCGTTGGTATCGGCGCCGGAACCGATGACGCTGATGAAGTCGATAAGCCCGGATTCGGCATAGTAGCGGGCGATGCGCAGCATCTCCGGCTGATCCATGGCGCCTTCGTGGAACTCGTCGCCGCACATGCGCATGCCGACCACGTAATCATCGCCCACGGTGCGGCGGATCTCCCGGAAGACTTCCATGCCGAAGCGCATGCGGTTTTCGAAACTGCCGCCGTAGTCGTCCTCGCGGAAATTGGTCAGCGGCGACCAGAACTGGTCGACCATGTGCTGGTGGGCGGCGGAGATTTCGATGCCGTCCAGGCCGGCCTCGCGCACGCGCACGGCGGCGCGGCCGAAGTCGCCGATGATGCGTTCGATGTCCTCGCTCTCCATCACCTTGCAGTTGGCGCGGTGCACCGGTTCGCGCTGGCCCGAGGGCGACAGCAGGTTGGGCCAGTCGAAACCGTCCCAGCGGCTGCGCCGGCCCATGTGGGTCAGCTGTATGGTGATGGCCGCGCCGTGTTCGTGCACCGCGTCGGCGACGCGGCGCAGGCCGGGGATAATGGCGTCGGTGGCGACGTTGAGGGAATTCCACCAGCCCGTGGGGCTGTCGATGGACACCGGTGAGGAACCGCCGCACATGGTCATACCGATGCCGCCTTTCGCCTTTTCGGCGTGGTAGGCCACCAGCCGGTCGGTGGGCAGACCGTCCTTGGCGTACACTTCGGAATGGGAAGTGCTGACGATGCGGTTGCGGATGGTGACCTGCTTGATCGTCAGCGGCTCGAAGATCTTGTCAAACTGGCCCATGGCACTTCTCCTCGAGTAAATGTCCCGGCCCGTACAATACTGTTGCCAGCCTATACGCACCGGTTCTGGAACAAGCGCACGGCTGCGACGGGCGCTTGTTCAAATGCGTCATTTTTCCGGCGAAGACAGGCAAGGACGGCGCCGCCGGCGCCGTCCTTGCCCCATCGACACCCCTTCTAGCTCTTCGGTAAATCCTTGTTCGGATCGAAGAACGGGAAACGGCACACCTCCGCGGTTACCGGCCCGCCCCCGTCATTGCGCATCACCTCAACCGTGGTGTCATCGTCGGTATAGGCGATCTGCAGCATGGCGAAGGCGATGTTGAACCCCAGCTTGGGCGAGAAAAACGCGCTGGAAACGTAGCCGATAGACTGTTCCGTGGCGGGATCCTGCACCGGCCAGAAGTCCTGGATGTACCAGTCTATGGGATCACCCTGCATACGCAGGCCGACCAGCTTGCGGGTCAGACCACGGTTGCGGATCTCCAGCAGGGACTGCTTGCCGATAAATTCCGGCTTGCTGAAATGAACATGCCGATCCAGCCCCACCTCGAAGGGATTGGTTTCCACATCCATGTCCTGGCCGTAGGAAAGAATGCCGGCCTCGAGACGACGGATGTGGCTGGGCGCGATCACCTGCAGATTGAACTCGCGTCCCGCCTCGACCAGGGTATCCCAGAGCTGATCGGCCTTGGCGGTGGCGTCATAGAGATAAATCTCGTAACCGACCTCCGCGGAAAAGCCCGTCCTGGAAATAATGACCCGCATGTCCCCGAGCTGTGCCGGACGCACATTGTAGTAGGGAATGTCATTGACCAGGGGACCGAACAGTTTCTCCATCAGCGGACGCGACTTCGGACCCTGGATCTGGACGGGACAAACGTCGATCTCCCCGATGGTGACGTCATAACCGGCCGCGAAATTCACGCCCTGGGCCCAGAGGCAGACGTCGGAATCGGAGATGCTCAGCCAGATCTCGTCCTCGGCGACGCGCAGCAGCACCGGATCATTGATAATGCCGCCATGCTCGTTGCAGAGAATGACATAGCGCGCCTGGTTAACCGGGCAGTGGTTGACCAGATCGCGGGTGACGAGCAGATCCGCGAAAGCCAGCGCATCCGGTCCCTTGATGCGTATCTGCCTTTCGACCGCTACGTTCCAGAGAGTGACATCATTGGTCAGGTACTCGTACTCCTTGAGCAGGCCGCCGTCCTCCGGACGCACGTAGGCGCGGGGATGATACATATGATTGTAGACGCTGTAGGCATAGCAGCCGTGCCGTTCCGACAGGTGCCAGTACGGCGACTTGCGCACACGCGTGGAGATAAGCATCCGGGCGGCACTGTCTCCGCTCTGGCGCAGGTTAACCGGCACGTGCCGCCGGCCGTTAGCCAGCCAGTCGTCATCGTGTGTGTGAAAAGTTTCGTCGACGACCGCCAGGTGCGCCTCGGCGTGAGGCAAGGCAGTTTCAGGCTCCCGCGTCTCGGGAGATTCGCTCTGATCCATGGTGTAATCCTCTGTCAGTAATGAACGTGCCGCAGCAACCGCAAGCCCGCCGCTGCTTTTAGAAGTGTAGAGGCGCACATGTGCTCACCTTGTCTGGAAGCGACAACAATTGGCGTAAAGGAGACAAAAAGAGGGTGAGGGGTAAGGCGGGAGGGGTAAGGAGTAATGGTTATAAACTTGATGACGTTTACACCTCACTCCTCACACCTTACACCTCACTACTTAAATATGTCCTGGAGTTGTACACTGGTCCCGGATGAAATGGACGGTCTGGAAGGAGGACCCATGGCGATAAAAAAGAGTGGCATTGATGAAAGTCGCCTGCAGCGGGTGACCGACTCCATCGCACATGACGTGAAAAGCGGTTTCTATGACGGCGCCCAGGTGGCCATTGGCCGTGGCGGCGAACTGCTGCTGAACGAGGCCGTGGGCTTTGCCGACCGTGCCGCCCGGCGGGAACTGGAACGGGACGATATCCTGGTGCCCTTCTCCATCAGCAAGCAGCTGGTGGTCGCCGTCGTGCTCAGTTACGTGGAACGGGGCCTGCTGTCCCTGCACGCGCCGGTCGCCGAGGTATTGCCGGAATTCGGTGTCCGCGGCAAACAGTCGGTCAGTCTCGTGCACCTGCTGACTCACACCGGCGGTGTCATTGCCGATGTTCCCATGCTGCCGCCGGAAGACATCATCGACCTGGAGAAATTCACCGCCTTCGTCTGCGCCCAGGCGCCGGAGGCACCGCCCGGCGAGCGCGTGGTCTATTCCAAGCTGGGAGCGCACGCCGTCATGGCCTCCATGCTGACGGCGGTGGATCCCGGAGGACGGGACTTCGCCACCCTCATGCGCGAGGAACTGCTGGAGCCGCTGGGCATGCAGGACACGCAGCTGGGCCCGCCACCCGGCGACCGCTACGTCGCACCGGTGGTCACCCGCTACCGGCGGCCGGCCGGCATGTTCATGCCGGAAGTCATCGAATTGTCCGCGCAGCTGGTCCTGACGCCGGGGGCGGTGCTGCCCGGTGCCGGCTACACCACCACGGCCGGAGATTTCTACAAGTTCGCCGATCTGCTGCGCGGCGGCGGCGCGCGTGGGGATTTTCGCCTGCTGTCACCGGCCATGCTCGAACTTGCCGCCCGCAATTACACGGGCACCATGACCAATTCCCTGCTGGACTACGCGGTGGGCCTGCGCAACTGGTCACCCTGGCCGGCCTATCACGGCCTCGGCTTTTTCGTGCGCGGCGAGGCGCTCACCCCCGGACCGCTGCCCAACCTGGCCATGACGGGGACGTTCGGCGGCTGGGGAGCCGGCACTTCGGTATTCTGGGTCGAGCCGAACCGGGATCTGAGTTTCGTGCTGATCACCACGGGCGTGTTGGAGGACAGCGATCACCTGCAGCGCGCCCAGCGACTGGGTGACATGGCACTGGCGGCGGTGACGGCCTGACGGGGAGAAGCGGGACGGCCCGGGGAAGTGTCAGTTCTGGTGATCGGCGCTGACCCGCGCCTCCCACAGATCGATGCCCATACATACCGCCGCCTCGCGACCGCGATAGTAGCCGTGGAGGCGGCGGATGCGCCGGTAGCCGAGATTCTCGTAAAAACGCTGTGCACCGGTGTTGCCGGCACGCACTTCCAGGTAAATGATGGAAACGCCGGCGACCAGGGCCGAGTCCTCCAGCCACTCGATCAGGCGCCGTCCCACTCCTTCGCGCCGGTAGATGGGCTTCACTGCCAGCAGATCCAGGTGCGCCTCCTCGTCACCGAAACGCATGATGGCGAACCCGGCGATGCGCGTGCCGCTTTTTGCAATCAGCACGACACTGTCCCGGGAGTGGATGTGTTTCCGCACCCGGGCCGGCGTCCAGGACCAGCCCAGGCCGGACTCGATGAACTCCCGCGACATCGCAGCCAGATGCCCCGCATCGGCGATCCGCGCCAGTCTGAAATCGATCTCTATAGCCATTACCGCTGCAGCCGGTTTCTCATCGTTCCGGATCAAGAATACGCGAAAACCGGGGCTGGAAAAAGCGGGACCTTCCCGGGCCCGCGTTCCCACCTGAACGCCATCCCTGTTATCCTGTGCGCCGGTAAATCAATACAGGGAGGAAGTCATGGGTTTTGCCTTATCCGATATGCAACTGACCAGCCCCGCCTTCACACAGGATGGCGACATCCCCGCCAGGCACACGGGCGAGGGGGAGGATGTCTCGCCGGCCCTGGCCTGGACAAACGCACCCGACGGCACGCAGTCCTTCGCCGTCGTCTGTCACGATCCCGATGCGCCGCTGATAACCAGTCGGGGGACCTATGGTTTCGTGCACTGGGTGCTGTATAACATTCCGGCATCGACCACGGAACTGGATGAAGTCACGGAAGCGTTTACCGCCGGCAAGAATGACTTCGGCAAACAGGGTTACGGTGGCCCCATGCCGCCCAACGGCCACGGCGTGCATCGCTACTACTTCTGGGTCCTGGCCCTGGATCGGGATTTCGAACTGGAAGCGGGTCTCACCCTGTGGGAACTGCTGGAGAAAATCGAACCCCACGTCATCGGCATGAACCGCCTGGTGGGGAATTATGAAAGGAGTTAGGAGCTGGGAGCTCGGGATTAGAAACTCGTAATCTATAGCCGTTGCCGTTACTTGTAGCTTGTGGCTTGTAGCTTGTAGCTGCCGTTACAGCCAGCCCTTGCGCTTGAAATACCAGTACGGGGCGATGCCCGACAGTACCATCAGGCCCAATGCCAGGGGGTAGCCGAACAACCAGTGCAGTTCCGGCATGAACTTGAAGTTCATGCCGTAGATGCTGGCAACCAGCGTCGGCGGCAGGAAGACAACGGCGGCAATGGAAAAGATCTTGATGATCTGGTTCTGCTCGATATTGATGAATCCCTGGGTGGAATCCATCAGGAAGTTGATCTTGTTGAACAGGAAAGTGGTATGCGACATCAGGGTATCGAGGTCGCTCATAACCTCCCTGCAGGTCTGCTGCACTTCCTGCCGGTCGCGCAGGTGCCGCTGCAGAAACGTCACCGAGCGCTGAATGTCCATGAGGCAGAGGTGGATTTTGCCGTTGCTGTCCTCCAGCTTTGCCAACTGATCGATGGCGTCCTCCAGGTCCGAATCGTTTTCCTCCAGCACCAGGCGACTGGCCTCCTCCAGTGCACGGTGAATATCCTCGAGGCTGTCGGCCAGGTTCTCCACCTTCTGTTCGAACAGGGTGATCAGTAATTCCGCCGGCGTCGTGCTATGCACCTGACCGCGCCGGGCGCGCATGCGCAGCAGGCGGAAATCGGCCAGTTCGATGTCGCGCACCGTGATCAGGCGCTGCGGCTGCAGGATGCAGGCAACGGTGGTGGTAACGTGACGTCCCTCGCTCTGCGTCAGGAACAGCGAATGCACATGGATGCCGGCGGCGTCCACAAAGAAACGTGCGGAAGCCTCGATTTCATCCACATCGTCCGATTCCGGCAGCTCGGTATGCAGCAGCATCTGCAGCTGTTCGCGTTCCGCCTCGTTAGGTTCCTGGGCGTCGATCCAGGCCGCCTGCCGGATTTCATCGGCACTGGCGCCGGCCGCCGGCTGTTCGACGATGGAATTATTCTTTATGGCAAACAATCGCAACATGGCTGTTTCCTATCGGATAGGCACCGGTTATATCTCTGTCACAGCGGCGGGGATGCGGCACTGTTCCGGGATCCGCTGCCGGCAGGGCCGCCGGGGCCGGAACGCGCGTTGTCATTTGACGCAAGTATAGACCAAGGCCGTGCGCCGGTAAATTCAGCCGCGCGGCCACAGCCACGGCCGGGGATATCCGTCTTCGGCGGCAGGAACGTGAATGGCGATACCGGGTCAAAAATACCAGGAAGAGACATGCCGGACGCAAGGAGGTGAAGGACATGAGCAGGGTAAAGCTCGCAACAGTCAGCGAAGTGCCGGAGGGAGACATGATCATGCGTATCCACGAAGGCAGCTTCGTTACTCTCGCCAAGGTCGACGGCGAGATTTACGCCCTGAACGACATCTGCACGCACCAGGAAGCCCCCCTGCACGAAGGGGAACTGGGTGCGCACGAGGGAAATCCGTATATGCTAACCTGTCCCTGGCATGCCGCCCATTTCGATATCCGTGACGGCAGCGTGCGCCAGGAGACGCCGTGGGCGACGACTGCCACGACCTACGACGTCGACATTCAGGGCGAAGACATCTACGTGGATCTGTGACCAGCGCATGGCGATCACAATTGAGATCAATGCCATCAAGGCCTGGCAGGAAACGCCGTCGGTACGCACGTTTGCCTTCGAGCCGACGGATCCCTCCTTCGAATATGAGCCCGGCCAGTACGTCTCGGTGGAACTGACGGGCGTGGACGATCCGCGCGGACCCATGCGCCCGTTTACCCTATCCTCCAGTCCCACGGAACGGGGTAGCCTGCGCATTACCAGCAAAATGACCGGCACCCCGTTCAAGGAAGCCCTGT
>Ga0102944_1001983_pt1 | contig 12566 bp, 7 predicted proteins | sample SalPonD_shore_MG_FD_78172 | JGI IMG/M metagenome (GOLD analysis project Ga0102944, IMG submission 78172) | Salt pond soil microbial communities from South San Francisco under conditions of wetland restoration - Salt Pond MetaG... | ecosystem: Environmental > Aquatic > Marine > Intertidal zone >...
CCGGGTTCCGGGTTCCCGTGTCTCTTTCCTCTTACACTCTTTTCCCTTCGTTCGGCTTAAAACTCCCCGGTATACCGCTCCTTGAGATACGCCCAGGCGGTCCCGCTGGCGAAGTACACCAGGGAGACCCAGGCCAGAGTCGTCTGCAGGGTCGCCACCCGGGCGGTGTAGTTTGCGCCGCCGCCCAGGAAGAACCGGAGGGGCAGCACAAAACAGGCCACCAGCGCGCCCACGGCGATCACGCCCAACGCCCACACCCAGGCCGGAATCGGCGCCGCTATGAGCGTCGGCCGCTGTGCCGCGGCCGGGGGCTCGTTGGCGGCCGGTGTGGCCGTCTCCGCCGCCGTTTCGATAGGCGCCGGACCCAAGGCGTCCGCCGGCTGCCGCGCTCCCGCCCACGCCGCCAAGCTAATATACAACAGGGCCGTCAAAATCCAGGTGGGCACCAGCAGGAAGAACAAATGCACCGTGCCGGTCTGCCACAGGATCACCGCCACCGCGATGGCGATGCCCCAACTTGCCAGAGCCGGCACGTTCCACCGCTGCCCCCGCCGGCTCGCCCAGTACCGGGTGAATCCCATCCGGGGAAACAGCCAGTGTTCCACCACCACAATGGTTCCGATGGGCACCAGCAGCAAGCCGTACACCCCCACGAAATCCAGCAGCCGTGTGAACACGAACGGCGAGCAGGCGATCAGCGTGGTCAGCGCCCCCGCTATCAGGGTCACCACCCACCGGGGCCAGCCCGGTGATACCGCCTGAAAGGCCAGGCCGGCCCGGTACAAGGTCGGATTGGACGTCGTCCACCCGGCGATCACCACCGCCACGGCCCCGGCGACCCCCAGGGCCGCAAACGCCACCGCCCCGGCATCCAGCTGAATCAGGGGCGTTCGCAGCAGCAGCGCCGCCCCTGCGCCCATAATCCCGGCGGCCACCCAGGCCAGGTAATGCCCCATGAACATCCCGATGGCCGAGTACAGCCCGTAACTGGCTTTTTTCGCGTACCGGAACAGCGCCATGTCCGACAGCCCCAGGTGCATGGCCAGGTTCGCAATCCAGGCGAACGCCGCCACGTGCCAGAAGCCCAACGCCGGTGTCCCCGGCGTGGCCGGCGTCCCGGTCCAGACGGCCGCCTTCGCCAGCCGCCAGAAATCTCCCAGGCTGTGCAGTGTGCCGATCTCCGGTACCGACGCGGCCAGCCGCGGCAGCAGCACCAGCGCTCCCGCCACGAACATCAGCAGCAGCCACGGCGCCGTCACCGACGCAAACTGAGCCAGCCGCTTAAACCCCAGAATGGCCAGGGTCACCACCACCGCGCCCACCACCAGCACCACCAGCACGAACCGGAGGTCCTGCGGAATCCACCCTGTCTGCGGCGCAATCCCGAACGGCAGCCGCACCGCCGACGCCGACACCGTAATCATCGCCCCCGCCAGCACGCAATAAAGGGTCGCGTTTAACACGTTATACAGCAGCGTCACCCCCGGGCCCGCGATCTTCCGCAAATACCAGTACAACGTCAGCCGGGTGTCCACGGCGATGGGGGCGCACACCAGCGTCCAGGACAACACCGCCAGCAGGTTCCCCAGCAGCAGCCCGAACAGGATGTCCGGCACCGCCGCCCCCCAACTCACGAACAACGCGCCGATCACGAACTCCGTGGCCGCCACGTGCTCCCCTGCGAAGTTCCCCGCGAAGTGCCGCCCCGGCTCAAACCGGTCCGGCGTCACCGGCTCCCGGTCAAATTCATACATCGCATCCAGCCGCGCCACCGCTTCCTGGCCGGCCGCCTCCTGTGCTCCCGCTACAGTTTTACTCTTTGCATTCATAGCACTTTTCCCATCCTTCCGACGTCAGACAGATTTAAAAATTGACCATAGTCCGCGTGTTCTCGGTTCCTGTAATATATTCATGAATCCCTGACTGCCAGCACCTTTTCTTCATACGTATTCACCGTTTCCAGCCACTGCCACCCCGGCGGGACGTCCTGGCGGCGGCAATATTCATCCCACACCGCCCCAAACGCCAGGGTTTTCAGTTCCTCCAGGTACGCCAGCCGGGCGGTAAAATTTCCCTCCCGCTCCAGCCGGCGTAACATCTCCCCCGGCTCCAGCAAGGCATAGAGCAGCGCCTTCAGCATATTCCGGGTCCCGATGACCCAGGCCGCTACCCGGTTAATGCTGGCGTCAAAGAAATCGAGGCCGATGTGAATCCGGTCCAGGTAGCCGCCCCGGACCCATTCCAGCGCCAACTCCCGGACCTCGTCGGACAACAGTACCACATGGTCGCTGTCCCACCTGACACCCCGGCTGACGTGAAACATAGCCTGATCCAGATAGGTGAACAACGCGGAGATCTTGTCCGGGATCTGCTCCGTGGGATGGAAATGGCCCGTGTCAACACACAGCAAGGTGTCCGTGGTCAGCGCATAGCCAAGATAGAACTCGTAGGATCCCACTACGTAGGCTTCCGTGCCGATCCCGAAGAGTTTACTCTCCACCGAATCCAGCACATGCGCGGGATCATATTCTTTGGAAAAAATATCATCCAGAGAAGCCTTCAGCAATTGCCGGGGCGATTTCCGATCCGCCGGCAAATCTTTGTATCCGTCCGGGATCCAGTAATTATTAATACAGGGCGTACCCAATTCCTTCCCCATGTGACTCGCAATTTGCCGGCACGCCTTGCCGTGATCAATCCAGAACCGGCGGATACCGTCATCGGCACTGGCCAGGGTGAAGCCGTCGGCGGCCTTGGGGTGTGAAAAAAACGTGGGGTTGAAATCGATCCCCAGGTCGTGTTCCTTCGCCCAGTCAATCCACCGGGCGAAGTGTTCGGGCCGGAGTTCATCCCGTTCCACGACCGCCCCATCGGTCTCGGCATAGATGGCGTGCAAATTGATGCGGTGGGTGCCGGGGATGAGCCGGTGCGCGGCTTCGAAATCCATGCGGAGTTGATCCGGGGTGCGTGCCTTCCCGGGGTAATTCCCGGTTGCCTGCACCCCGGATCCCTCCAATCCCAGATCGTTCTCGAAACCGCCGACATCATCCCCCTGCCAGCAATGGATGGAAATTGGAATGCCCGCCAGCTGTTCCAGCGCCGCTTCGGTATCGACACCCAACCCGGCATATTGATCCCTGGCTTGCTGGTACGCATCCTCAGCGGTCTCTCCCGATAGTGCCATACATTCACCTCTCTTTGCAATCATTGGATTTGATAATCGACATCCGGCCGTCCGCCGGAGAGAATGTACTCAGATCGAACCTACTGCTTTCCTGCCTTCAAAAGTCCGGTGTGTCATGTTCGGTCACCGGAGGATCATCTCTCCACATCATTTTCAGTCTGCCGGTTCTCTGCATCGCAGCCGGGTGCTCCGTGGAATATTCTATACGCCCACGGTGAAAAAATGGCGGAGAAACCCCGCACGTTCCCCCGCCATTTTTCGTCCTGCACTCAACCACCACCTCGATCATCGTTCCGTAAGAACCTTAGAACGAACCGCCTATCGTGATGCGGTTGACGTTGTTAAACAATCCGAGGTTGGAGTAGGCATAATCAAACTTCAGGTTAATGCCGGCAATCCCGTACTTCAATCCGAAGCCCAGATTTAATCCTTCCTCGTCGTAGTTGAATTTATATCCGGCGCGCAAGGCAATCATATCTCCGTACCAGTACTCGCCTCCCACGTGGAGTCGCTCGGAATAATCCCTGGGATGCAGCGCATCCACTTCCAGCACGAACGACTGATTGGAGACACCGCCCAGGAGATCCAGCATATCCATGGCCGCACCAATCCGGAAGGTCAGCGGCAGTTCGAAGGTATTTTCCTCGTATCGGATCTGCTGGGAAAAGTTGCGCACGCTCATCCCGAAACGCAGACTTTTCCATCCCGGATAAAAGATGGTGCCGATGTCATAGGCCAGCGTGGAGACCGAATTCTTCACGGTGGACCCATCCGGCATCAGGTTGGACCCCAGGTGCTGAGAGGCATACTTGATTTGCCCCCCGATTCGGAATTTATCGGTGAGCCCCCTGGCGTAGGAAAACCCCACCACATAGGCGCCCACATCCACATTCCCGGTTTCGTCGTATCCCTGGGTATTATCGGCGACCCGGGTGCCGATGAGGGTGCCGTAATCCATGGAGACGAAATTCGCACCGATCACCCCCAGGTTTCCCAGATTCTTGGCAATGGCGCCGGCATTCAGCCCCATGCTCGCGATCCAGTTTACCCGGCTGGCGAACACATCGCCGCTGGTCGTCATCTCCGCCAGGCCGGCGGGGTTATAGAACATGGCGTCGGCTCCGTAACTATTCATAATGGCAGCACCGGCCATGGCCGCCGGTCTGGCCGCCACGTCCACTTTCAGGAATTGCATCCCGGTCTGCCCCACTTTTTTCACCTGCTGATCCTGGGCAGAGACCGGAATAGCATAAAAAAGCAGCAGTAACAGTATACCTATACCAGGTATGATATATTTGTTTCTCATGGTAATTACCCTTTCCAATATCTTCCGAAGTTCGAATCCTGTCATTCCCATAGGATACCTCATCGGACGATTGCGAATTTCACGATGTGCGATTCGCCCTCCGGAGTTTCGACATGGGCTACATATACACCGCTGACCACCAGCTGCCCGGTTTCACTCACCATATGATTTTCCGGCAAGTTCCCCCAGGCCTCGTCTCCGGATCCGTCGGTATGCTCCAGGGTTTTCACCAGGTCCCCGCTGGAAGTATAGATGCGGATCGTACACTGCGGAGGCAAATTCACGAACAGAATCTTGTGTGGTTCGCCGACGAACTGGATCTCCTGGGCGGAGATATTGAAGGGATTCGGCACCACCCGAATTTCGGAGAGCAATTCCCCCGGCGGCCGGGTCAGGTGCGCAGCCCGGGTGGTTCGGTTCCGGTAGCGTCCGCTTTCCAGCACTTCTTTCGTCCCGAACACGCCGGGATCGTTGCTGGTGCCGTCATCAAAAGCGGTGACATAGTAATAATAGGCGACTCCGCGTTTGGCGGCATCATCTTCATACTCATGGGTCAGGGAGTTCCCCGTCCCGGCACCACACGCGAAAACGCGCTCCCATTGGCCGATCAACTGATTCTCCTGCACCGTGGGTCCGGGATTACCGGACGCCCGGTAGACCCGGTAGCCCGCAAAATCCCCGGCCGATTCCGCCACATCATCCCACTTGACCACTATCTTGTCCGGCAGTGACTGGACTTCAATGGAAGGCGCCGGAGGGGCTGATGGCACGTTATAGTTGTGCCGGGCGTTCCACTGGGCATTATATAAGTTGCGATGGAGTGAATCTATCGAGGTAAATACCCAGCTATCTTTGGCTTTATCGTTGTCATCGGAGGTCAGATCCGGATGCGCGGTGTACTGGGGACGCAGTTTAAACGCGCCCTGCCAGGTGGAAGCGGCATCGCCATCCAGCCAGGCGGTTCCCACATCCCAGGCCTTTTCCGGACTGATGGAGCCCATGCCCCGGGCATACACAATGGTGACCGAATCATGAGGTGCCAGGGTCCAGGGGCCAAAACTGGACATGCTCACCGCCCGGGCGGTCCACCAGGATACATCATTCGGATATTGAAGCCCGGCTTCATCCGTTCGGATTTCATGCCGGGGTGTTAATGCCGGTGGACTGGGGTACATATTCATGCCCACGTGCGTGGTGCCCTCCACCAACAGATCCCACAACTGTTGCCGCTGATCATCGGTGATTTCATAGATCTGCAGTTTGTCGTAGGGCAAATCCTGGTCATACACCCCGGTCGCCTGCGGCTGCTCCACCCAATCAGTGGTATCGCCGGGGGCTGTATCCACGTGCACAAAGGCATCGCCGGCAGCCCACGGCATCCGGAGATAGCCGGTTCCGGGATTGGGATCTCCGGCGTTATCGTAGTCAGATCCCCTGGTCCGTGCAGGATAATAGTACGTCATCCGCAGCGAATCTCCGGGGAACTCCCCGTAGGCACTGGTCCACCACATCTCGCTGTGCCAGGTATGACCATAGTGCGCTTCCCGGGAATAGTAGAAATCCTTTACCGTCTGGTTCGGCAGTTCAATGTCCGGGTCCAAATCCGTATTCCCGGTATTGATGAAGGTCCAGATGTACATATGGTAATCGTCATGGTTGGTCTCATCCCAGCCGAGGACCCGCTGATGAATAGTCACTCCCATCATGGTATTGAACCACGACTCCACCATCACATCCGCCGTCCCGGGGATCTTCTCCGGGGCCACCGATTCCCCTTCCAACGGGAAGGGCTCCTCCAGGTGGACCCCATCCACCACGGACGACGGCGGCTGCTGCCGGTAATATTTATGGATGGTCAACCCGTCCTCTTGTGGCACAGGCATCCAGTTCTGGGTGGGACTCACCCCGGCGTGTCCACCACCGGCTCCCCAGATGGCGTGAATCGCCCCGCTGGAATCTTCCCAGTCTCTGGTCAACATGTGCTGCCCGGTGGTTTCGAAGGTATTTTCTACGAAATCATCAAAATAGTAATAACCGATATAGGCTTCCGACTGTGCCTGGTCGCCGTTGCTTTTGATCTTGTCATGGAATTTCCCAACGGCTATCCATTTCAAGGCCTGAGCATGGAGCGATGGCAGCGCCGAAAACACAAGTAAAAGGCTCGCCAGTATTATTGTTATTTTCTTCACAACAAAACTCCTGTTCATGTTTGATTTCTGCTCTTCCCGCAAGTCACCATCGCCGGCAGGAGCTAGCGGTCCGATCTGTCCTTCCGGCCGGTACCGTCACTCGGTACTTAGAAATCGAACCGGAATCCGAAGGTGACATACCGTGGATTCAGGTAAGTCAGGAATCCGCGATTCGGCATGTCGATATACGGTTTATCCTTGCTTTTCACGTCCCCCGGTTTATCATTCCCGGCTGTTAATCCGGCCGTTTGATATTCTTCACCGGAATACATGGGCAGGTGCAGAGATTTCAGGTAATTCCGTTCGTCAATGCCGTCTTCAAAGCCCAGGGTTTCCATATATTTAAGGTTAAAGATATTGTGAATATCCGCATACAACTGGAGGTTGTAATCGCCGAGTCTCATCGTCTTGCTGAGTCGGCCATCTATCAGAAAGCGATCTTTCCACTGGATATTATCCTGCAGTTGATAGGTTTCCAGGGGGTCCCATGTTTGATACCGGCCGGCCCGGTACTGGAACAAGAGCCCAACGCGCCAATTCCCCAGCGGGTGAATATTGCCGAACCGGCCACCGAAATTCTGGGGGGTCGTCAGCATGAACTGGGCGCGTGCCACCGGCCGGGGTAACGGTTTCTCCTGTTTGGGATTCTGCAGCCCCTCGATCCGCTGCCGCCGCTGATCCTCAAAATAATGCTGCCGGCCCAGATATCCGGAGGTCCCCACCATATAATCGTAGTTAACCCAGCCGGTGAGCCAGGCACCAAACCGCCGTTCCAGCCGGAATTCGAAGCCCCGGATATCCTCGTAGTTATTACTTTCGGCTGTCGCATAATTCACCGTACCGCTGAAATTCGTATACCGGACGTCGCCAGTTTGGTGCGTGATATCCTTGTAGTACCCGGACAGGTGCACCAGGAACTGGCCGAAACTGCTTTCTACACCCAGCTCGTAGGCCACCGTTCTGGGGATCTGCAGGGACGGATTCCCGATCCGGCTAATCCCGTCCGTATCATATTGGATATCAAACATGTCGTGGGAACGTGGCATGGAATAAAAATGCCCGTAATTAAAGTAGAGCTTGGAATTCGTCGATATGGGATGTGAAATCCCAATCCGGGGGCTGACCTTAAAGTGGCTCTCGGTATCCGCCGTGGGCGCGACGTCCGTGAACACTGTCCGGTACAGGCGGCTAAAATACTTGGAATACCGATCCGTGGTATACCATCCCGTATTGGGGACATTGTAGTCTAACCGGACGCCGATATTGGCAATCATCCCCTCGAATTCCAGTTTATCCTGCAGGTAGGCACCCCCGCGATATGGATATTTGTGCCAATTCACCGCCCAGTGATTATCCGGCTGGGCCGGGATTAACCACTCATAGTCACTGTTCACATCATCATAGTTGAACAGCAAACCGGCTTTGATCTGGTGGTACCGGTTCAGCTGGCTGGTGATATCGAATTTGGCATTTAAGGTCTGCGTATTGGAGTGGTTGAACTGCCCGGGGCCTTCTCCGCCAATCAGCATGGCATCCCACATGGTTGAGTACTGGAAAATCCATCCATACGGGGTTTCATCCACCCGCTGGTTGCCGAACTTCCGCAGGGTGGTCGTATCCCGAAGCGACATGGGGCCCTCGGCAATGTCATGAATCGTCATGCTGGTAAGACGGAAGGTATAGAAGGTCTTATCACTCAGCACATGATCAATGGACAGCCCCAGCATCGAGCTGTACCGATCCCAGGGGTTATTGGAATTATCCCAATACAGATATCTGATACCATTGTTAAACAGGTTGTAATCATTCCCACTGGTATAAAAGCGATTGGGATTATCTGCAAACGTATGCAGTTCACCATATAATCCTTCCAGGGTAATCTTCAGATTATTGGTGACCCGGGAGGTTAATTTCAGCTGGCTGTTGGAATTGGAAAAGTAGGGACGATCGTTATTCATCGGGATCCCGAACATCTCATGATTGTTCCGATAGGAGGCAAAGAATGTCAGGTTTCCGAGGAAAGAGCCAATCACGGGGACCGGTCCTCCGAAACTGCCGTCGAGGAGATAATCCGGCTTATTTGCATAGGTCCGCGGACGCTGTCCCAGCGAATCCGAGCCCTCCATGGCATGCATCCAGATAAACCGATCCTGGGCCTGCTGGGGGGTCATGTTATTGCCGGGATCATCGTCATTCATGAGCCGGTCCGACACCGAATTCCACCCCTCGAATTCCAGGTTCTGCAGTTGTTTCTCTTCGGACCAGTCGCCGTTTTTCGTCCCTACAAACGCCACACCCGGATCCAAATACGGCCGCAGGTAGAAGTTATTCTTGTTAAAGATTGAATAGCCCTGGTGTTTCTGGTACGACGGGGCATATCGGAGATCCACGGAACCGTTATACTCAGTGGGGGATCCGTCTTTGGTCACCACGTTAATCAACCCGGACCGGATATTCCCATACTCGGCATTAAATCCGCCTTTGATCACGCTCAGTTCCTTCACTGCCGTCAGGTTCACCATCATCAACGGTTGGTTCGTCCGGTTATCCACTACCGTCAGGCCGTCAATCATGAATTGGGTTTGATCCACACTCCCGCCCCGGATCTCATTACCCTGCACTCCGGCCTGCAAACCGATGTATTCTTGCACGTCTTTAATGCCGGTGGTCTGGTTCAACTCCTGGTTCTGGACGGTGATCTCACTGGCAGATCGATCCATGGAGACCACTTCCCGCTGGGCTTCGATCGTCACGGCCTCGCCCGCGATGGCGGAGGTTTCCAGTGAAAAATCCACCGGGGTGGTATGATCCGTAGCGACCACCACACCCGTTTGGGTGACTTCGGCATACCCGATCATAGACGCCCGGACAGAATAGGTCCCAGGGTCAATATTGATGATGAAGTAATGCCCATCTTCATCGGTGGCCGCCCCCTGATCAGTGCCCTCGATGATCACGTTCACTCCGGGCAAAGCCTCACCCGTTTCCGCATCCGTGATCGTTCCGGCAATTTTTCCGCTCTGTCCGAAGGCCAGAACTGCCGGGATCGCCACCATTCCCAGCACCTTCAATAAGAGTCGCGTAAATGACATTATCCGTGTCATTCTCTTTCCCTCCTCCATTAAAATTCTGTTGTATTTCTCATGCACTCAGATTCGCCATACACTTTTCCACCATCATGCACTATCTAGAACCTTCATAGGACACCTCCTGTGATTATCGCTTTTTGAAAATCCCTGAATGCTGACAGACCATATCATCTTTCGGAAAGCAGATATGATCCGTGCAACAAAAAGAGTCTCTGTGTTCATTGGCCAGGGGCATGCAAGGGCCATTGCAACCGACCAAAACCCTGCCGGACCTGGCGGGCAATCGTTTGGAAGCTCGCCAGCGGGTCTGGCCTCAGCCAAAGAGTCAGAGAGTGCAGGCCGATTCAGGTTATCAGCATGTCAGCAGCAAGTGAAGTTGCCGTGCGGGGTGCAACTTCAACTGTATCAACAGTGTCAATCGTCGTTTTTTTCAGCGTGCATTGTGTCTTATACCCCAGTCGGAACCGTTGTAACGGTCCGATCTTCCAGGGGCACCGGCGCACAGGAGTCACGCAGAATGAGTTTTGGCTCCAGCACGACCTTTACCGGAGCCCGGCCAGGATCTTGCAGTCGCTGGAACAATAACCGGGCCGCGGTATGTCCCATTTTGTATGCGGACTGCCGAACAACCGATAGCGGGGGATGAAACGCCCGGGCCACAGGGATGTCATCAAATCCGATGAGAGAGATATCAGCAGGAATCCGTAAGTGATGTTCGTAGATTGCTTCCAGTGCACCGGTGGTGATCAGGTTATCCGCGGTGAACAGGGCGGTTGGTCTGTCAGAGAGTTCCAGCAGCTCATGCGTCAAACGCAGAGCATTTTCCGGGCGCGCTTTCCCCACTTTAATTAAGGTGTTATCCAGTGGCAAACCATTGTCTGCCAGTGCGTTCGTATATCCGATATATCGTTCTTTGAATCCCAGATAGTGCAGCGGACCGCCGATAAATCCGATCCGTCGATGGTTCAGTTTCAGCAGTTGTTCGACGGCCTCATACGCCCCCTTGACGTTGTCCACCAGGACGTGGTCAATTTCCACGGAAGTCATAGGGCCGTCGATGGACACGACAGGCAAGCCGTCCCTGACCAGGTGCACGATCAATGATTCCTCTTGTTCGGAGATGGGCGGGGCGATGATGCCATCCACCAATTCCGCCCGCATGAGATTCAAGTACCTTTCCTCCTTATCCGGATTTCCATCGGCATTCCCCAGGATCAGAACACAGTGATGTTCATTCGCCACATCTTCCACTCCCCGCGCCACCAGGCCATAGAAGGGGTTCTGGATATCCGGAATAATCAAACTGATCATCCGGGCGGCTTCGTGACGTCCCGACAACCGGCGCGCAACCCGATTCGGTTGATATCCCAACGCCTTGATGGCGGCATTCACTCTTTCCCGGGTGCGCTCGCTCACCACGTGTGGAGCGTTGAGGACCCGGGACACTGTGGCGGTGGAGACACCGGCTCGCGCAGCGACATCTTTTAGCAAGGCCATCCGGCAGGTAGCTGCCCCTTTCTCCCGGAAATATTGTTAAAATGTAAACGCTTACATTCTTTAAATTTTAAAAAAGCGCTTCTTTTCACGTTCCTGCTTTAGCGCTTGGCCGCTCAGTCTTCAGGATCAATGTAACCGCTTTCATTTCTCCGCAATAAAATAATTGTGGAGCGGCACCACAATTTGTCAGGTAGGTAAAATGAATCTGAGTGTAGATATAGAATAAAAGTTGAAGAGGACGGTGTCAAGAAAAAACTTTGCCCCGCCACTGATTGACTCGGTCGGTCACGCCACGGAAACACTCAATCCGGTCCGGAAGTCCGTGCATACCAGGACTCCATGGCTGATGGCGGGTGGCCTCGAATCCAGCAACGAGGTATTCACCCTCCTCGGTGCCGGGTATCGTGCTGTCTGCCACTGCCACTAATTCTGCGGTCTCCACGGTCCGGTCCTGTTTACTCGGGGACAATTTTATACAATCCTGCTCCATGGAATGGAATTCCGGTGGTGTATCTACGTGAGAACGTTCCGAGATCCTTGTTCGCCCAGAGATCCCGCACGGCGCACCGGTCCGGCAATCCGATGTCACGAAATGAGACGGTGCCGGGTTCGGTTGCTCCGGCGTTTGCCGATGGATCATTGATATTAAACAGGGCCACATACTTTCCGCTGCCATCCGGGATGTCCGCCACCCAGGCCACGTGCCCCCGGCTCCGTGCGAGCTCCCGGTTTCCGGTACTGTGTTGGTTCACGAATAAAACCTCCTTGTTCGTGAGCAGGGAGACGGTGAACGCATCATTATCCGGCAGGTTGCCGCCGAACATCAGGGGTGAGCGGAAAATACTCCACAGTGTCATCAGGGTGATCTGTTCATTATGGGTCAGCCGGGTCATCCGGGGATCTCCCCGTTCGGCCCGGATCCCGATTCTTCCCAACGGCAGCATATCCGCGTCCGGCCAGTGGCCGGGTCCTCCGTACGGAGCCCACCTCCGGCAGCGGTCAAACTGGGCCAGCACATCGTCCCACCGGTCCCAGAAGTCATTGGAGATCCGCCACAGATTGGCGTGCTGCCCGGCGTGAGCAGCCTTTTCAATCGGAGTCGGACCGGGCGACATGCTCAGCACGATGGGCCGTCCGCACTGATCGATTGCGTTTCGGATCATCGCGATTTCCGCGGCGTGATAGGGCCGGGAAAGGTCGTCTACTTTCACGTAATCGACGCCCCAGGAAGCATAGAGATTGAACAGTGAATTATAATAGCTCTGCGCCCCATCGCGGCCGGCCACCACGGTATACATATC
>Ga0102944_1001986_pt1 | contig 12546 bp, 6 predicted proteins | sample SalPonD_shore_MG_FD_78172 | JGI IMG/M metagenome (GOLD analysis project Ga0102944, IMG submission 78172) | Salt pond soil microbial communities from South San Francisco under conditions of wetland restoration - Salt Pond MetaG... | ecosystem: Environmental > Aquatic > Marine > Intertidal zone >...
CGACGGCCTTCGCGCACGCGCACGAGCTCGGGCTGGTCACGGTGCTGTGGGCGTACCTGCGCAACCCCGACTTCAAGCACGATGGCGTCGATTATCACACTGCGGCCGACCTGACCGGTCAGGCGAACCACCTGGCGGCCACGATCGAGGCGGATATCGTCAAGCAGAAGCAGGCCACCGTGAACGGTGGCTTCAAGGCGCTGAAGTTCGGCAAGACGAACGACCGCGTGTACAGCGAGCTGGCCGGCGAGCACCCGATCGACATGACGCGCTACCAGGTGGCCAACTGCTATATGGGCCGCATCGGCATGATCAATTCCGGCGGCGAGTCCGGCAAGGATGACCTGCACCAGGCCGTGCGCACGGCCGTCATCAACAAGCGCGCCGGCGGCATGGGCCTTATCACCGGGCGCAAGGCGTTCCAGAAGTCCATGACCGAGGGCATCGAGCTGCTCCACGGCGTCCAGGACGTCTACCTGTCACAGGACGTCACGGTCGCCTGACCGGACGGCGTAGCGCCACGCCAGGCCCGGGCCTGCTCGTGGCCCCCTTGTGGCGATCAAGGAGTGAGGCGGTCCGCTTTCGCGCATTCCGCGTGCGCTGCATCCGGGCCGCGCAATCGGGGTGGTCCGCTGCGTTTCCACCGACGTGGGCCGGCCTGCGCGGCAGCGCCTGCCGGCGGAGCGGCGGTCAGCGATCGTGCCGTGCGGTTTCGATATCCCGACGCGGTCAGTCATCCACCACCTCCATCGCGAGACGCCGATCAGGCGCCGCGGCGATCCGGGCGGCGGTGAATCGGGCACGGCCGCACTGGATTGCTTCGTTGCGCTTGCAATGACATCGGTGGCTCGGGGTCGCCCGGGCGTTCATTGCTGCCCCTGCGCGTGAAGCAGTGCCACCGGAAACACGTGAAGAACATCGGCCACGGCGAGCCGACCGTTGCCGGCAGCCGGGGCGTGGCCCGAGATGGCGTCGCATGGCGTGGCGGACAGCGCAAATGGCAACTCGATCGTGGTGTCGGCCCAGCACGTGCCGGTCGGCGGATGCCGGCCGCCGTCGGTCAGCGCGCCGGTCAGGCGCGGGACGACGGTGATAGCGACCTCGCTCCCATGCCGCCGGGCGAACGCGAACACGTGCCCGGCATGCGTGCCCTGAATCGCCAGCGGCACGTAGTCACCGTCGCGGAACAGCAGCGGTGCGGCGCGACGCTGGGCGAGGGCACGTGCGGTCACGAGCAGCTTCGCGCGGGCATCGCCCGGATCGGCGGCCATCTCGGCGATCGTCTCTTGTGTGAGCGCCCCCGTGACCCCGTCGAGCAGCGAACGGCGGCGACTGAAATCCACCGGGCGCCGGTTGTCGGGGTCGACCAGTGCGAGGTCGTGCAGCTCGGCACCCTGGTAGAGGTCGGGCACGCCCGGGCCGGTGAGCTTGAGCAGGCACTGGGCAAGGGCATTGGTCGCACCGAGCCGGGCGATGCGGCGGCGCAACGGCGCGAACGCCGCGAGGAACGCGTCATGCCGCAGTACGGCCTCGACGAACGTATCCAGCGCGGCCTCGTAGGCGGCATCCGGTCGCCACCAGGACGTATCCCGCTTGGCCTCGCGCGCCGCCTTGCGCATATACACCTGGATGCGCCCGACGAACGCGGCGTCCGGCACGTCCGGGTCCGCCGCCGGCCACGCGCCGGCGAGCGTCTGGTAGAGCAGGTACTCGTCGTTCGGACCGGGCGCGTGGCGCTCGCCCACGCGCACCCGCAGGGGACGGTTCAGCCGGTGCCACTCGGTGACCGCGGCGCGCCATTCGCCGGCCGACTCGGAAAGGGCATGGATGCGGGCGCGGACGTCCTCGCCCCGCTTGGCGTCGTGCGTGGCGGTCGCGAGCATCGCGTGCGGCCGGTGACGTGCTGCATCGGCCAGGGCGGTGTGCAGGGCGCCCGGCGAGACGCCGAAGTCGCATGGATCCCCGCCGACCTCGTTCAGCGACACCAGCCGGTGATAGCGGTAGAAGGCCGTATCCTCTATGCCCTTGGCCATGACCGCGGCCAGATACTGCTGCAGCCGCATCACGAAGTCCGCGAGCTCCGGGCGGAACGCATCGGCCACCGGGCTGCCGGCGCGCAGCAGCAGCACGTCGCGCAGGAACCCGAGCACCTCCGGGTCGACGCGGCCGGCCGCGGCCGTCGCGGCGAGGGCCTGCTCCAGGCGCGCCCGATCCACGGGGGCCACCCGTGTCGGCTCGACATAGGTGCGATACACGGGGAACTGCGCGATGACCTCGGCCAGTGCCGCGCGCAGCCCGTTGAGCGTGAAGTCGCGCGTGTTCCAGTCGCGCTCGGCGAGGCGGTTGAGCCGGTTGGCGAGCATGCCGAGCTCGGCGGCGAGATGCCGGCGCATGATGAGCCGGCGGGCGCGGTAGCACTCGTCCTCGAAGTCGACGCGGTGGCCGACGAAACGGTGATAGGCGGCGGTCAGGTCGCGTTCGCCCGCAGGGGCGACGAACAGCCGGCCCGCCCGGTTCGCGAAGTCGTAGCCGGTGGTGCCGTGCACGGGCCAGGCCGGCGGCAGCGACTCGTCCGCGGCCAGGATCTTCTCGATCACGCGGTACGCCGGCGCGGCGCCTTCGGGGGCGACCGATTCGAGCCGGCGCGCGAGCCGGGCGAGGTAGCCGCGCGGGTCGTGCAGGCCGTCGGGATGGTCGACCCGCACGCCGTCGAGGCGGCCCTCGGCCCGCAGCTCGAACAGCAGCCGGTGCGTGTCCTCGAACACCGCCTTGCGCTCAACGCGCAGGCCCGCGAGGTCGTTGATGTCGAAGAAGCGGCGGTAGTTGATCTCATCGCCGGCGACCTGCCAGTGCGCCAGGCGCCATGCCTGCTGTTCCAGCAGCGCGTGCAGCGACTCGAAGCTGGCGGGCTCGTGTGCGCGCCCGTTGTGGAATCCGGCCACGGCGGCGAGATGCGGTCCCAGCCCCGGGTGAGCGGCGCACAGCGCCGCCAGGCGGCGCTGGTGCAGGGCGGCGTCGCGTATGCGCAGGGCACGGCGCTCCGGGTCGGTCTCGGCGCGTTGCGGCAGGGCCTCGAGGGCCGCCGCCAAGCCGGAGACCTCGTCCAGTGCGTCTGCGTCGTGCCCCAGCGCCTCGGCGAGGCGATCGGGCCAGTGCCGCAGCAGCCGCGGATACGTCGCCGGATCCAGCGGGAACCGGTGCTCGTGGTAGTGCACGCTGAACGTCCCGCTGGCCGCGTCGAACGCCAGCTGCAGCTCACCGGCCTCCAGGATGGCGCCGTAGTGGCCGCCCAGCACCGGCAGCAGCAGCCGGCCGGCCAGGCGCGCGGTCGCGGGCTGCCAGTCGATGTCGAAGTAGTCGGCATACGGCGAAGCCGGGCCGTGCGCCAGCACGTCGAGCCACCAGGCGTTGTCATCGCCCATCACGCCCATGTGGTTCGGCACGATGTCGACGATGAGGCCCATGCCGCGCGCGTGCAGTGCGTCCGCGAGTGCCGCGAAATCGGCGCGGTCGCCGATCTCCGGGTTGATGGCGCCGTGGTCGACCACGTCGTAGCCGTGATGGCTCCCGGGCCGTGCGCGAAGAATGGGCGACAGGTAGCAATGGCTGACGCCGAGCGCGTCGAGGTACGGCACCAGCGCCCCGGCGTCGCGCAGCGTGAACTCGGGCCCGAGCTGCAGGCGATAGGTGGCGCGCGGCGCGGCGGCCGCCGCCGGCGCGGGCACGGGGGGCTCGGGCGCCCGCCCGCGCCCCTCGCGGGCGAGGGACGCCGCGGTGGCGCGGAACTCGGGATCCGTGGCCATGGCCTCGACCGAAAGCCCGTAGCGCCGGCGCCAGTTCGGGTGCCCTTCGGTTGTGCCCGGCAGGTTCGCCTGGTCGCGCTGGCCAGTCACGTCCTCGGGCTGCACCATCATGATCCGGCAGGGCGCCCGCGCCAGGTAGCGGTGCACGGCGCGCCGCAGCTCGGCATCGGGGTAGGGCACCGCGTCGCCGTCGACCGGGCAGCCGGTGGGCAGCAGGTCCTCGCGTTCGAGCGCGGCCAGCAGCGCCGTACGGTCGTGCGCGCGCTGCTCGACCTGCGCGGCGTGCAGCGATTCGCTGGGAAACAGGTCCAGCTGCGCGCGCAGGTGCAGATCGTGTTCCGTCCAGAATCCGTGCAGCGGCGGCAGGTCGTGCGTGCCGATCGTCGCCAGTGCCTGCGCCGGGTACTCCGCCGGTGCGCGGAAAGTCCCGTCCGCGTGTTTCTCGAAGTACAGCACTCGGTACGAGTGGACCGCGGCCGGCCCGAACGCGGCGCGCACCTCGTCCGGCACCGTCCCCAGGTCCTCTCCGATCACCATGCAGCGATTGCGCCGGCTCTCGAGCGCGAGCAGACCGAGCAGGTCCTCCAGCGGATAGTGCACGTACGCCCCGGTGTCGGGGCGCTCGCCCGCGGGGACCCAGAACAGGCGGAACAGGCCCATGGCGTGGTCGATGCGCAGCGCGCCCGCGTGGCGCATGTTGCTGCGCAGCGTGGCGATGAAGGGGCCGTAGGCCGACGCGACGAGGTAGCGCGGCACCATCGGCGGCAAGCCCCAGTCCTGGCCGCGCAGGTTGAAGTCGTCCGGCGGCGAGCCGACACGCGCGCCGCGGGCGTAGAGCCCGTCGTTGGCCCAGGCCTCGGCGCCGTCCGGCCCCACGCTTACCGCCAGGTCGCGGTACAGCCCGAGCGCGAGACCGGCATCGCGCGCCCGCCACGCCGCATGCGCGAGCTGCTCGTCGGCGAGCCACTGCAGGTAGCCAAAGAACGCCACGCGCTCGGCGTGATCGCGCTGGAACGCGGCGACCTCCGGGCTGTCGGGATCGCGGAAGGCCGCGGGCCATTGCGCCGGATCGCCTGCGTCCTCCCCGGCCGCGAACCGTTCCTGCAGCGCCTCGAACGTCGCGTGCCGGTGCAACGCCTCGCCCTGCTCGCGGCGAAAGTCCTCGAACGCTCGCGCGCGCGCGGTGCCGCGGTCCAGGTGGCGGCGCCGGAACGACTCGAACAGCGCCTCCAGCACGGGCCGCTTGAGGCGTGCCACGGCCGGGTAGTCGACCTCGTCATCCGCCCGTACCGCCTGCAGCGCGTCGCGGAATTCCGGCGCGTCGACGAGTGCGCGGGCGCGGCGGCTCTCGGAGAACTCCGGCACGGCGCGCGGATCGATGTACAGGATATTCAGGAACAGCCGGCTCGAGGGACTGTACGGCGCGCAATGCGCGGGGTCGGCCGGGGCGAGCGCGTGCAGCGGGTTCAGGCCGATGCCGGCGGCGCCCAGCTCCTGGCAAGTGGCGGGCAATTCCGCCAGCTGCGTGAAATCGCCCATGCCCCAGTCGTCTTCGGCGCGCAGCGCATACAACTGCACCGCCAGCGCCCAGACGCGGTGACCGTCGCCCAGGGCGGGCGGCACGTAGCACTGGTCCGGGCAGACGGCGAGCCAGCCCGCGGCGGACTCGCCGCCCGCCTCGGGCCATGCTTCCACGCGGTGGTAGCCGAGCCCAGGGTCGAGTGGCAGGTCGAGCGTGTAGCGGATGCGCGTGCGCTGTCCAACGTCGCGGCGGGCGGACTCGGCGAGTTCCGCTGGGGTGACGCGGCCCTCGTGCAGCGCCCCGCTCTCGCTGGTCACGCGCCAGGTCCACGTGCCCCCGGCCTGGTCCGCGTCGACGATGAGCGGCACGTGCGGGCGGTGGTCGGGGCCGCGCACGACGTGCATGGGCGGCAGGGCATGGCGCCAGGGCGCCTCTTCGAGCTCGGCGATCGCGGCGCGCAGCGCCGGTTCGCCGTCGACCGCGAGGCCCATCGCCGCGAGCAGCGTGCGGCGGGTGGCATCGCTGGTCGGCCGGTACGTGCCCCAGATGTCGTTGTAGCCCTCGCTGATGCCGGCCAGCCGTGCGAGGCGGTCAAGCAGATCGCTCTGCGTCATGGCGTCGCGGGGGGCGGCCCGGCGAGCGACCACTGGACCGACCAGGGCGGCACGGGGCGCTCGTCGCCCGGGGCCGCGTCGTCGAACCCCAGCGCATAGACCATGCGGCCCGGTGGCGCCGCCATGGCCGGGCCTGGGCCTGCGTCCAGGTGTGCCAGCAGGTGGAGCTCGCTGCCGTCGCCCAGCGGCCAGTCGACCCGGAGCGTATGCGTGGCCACGAGCGTGAATGTGCCGCCGCCGGTCATGCCGGTCAGGCGCGGGACGATCTCCCGATGGCGCAGACCGAGCAGCTGGCGGTGGAACGCGAGCCAGTCAGCGTGCGGTGCGCGCCCGGGCGCCGACCAGTCCAGCACGGCGCTCTGGAATGTGCCGGCGTCGCCCGGGGCGGGGATTCGCGCGCGGCTGGCGGGATCCGTGAACCCCGGGAACGCGGCGAACTCGTCGCGCCGCCCCGCGGCCACCCGCGCGTTCAGGTCGTCGTCGAAGTCGCAGAAGAACGGGAACGGCTCAGCGGCAGCCCATTCCTGACCCATGAACAGCAGCGGCGGCGCCGGCGCCAGCAGCAGCACGCCGGTCAACGCCCTCACCGCGGCCGCGTCGGCGTCGTCCGTAATGCGCTCGGACAATGGGCGGTTGCCGATCTGGTCGTGGTTCTGCAGGAAGGTGACGAACGCCGTCGGCGGCAGATGCGCGCTGGGCGTGCCGCGGGCGCGACCGCCGCGATGGGCCGAGCGCTCACCCTGGTAGCCGAAGCCCTCGGCCAGCGTGCGTCCGAGCCAGGCGGCGGGTTCGTCCGCGTAGTCGCGGTAGTAGCCCTCGTGCTCGCCGGTGACCAGCACATGCGCCGCATGGTGCGCGTCTTCGTTCCACTGGGCGTCATACAGGCGTGGTGCGCCCCCGCCGGCGCGCTCGAGATAGTGCCCCTCGTTGCGGTCGTTCTCCAGCACCAGGTGGACGTGGCGGCAGTGGTCGACGGTGCGGCGGACGTGGTCCGCCAGCTCCTCGAGGATGTCCGGCCGGGAGTCATCCATGATCGTGTCGACGGCGTCGAGGCGAAGCCCGTCGAGGTGGTATTCCTCGAGCCAGTACAGAGTATTGTGGATGATGAAGGCGCGCACCTGGTCGCGGCCGGGGCCATCGTAGTTGATCGCCGCGCCCCACGGCGTGTGGTGGCGTTCGGTGAAGAACTGCGGCGCGTACTGCGCCAGGAAATTGCCGTCCGGGCCGAAGTGGTTGTAGACGACGTCGAGCAGGACCATCAGGCCGCGGCGGTGCGCGGCGTCCACGAATGCCTTGAGATCCTCAGGACGACCATAGGCGCTGTCCGGGGCGAACGGCAGTACGCCGTCGTACCCCCAGTTGCGGCGGCCCGGGAAATCCGCGACCGGCATGAGCTCTACGGCGGTCACGCCCAGCTCCGCGAGATGGTCCAGGCGCTCGGCCGCTGCGGCGAACGTGCCCGCCGGCGTGAAGGTGCCGACATGGAACTCGTAGATCACGGCCTCGGCCCACGGGCGGCCGGTCCAGTCGCCGTCGTCCCAGGCGTAGACGCAGGGATCGACGACCGCGCTCGGGCGGTGCACGTCGTCCGGCTGGAAGCGCGAGGCCGGATCGGGCACGGCCGGCCCGTCGTCGGCACGGAAGCGGTAGAGCGAGCCAGTGGCCGCCGCTGCGGTGACGATCCCGAACCAGCCGTCGGCCTCGGCCGCCATGTCTAGCGTCACGGGCTCCGGCTCGTCCTCGATCAGCAGGGCGACGTGCCGCGCCCCCGGCGCCCACAGGTGGAAGCGCACACGCCCGTCCTCCTGAAGCTCGGTGCCGAACGGCATCCGGTGGCACCGCGCCGTCATGGCACCTCCGGCGGTTCGCGCCGGATCTCGGGCGAGGGCTGGTAGAGCAGCACCAGCGAGCGTGCCTCCATGGCGAAGCGGCTGCCCGCCTTGCAGCTGTGCCGCGGCGGCTCGACCGGGTGGACGGTGTCCACGATCGGGCGCCAGGGCTCGTTGGCCGGCGATGGCGGCAACTGGAAGCGGATCGGCTCGGCATCCGCGTTCAGCAGCAGGATGAAGTTGTCGTCGAGGAGCCGGCGGTTGCGCTCGTCGTACTCCTCGAGCCCTTCTCCGAGCAGGAGCATCCCCAGGCAGCGCGCGTCCGGGTCGCTCCAGTCGTCGTCGTCCATCTCGCCGCCGCCGGGCTTGAGCCAGGTGACGTCCTTGCGGCCGTCGGCGCGCACGGGCTCGCCCTGGAAGAAACGCCGTCGGCGAAACAGGGGGTGGTTACGCCGGATCTGGATCAACCGCCGCGCGAAGGTGTGGAGTTGCGCATCCATGTGCCGCGGTTCCCAGTGAATCCAGCTAAGTTCGTTGTCCTGGCAGTAGGCGTTGTTGTTGCCTCGCTGCGTGTGTCCGAGCGCGTCGCCGGCGAGCAGCATCGGCACCCCTTGGGACAGCAGCAGCGTGGCGAGGAAGTTGCGTTTCTGGCGGTCGCGCAGGGCGCGGATTTCCGGATCGTCGGTCGGGCCCTCGACCCCGTGGTTCCACGACAGGTTGTGATCGTTGCCGTCGCGGTTGTCCTCGCCGTTGGCCTCGTTGTGCTTGCGGTCGTAGCTGACGAGGTCCTCGAGCGTGAAGCCGTCATGGCAGGTGACGAAGTTGATGCTTGCGACGGGGCGCCGCCCGCTCTTCTCGTAGAGGTCCGAGGAACCGCTGAGGCGCGACGCCAGGTCGCCGATCTGGCCGCGGTCGCCGCGCCACCACGCGCGCACGGTGTCGCGGTACTGGCCGTTCCACTCGGTCCAGCCGGGCGGGAAATTGCCCACCTGGTAGCCGCCTTCGCCGAGGTCCCAGGGCTCGGCGATGAGCTTGACCTGCGACAGCACCGGGTCCTGGTGAATGATGTCGAAGAACGTGCCCAGGCGGTCCACCTCGTACAGTTCGCGCGCCAGTGCCGAGGCGAGGTCGAAGCGGAAGCCGTCGACGCGCATCTCGGTGACCCAGTAGCGCAGGCTGTCCATGATCACCTGCAGCACGCGCGGCTGGCGCATGTTGAGCGTGTTGCCGGTGCCGGTGAAGTCGAGGTAATAGCGCGGATCGTCCGGGTCGAGCCGGTAGTACAGGGCGTTGTCGATGCCGCGGAAGGACAGCGTCGGCCCGAGGTGGTTGCCCTCGCCCGTGTGGTTGTAGACCACGTCGAGGATCACCTCGATGCCGGCCGAGTGCAGGCGCTTGACCATGGTCTTGAACTCCGCGATGTCGGCGTCCTGGGCGTACCGCGGCTCGGGCGCGAAGAAGGCGATCGAGTTGTAGCCCCAGTAGTTCGACAGCCCGGCGTCCGCCAGGCGTCGGTCCGTCACCGACTTGTGCACCGGCATCAGCTCGACGGCAGTGACCCCGAGCGCGCGCAGGTACTCGATCGATGCGTCGCTGCACAGACCCGCGTAGGTGCCGCGCAGAGGCTCCGGCACGTGCGGATCGAGGATCGAGAAGCCGCGCACGTGCAGCTCGTAGATCACGGTCTCGTGCCAGGGGGTGCGCGGGCGTCGGTCGTCACCCCACGTGAACGCGGGATCGATCACCTGGCAGCGCGGCATGCCCTCGGCGTCGTCGCGCTCGTCGAACGAGAGGTCCTCGTCCCCGTCGCCGACGACGTAGCCGAAGTGCGCATCGCTCCACTGCACGTCGCCGACGATCTTCTTGGCGTACGGGTCGAGCAGCAGCTTGTGCGGATTGAACCGGTGGCCCTCGTCCGGTGCGTAGGGGCCCTCGACGCGGTAGGCGTAGAGCTGCCCGGGGCGCGCGTCCGGCAGGTAGCAATGCCACACGAGATCGGTCTGTTCCGGCAGCGTGATGCGCACGATCTCGTTGTCGCCGCTGTCGTCGTACAGGCACAGGTGCACGCGCTCGGCGTTCTCCGAGAACAGGGCGAAGTTCACGCCTTCACCGTCCCACGTGGCCCCGAGCGGGTAGGGCTCGCCGGGCCACACGGCCCAGCGTTTGGTGACCGGCCGGCGGTCGTAGCGACTAGCCAATTTCGATTCTTTCCCTCGCGTCGTGAAGCAGGGCCAGCTGCAGTGTCAGGTACTCGCGCAGCTGGCGCGTGATCAGAAAGCGGTTGCGCACGTACTCGCGCGCCGTCACACCCATCGTGGCGGCGAGCTCGCGGTGGTGGAACAGGTAGCGCAGCCGCAGCGCGGCCCCCTCCGGCGTGCTCACGCGGAAGCCCGTGCGATGGTCGAATATCTGCAGGCGGATGCCGCCGGTGTCGCCGCCGATCACCGGCCGCCCCTTCCACATGGCCTCCGTCACCGTCAGGCCGAAGCCCTCGCGCGTGGACTTCTGCAGCACGATGTCCGCCAGACGCTGCAGCGCGTTGACTGTGCGGTCGTCGTTCGGCGGCAGCTCGAGCACGTGGATGTCCGCGTCGTCGCCGGCGGCCGCGCGCACGTCCTCCAGCACCGCGGCGCCTTCGGGATCGTCCGCTGCACCGCCGCCGGCGAGCACGAGCTGGAGGCCCGGGGCGAAGCGGCGTGTCAGGCGGTAGGCCTGGATCACGCCGACCGGATCCTTGAAGCGGTCGAAGCGCGAGATCTGCGCGATCAGCCGTCGTTCCGGGTCGAGGCCGAAGCGCTCGCGCACGGCCACGAGCTCGTCGTCCGGCAACTCGCCGTTCTTCGCGCCCAGCGGATCGATCGACGGCGGCACCACATAGGCGGGGTGACCGAGGTCGTGTGCGAAGGCCGCGAGCGAGAACACGCTGGCATCGTACGCGCTCACGACCGGTCGCATGTAACGCCAGACCGGTCGGTGCGGGCGGCTCACGTCGATGTGGCAGCGCCAGATCCACTTGCCCTTGCGGTTCGGGCAGTGACGCAGCAGCAATGCCGGCTGCGGGTCGTGGATGATGACGAAGTCCGCTTCCTCGAGCCGCTCGCGCAACGCATCGGCATTGGCTGCGTTGGTGTTCTCATAGGCCTGCCACAGCCGCGGCGGGATATCGACGGGACTGCCCTGCAGGGCGTTGTGCATGGCCTTGGTGCACTCGTAGAACGCACCCTCGCCGGCGATCACTTCCCAGCGGGCATCGATGCCCAGCTCGCGCGACAGCGGCACCAGCTTGGCCAGGATCTCGGCGACGCCGCCGCCAGTGCGTGTCGAGTTGACGTGCACGACGGTGCGGCCCTCGAACTCCCGCGCGAGCTGCCGCAGGCGCTCGATGATCTCCTCGCCGGCGACCGCAGCGTAGTCCTCGATCAGGCTCACGGCGCGGGGACTCCGGCATGCGCGGCGAATGCCGCGGCGATCGCCGTGCGTACCTCGTGCAGGTGGCCGAAGTAGGGATCGATGCCGGCGAGCCGGTTGCACAGGGCGGTGTGATCGCCGGGCACGCCGTCGAGCCATACGCGGAAGTCGTCGCGCCCGTCCGCCTGGCGCCGGCGTGCGTCGACGAAGTGATAGAACACCGAACTCTCGGACAGATGCGGCACCACCTCCGCCATGTCGGCCGGTCCCTCGATCCGGTGTCCGGTGTCGAACACGACGATCTGGTGACGCAGGAACTCGAACGGCTCGGCGGAACGCACCCAGGTCAGGCGCTCGCTGCCATAGAGGCTCGCGTCCATCAAGTCGAACAGGTCGACGCGCAGCGCCTCCAGATCCGCGTAGTCGCTGGGATCGAGCACAGCCAACTGCTCGGCCAGCGGATGGAAGTGCAGGCTGTGGCGTACCCAGTGGGCGAGGTCGTTGTTGTACTCGCGCTCCTCGAACGATCCCTGCAGCAGTGTGCCCCAGAAGTGGTAGTAGATGCTGTCCGCCGACACCGTGCGCACGCCCGCCATCAGCTCGCCCAGCGTGTACGCGCGCACGCCGGTCGCCAGCATGATCAGCGTGCAGTCCCGGATCACGAACGGGGGGTCGGAAGAGGGCGCGGCTCCCACGGCCAAGGTGCTGCTCCTGGAGGCACGGGCGCCGGATGGCGCCCGCTACCCGAGAGCGTAGACCGGGCGCGGCGCGCTTACCAGCCCCTGCCGCAGGGTTGATTGATGTACCGCAAACGATCGGGGCGGTGGCGCGCTCCCGACAGCGAAGCGCCGCCTGACGGCGGCGTGCCGGCTGGCTCCCCACGGTCGCAAACCGGTCTGCCTGGCCGTGCCTATCGGGCTACGTCGGCAATGCATTCTCCGGCCCTTGCGGCCGGACTCCGCGATACAGCAACCACGGGCAGGCAGTCGTGCACCGCCTGCTGCAGCACGATGTTGGAGACCTCGGCGAGCCACGCCCGCTCGGGCGTGTGCTTGGCTTCGGTGATCAGCCGGCGCTGCAGCCCCGTCGACAACGGGTACTTCGCCCCGGCCCGGTGCGCTTCGCGCCGTGCGGCCATGCAGTCGTTGTACACCACCCGCGCGCAGCCGAACGCCCGTGCGAGCGCTGCGCGCGGTTCGGATACAGCCTGTAGCGATAGCGAAGCTGCATGGGGCAATCGTAATCCTCAAAGCCTTGACGGTTGAACCGCCGAAACCGGCTTACCCCGCCGTCAACGACGGGGCTTGCGCCGGATGAGCCTTGGTCACCAGGTCGCCGGGGCGTGTGCCGTGGCCCGGCAGCAGGATGGC
>Ga0102944_1001987_pt1 | contig 12544 bp, 11 predicted proteins | sample SalPonD_shore_MG_FD_78172 | JGI IMG/M metagenome (GOLD analysis project Ga0102944, IMG submission 78172) | Salt pond soil microbial communities from South San Francisco under conditions of wetland restoration - Salt Pond MetaG... | ecosystem: Environmental > Aquatic > Marine > Intertidal zone >...
CCCTTCGAGCGTTCGATACCCGCTTCTTTGAGCACGGATTCATTTTGGGCGTCGCCTTCAACATACAACAACTTGTCATCCTGCAGACGCTGAATGCTGCTTTCCCTGTTTTCAATCACAACAATGGGAATGTCTGCTTGTTTCAGCACTTCCGCAATTCGATGCCCGATACGCCCGTATCCCGCAAGAATGTAATGTTGGTCCATTTTTTCAAGTTCCTTTTTCATAGCCCTTCTCCTGAATATTTCACTTTCGAATATTAGTTGCGTCGTCTGCGAGGCGATATAGGAGATCACTCCAATACCCATTACAAATAGTATCATCGTAAAAATCCGACCGCCCATTGAAAGAGTCTTCATCTCCGCGAAACCGATGGTCGTAATCGTAATAAATGTCATATAGAATCCTTCAAAAAATCCCATATCTTCAATCAAGTGATATCCGACCGATCCTATAAAAAATACAACCACCAGGATAGCGAACGCTATGGCAATCCTAAGCGCTATAATATTGTCGATAATATCGTTATAAATTCTTCGCATAACAGGTTTAAGACGGATCCGAATGTAAGTACTTATAATATAGGTCAAAAAATAAAGCGCACGAAATGACAACGAATCCGAAATTTAATAGTTTCCAGCCTTATTTTAGCAAAATGTAATATATGAAAGCACTTGAGAAATTTGGACAATACTGCCTCCTCCTGTATCGATCACTGCGTTCGTTATATGAGGTAAATACCTATAAGCATAATCTGATCAATGAATTGCTCAAAATTGGGTACGAATCAGTGCCTATTGTGCTTTTGACGGGGGTTTTTACCGGGGCCGTGATGACTATACAGACGGCTTATCAACTTGACCTGGCATTTATTCCCATATCGGTTATCGGATCGATCACCTCAGAATCGCTGCTTATCGAGCTTTCGGCAGTGATCACAAGCCTGGTGCTGGCAGGAAAGGTGGGAGCACGTATTGCAACCGAGCTCGGCACGATGCGGGTGAGCGAGCAGATCGATGCACTCGAGTCGATGGGATTTAACTCAGTCTCATTCTTGGTGTTGCCCCGTGTGTTATCGGGACTGATTATGTTCCCGTTGCTTTATATTTTTGCCAGCGTCTCCGGTATGGTGGGGGGCGTAGTAGCCGGATACCTGTCGGGCGCAATTTCGCCAACGGAATTTATGCTGGGTGCCCGCCAGTTTTTTTATCCGTGGGATGTTACCTTTGGGATCCTCAAAGCATTTGTCTTTGGTTATGTAATTACTTCGATATCTTGCTTTAAGGGGTACTATGCAACCGGCGGGGCCGAGGGAGTGGGAACGAGCACAACCCAAGCTACGGTTTTAAGCTGTATTTACGTATTATTAGCTGATTTTGTACTAGCCGCCGTGTTCCTTTAATCTTAAACAGTACAATGATAGAGATACGCAATCTCAAAAAAAGTTTTGGTTCAAATCTCGTCTGGAAAGATGTTTCCTTTACCATTGAAGATGGGGAAACCATCGCCATCATCGGTCGATCCGGTTGTGGCAAGTCGGTGTTGATGAAGCATCTTAATGCACTGATGTATCCCGATGAAGGCGAAGTATTCATTGACGGGAAAAATATTTATGAGCTGGAATATGTAGCGCTGCGGAAAATGCGCCAGCGTTTTGGAGTGCTGTTCCAGGGATCGGCGCTTTTTGATTCGCTGAATACATTTGAAAATATTGCCTTTCCGCTTCGGTATTTTACCGAAGATTCGGAAGATGAGATTACCGAAAAGGTAGAACATGCGCTGGAGATGGTGAACCTGTCCGGAACAGGGGCTAAATCTACGGCCGAGCTTTCGGGCGGGATGCGTCGCCGGGTGGCCTTAGCCCGGGCTACTATCCTACAGCCAGATTTTTTAATTTACGATGAGCCCACATCCGGGCTTGATCCACAAACGTCCGATGAGATTAATAAACTGATAATTTCATTAGCAGAGAATTTAAAGATCACTTCTATTGTTGTCACGCATGATATTCATAGCGTACTCAAGATCGCAACGAAAGTCGCCTATTTGGAAAACCAGGGACTTTGCTGGCATGGTACGGTTGAAGAAATGCGAAAGAGTGACAGCAAAGAGTTGATGGATTTTATCACGGCAAGTGAGTACCAAATAAGAAATTAACTAGGAGATATTTTGAAGATTAGTAACGAGTTTAAAGTAGCAATTACGATCCTGGCCGCTATTGTGGTGGGTTTCTTGGGCTATCGTGAGATGAGCGATCTTCCGTTGTTTCGTCAATCAATGATAGTACACACCTATTTTAGCAGGACAGATGGATTATCCCCCGGAAATTATGTTTATATCAATGGGGTGAAAGTGGGATCCGTTAAAAAAATGGAATTGACCAGCGGTGACAGTGTTGAAGTGACACTGAGTTTTGATCTTGGCGTTAATTTGCCTAAGAATTCGGTAGCTCATGTTGAATCTTCCGGCCTGCTTGATGAAAAGGCTATCGTCGTCAAACGTGGTGATGCTCCTCAAAATCTTGAATACGGAGATTATATGAAGGGGGTTTATAATGGTGGGATGTTGGAAACACTGAAAACAGAAGGACAACAACTCAGCGAGGATGTATCGGAATCCTTTGGCAAGTTGAATACGCTTCTGGCTCAATTGAATACGATGCTGAATGATACGACAAAGAGCCGGTTGGATTCGGTGTTACAGAATTTGAATTCAACTTCCGGCAATATTTCTAAGATCTTCGAAAAGCGACGCACCGATATAGAATCGTCTATCAACCACGCTCAACAAATTCTTGCGAATGTGGATACCATAAGTACAAACAATAAATCACGGGTCGATTCGGTTATAACGGGTCTGGATCAGTCGCTTGATGAATTGCAGAAGTTGAGCCATGATCTTAAAGACACCAATAGTCAGCTTAACCAGATCCTGTCTAAAATTAATAACGGACAGGGAAGCCTGGGTAAGATGGTAAACGATCCCACGTTGTACAACAACCTGGAGAGTTTATCGGGACAAATGAATACATTAATTAAAAATATTAATGAAAATCCCCGGAAATACCTCAAACACATGAGTTTGATACAGGTATTTTAGAGTTTGGGGGGCGTTTATTTAATAATCTATTCTCTTCTAAGATGTTATAAGTTTAAGAGCGTGTTAAATTGCTCTTAGCCGAGGCTTCTTGTATATTTGAAGGCTTATAACTGAAGCAAGGAATGTCATTTTTGAACCAACTAAGACGTAGACAAGAGGTTTTATACATATGGGTGTAATGGAAAAAATGAGAAAAAGTACCGGCGTTATCTTGTGGGTACTTATTTTCTCATTCGGATTGTTGTGGGTGCTCGCGGATACCAACTTCTTTAATGTGATTGAACGGGGGCCGCGATCCCTTGGCTCTGTAAACGGTGAAAAAATTTCACTTAAGGAGTACAATAATCGTGTAAATTACTATACAGAGCAGTATTCTCGTCAAACCGGTGAAAGCTCGACACCGGAAATAAGAGCTCAGTATCAGCAACAGGCATGGAATGATCTGGTCACTAGCAAACTATTGCAGCAAAAGATGGATCAGCTTGGTATTAAAGTGACGGATCAAGAGGTCGTTAATATGATTACCGGCAAGAATCCGGATCCATTTATTAAGCAACAGTTCCAAAAGAAAGACGGCACCATTGATCGAGTTGCATTGCAATCGGCGATACAAGCTCCCGAAAACAAGCAGCTTTGGATTAATGTTGAAAAGCAGATGCGCCAAAAAAAACGCCAGCAGAAGATGAGCAATTATCTGCAGTCGGCGATGGAGGTTAGCAAGTTTGAGGTAGAACAACAGTATCTCCGTAATAATACCGTAGCTGATATTTCTTTTATAAGATTTCCCTATGCGGATGTCGATACCAGTGAGATTTCAATCACTAACGCGGATCTGCAAAATTATTATGATTCGCATCAGGATAAGTATAAGCGCAAAGAGTCCTATCGCTTCAATTATGTTGGCTTCGACAAGACGCCGACCAAAGAAGACACGATGCGAACGATTAATGAGATGAAAGACCTTCGCAGTGATTTTGCAAAAGCCGAAGATGATTCCGCTTTCTTCAATCGTTATCAATCTACTACGCCCTATAATCCAAAGTCGGTCGAGAAAGACCAGGTCAGGGATATCTTCAAGCCGGTGCTGGATTTGAAGAAAAATGAAGTCTCCCAAATAATTCAGGATCAGGGTCGTATTTATCTACTCAAAAAACTTGATGAGACCTCGGGTGAAGTTAAGTTTGAAGTATTTAGCATGGACATTAAAGCCGATCCGGTTGCCACAATTGATAAACGATCCCAGACGGCTGATGATTTCAGCTATTATGCAAAGGAAAGTGGATTTCAAAAAGAAGCCCAGCGTCGTAATCTGGAGATTAAAAACGCATTTGCTACCAAGGGCAATAACTTTATTTCGGGCATCGGACAGAGCCGCCAGATCATGAGCTTTCTGGAGACGGCGGAAGAAGGCAAAATTTCTGATCCCATCGAGCTTTCCAACCAGTTTGTAGTCATCAAGGTCACCCAGGTAACGCCGGCCGGTGTGAGACCTTTTGACGACGTGAAAAACCAAATCCGGACGGTTGTGATGAATACTAAACGCAAGCAGAAAGAGCTGGAGCGGGTTAATAAGCTAGCCTCGGAAAATAACAACTTGCAAGCGATTGCCAAGGCGGCCGGCAAGGAAGTACAGAATGTTGAGTCGCTTTCAAAAAGTGCCAATAGCATTGAAGGTGCGGGGCGAGAGCCTAAAGTAGTAGGGGCTGTTTTTGGATTGAAAGAAGGAGAACAGTCGAATGCCGTGGAAGGTACAAGTGCAGCTTTTATTATTAAAGTGAACAAACTTCAAAAAGCTGATCTTTCCAATCTCACTTCGGCACAAAGGCAGCAAATCCGTCAACAATTGCAACAACAAAAGACCGCTGCATTCATGAATACATGGATCGATCAGCTTAAAAAAGAGGCGGATATTGTTGATAATCGTGCTAAACTGCTGAGGCGATCATAACAGTTAGCCATTTTATTATTGAAGTACTTAGGGCAAGGGGAATGCTTCTTGCCCTTTTTTATTTTATATGATAGCTCGAGTTTTTAATCAGAATTATCAGTAAAAATGTCAAAAGCCGATAAAAAATGGATGAGCCTGGCCCTGGAGATTGCCGAACGCGGGGCGGGTTATGTATCCCCCAATCCAATGGTAGGTTGCGTTATTGTATCGGCGGAAGGCAAGAAGATAGGGCAGGGATTTCATGAACGCTATGGCCAGGCACATGCCGAAAAAAATGCGTTAGATTCGGTTACCAATGAGGATCAACTCAAAGGCGCCACGGTATATGTCACGTTGGAACCTTGTGCTCATCACGGGAATACACCACCTTGCTGCGAGATGCTGGCCAATCTTCCTATCAGCCGGGTCGTGGTGGCTATGGAAGATCCCACACCCAAAGTAGCCGGACAAGGTATTGAACATTTAAAAGATCATGGCATCAGGGTGGATGTGGGACTAATGAAGGAGGAGGCGGAAAAGCTGAACGAATTCTTCCTGCATTACCAGGCCTATAATCGCCCTTTCGTGACGCTTAAAATTGCCCAGACATTGGACGGCTATATTGCCGCTCCCGACGGTGATTCCGAATGGATTTCCGGTCCTGAGTCGCGTGCCTTGGTGCACCGGTGGCGCAGCCGATATGATGCGGTGATGGTGGGAAGGAATACAGCCCTGCTTGATAATCCGCGCCTAACGGTACGTCACGTCGAAGGGCGCCAGCCGAAGCGTATTGTTATTGACGGGCCGCTGGATCTGCCACGTGAGTTGAATTTGTTTACCGATCAGTACGAGGAAAAGACCATCGTGCTTACGCATAATAAAGAGAAATTCCAGAATGAAGCAGACCCTATGCTGAGTATGCTGCAGTCCGATTATTTTCGCGGAAAGACATTGCTGGTAGATGAGAAAAACGGGCATACGGATCTGAAGCAAGCATTACGTGAATTGGGAGGGTTATCGATCACGTCGGTATTGGTTGAAGGGGGACAGAACCTTGCCTCTGCCTTATTGCGCGAGCGTTTGGTAGATAAAATAGAATGTTTTATCGCGCCCAAGATGCTGGGCGGTGGCACTAAATCAGTGATGGGGGTGGGTATCAATCATATGTCGGAAATTATGGAATTTCGAGAGGTAGAATGGCAACAGATTGGGAATGATTTACTGTTTTCTGGGTATTTTTAAAAGATTAACTAATTTGTTTTGAGCCCTAATATTTAAAGAGGTTATTATTTTGTTTACGGGAATCATTAAATCAGTAGGGAAAGTCAAGCATATCAAATCGCTGAACGGTGGCAAAGAAATTACTATTGCCGCCGATATGGCCAAGGATGTCGGCATCGATCAAAGCATTAGCATTAACGGGGTTTGCCATACGGTGACGGCCTGTGATAAAGATACATTTACGGTGCAAAGTGTAGAAGAGACGCTCCGAAAGACGAATATCGGTGATTTGAAAGAGGGCAATTCAGTAAACCTGGAGCGCTCGCTCAAACCCAATCAATTGCTGGACGGACACTTGGTGCAGGGGCATGTGGATGCCACCGGTACCATTAAGGCAATGGAGCAGGAGGGCGCCGATTTGCTGATAACGATTGAATATCCAAAGGAATATGCCGATTTGATTGTAGGGCGCGGCAGCATCGCTATTGACGGCATCAGCCTCACCGTAGCGAATGAACTAGACCATACTTTTTCAGTGGCGATTATTCCCTATACGTTCGAGCACACCAGCCTCCATGAAAAAGAAGTGGGAGAAACGGTCAATCTTGAATTTGATGTATTGGGCAAATATGTAGTAAAATATTTACAAAATCGAGAGGGGTAGATTTATGTCCATGTCACAGTTTGGGGTATTTAGGTATCTAAGAAAGTTATGCTACTGTGAACACCTCCCGTCCTGCACGAAAAGAATGTGCGAGACCTCCTCCTACCCGAAAAAAATCGGGACAGGCAAGGAAGGATTTTTTATTTCCTTTTTATTGGTCACATCTTGATATTTGGCATATTGTAGAATGGGTTGATATAGCATTAAATGAATATTAGCCAATAACATTAAAAGCACCTTTGATGTCATCCTGAATTTATTTCAGGAGCTGTTGCACGATTTGACAAGAGGCAACGCGTCTGCCAATAGGTATAGGATTAAACAGAGTTTTTTTATCAGATGATATAACTCGGCAATTGATAACGCGTCCTGTCAGCATCAAAACATTTCCGATTATTTATATATCTCTAATAAAAACCCGGCGGGGCTCCGCGCCCGTTTCCGGAGCTGCGTTGCAGGTTGTTGAGCAATGGTAATTTTTGAAGGATGCTTTGTAATCTCCCGGCATTAAGACTAAGTGAAAAGAAATAAAACTGGTTCTCCCCGAAGGGATTCATCGTGAAAGAAAGCGTCCATTCATGCAGACTCCGATTCAGAGAGAATTGAGAAGGCGTCAATTTATGTTTACCGATATCATATCCAATCTGGGTACGGAAATTCCATTTGGGCGTAAGCTTTAGCTGGATGTTGGAAGCGTTAATTTGTGCATTCATAGTATGCCCTCCCAAAGGATTTTTTCTCCAGCTGTAATGAAAATTTACCGAGAAGGATAAGGGTGAGTCGAACGACTGTACGGGCCGGTCGTTGAAGTGGGGATCTACCGGGTGGAATATCGATTGATTCAGCGGATCATAATGGGCCGGGTAAGGGGGCGTGTCGTTCACTTGCAGACCGTTACCGCCAAATTTAAAAGAATAACTGGTATTAGTGGAGAAACGTGTCAGCTCAAAAGGTTTACCCTCCGTTGAGATGAGGAGTTTATCAATTTTTTGTCCCGCATCATTTCTTTTATAAAAGTTAAATGTAGCGTTGGCGTGGATATCCATACCGGGCAGTATTCCGGCCGTAAGGCTTGCATTCAGATCCGATAGCTTCACACTGTCAGCCGCAAAATTATAGCTTGTGCTAAGATTTAAATTGTCGATCAATCGAACGACTTTTTCCTTTTTTTCCCCGGTAGAATCTCGTTTGACCTGCTTGGCTTCAAAAGTATTGCCAAGACTGAAATTAATAGAGCGCTGTTCTCCGGCTCCGGGGCCGCTATATATTTGATTCTCAAAAATGGAATATTTTTGAGTAGGAATTTTACCGTTATAATTGCGAGCCGTATCCGTCTGTACGGTCCGGTAATATCCCCAATAGGGGCTGCTGAAATCGGGACGATAGCTAAATGAGATAGAAGGGGTCATTTTATGGCGAAAGCTGGTAAAGTGACCGATATGGGCATTCAGCAAACCATATAAGGTAGTCGAGAAATTGAGACTGGTGGTAAAATCACGCGCAGTAGTAAATCCACGCACTTGGCGGGTCTCAACCCGGTTGGAATCGGGATTAAACGATTTTCGGATGGTAGTCGGATACCAGTATTCATTATAGTTGGCACTGGCGGTAACATGTAAAAACTGGCTGGGAATCAGTTTATTCATACTAATACCGGCCTGTTGGCGGAAGCCGTATTTATAAAGGTCGTTCTTGCCGGTTGCCTCGCGGTATTTAGAGGGGTCCAGGAGTGCTTCAAACCAATTGATGCCTGTCGAGTCGTTAGGTTTTGGAGAAAAGTTATACCTGGAATCAAAGCTGTTCGAATAGTTTATGGATAGGGTTTGATACCATTTTGTTTTCTGAGATGACTGTTGGTCCTTGGCAAAAGGGGAAAATCGTTTTAGTCCGAAGTTCATACTTGGACCCGATATACTGGTTTGTTGTGTGGCAAAATTCTGGTTCTCCTGTATTGAAATTCCAAAATTATACAGATTGTCGGGTTGCCGGTAGCGATAGCTGATATGCGAGCTTGCGTTGGTCTGCGCCCGGTCTGTGGGATCATATGAATTGCGTTTGAGAAAGTTAGAGGTCCGAAAATTGATGCTCGAACTTAAGCTGGCATAAGGCGAAAATTGTTGGTTATGACTAATACTGACACTTTTGGCTATTGTCGGCTTGTAGCCGGGATCGGTAGGTTCGAGACTATTATTCTCCCGGGAAAATCCAATCTGAATATTTCCATTAAGTTTGTCCCGGACTTTATAATTAGCCTGGGCATTAAAAAAGAAAGTTCCTGAAGTAAAGATATCCACCGAAGCCTGTCCGGTCAGGTAATCATTGAAATACTGGAACCACCCCAGGTTTTGAAGGCCCAATCCACGCGTCTGCTTTTGCTGAAAGGCATAGGTGGGCTGCAATAAACCTGATTGATGCTTATCAAGTTTGCCGGGGATATAGCCAAAAGGAAAAACCAACGGGTAGGGGATGTCCAGCAGATACAGCCGTGCATTGGTAAAAAATACCTTTTTTTGATCTACCACTTTCATTCGATCAGCCTTGATATAGTAATGCGGGTGGTCGAGCTGACAGGTGGAATAGATGGCATCCTTTAAAAAGATGACATTGGGTCCCGTCTTTTTAACCTCATTACCGATAATTTGACCATCTTTTACATTTGTCCTTGCAACTTCAAAACGTCCCTTTTCGGTTTTGTAGTTGTATGTAATACTGTTGCTGCGAACACGATTATCCTTGCGGGTCAATACAGGTTGCGAAAGGGTATCCTGCGGGGTTTTGGTTTCAGCGTTTACCTCGTGTTTATCCAGATCCATGGAAATCTTGCCGGCTGTCAGTTTCCCGGACGTGTGGTTGACCGAAGAAGACCCGTAAAGCGTTGCCACCCGATCTTTATCAAAAGTAAAAACCAGGGAGTCGCTGGCCTGGAAGTTTACCTGCCCCTCTTGCTGGGGTTTTTGTGCACCACCGGAGGGACCGCCCTGACCTTCAACTTGACCACCCCTTATCAACCCGTGATGTCCTCCCTTGCGCAATGAGTCGGGGATCCCCACATTCTGTGCGAATAGCAGATGGGAGCTACCCAGAAAAAAAACCAGCAACAGCCAGGATCGCCAGCCGGAGATAAAGCCGGGGTATGTAGAAGCGGTATTCATGCAAGATTGTTGCTGAGATCTAATAAAATATGGATTATTCCTATAACACTATTTCGGCTAACGTAGTATAAGGCAGAACAATTAAGAAATGAAGTTCAAAGAGAAGGATTTGCTATTTGACCTCTTTGATTTTGTAGACGGTCTCACCGGGCTTTTTCATTCCATATTCTTCACGTGCAATCCGTTCCAGCAGAAAGGGATCCGTTTTTAAATCTTTGATTTTGCGTTTCAGAACAGCGGTCTCTTTTTTGAGTTTCTCGGTTTTGGCTTTAAGATCGGCTTTACGCTGGCTCAGTTTAATACGGGTCCAGATGCTGTAAGTATCGAAAAAGGTAAACCAAATGACTACAAATCCTCCAAGGATGAGAACAAGGAATGATTTCCGCCAGCGTAATGGATTTAAAACTTGTAGATTCATGGATCGTAGATGATTAAGCAGTAGCTCTCCACATTATATTGCAAAATCTACAAATTATGGATGAAAAACAATCCCGGCTGTTTTATTAGTAAGGGCTTTGCCCAAAACTCCTTATGGCCTGCTGTCCGCCAGCAGGCGGATCGGCATCTGCTATTTTAACTCTTTAAAAGACAATTAGCTCCGAAGATTCCTGATCCTGGGGGACTCCACGGAACAGGGGCAACCCACTAACGCCCCTTTGTAAACGCGTTCTCAAAATGCTTAATATCCGGTGCTTCGTTGGCTTTCTGGATGATCGAAATTACATCGAAGCGGACCGGTGCGCCATCCATGCGCCGCTCGTATATCCATGCTTCGGCCGCTTTGTAGATGTTCTCCATCTTCTGTTCATCCACATACTCCTCCGGCTCACCATATTTGTTGCTGGACCGTTTTTTTACCTCCGCAAACACAATATAGGTCTCGTTATCGTAGGCGACGATATCGACTTCGGCGTGCTCAAAATGGTAATTGCGGTCCAGAATCGTATATCCCTTTGATTCCAGGTATGCCGCTGCCAGTTCTTCGCCTTCGCTTCCAATTTGTCGGGTCGATTTATCAGTCATCGTTTGAAGACGGTAGATTTGAGTCGGGTTTGCCGGTAATCGAATGCTTCATCTCGGCCAGCTTCACCAGCTGTTTAAGAAACTTGATGTTCTTCTTGTTGATGTATGGGAGGAGGGCACTTGTGAATCGTTCGAACATTTCGAGAAACTCAGTAAAATTTTCTATCCTTTTCTTAAAAGCCTTGTCCTCTTTAGAAAGGTTATCCTTATCCTCAAAAAGATCCAGGCATTCATTCAGATTTTGACGAATGGGGGCCACCTCACGCTGTTGCCGTTCCCGGATAATCGTAGCGACAATGGTCCAGACCTCTTTTTCAGCCGTATAATAATCTTTTCGTTTGCCTTTAAAATGGACTTTATGAACTAGTTGCCATTGCAGCAGGTTGCGCAAATTCATATTGGCATTACCCCGGCTGATATCCAGGTAATGCATGATGGTATCGGTGTCCAGCGGATCCGCCTCGGCATACAATAGCGCATGAATCTGCGCCATCGTTCGATTGATTCCCCACGCCGACGCCATCTCCCCCCAAAGCAAGATAAACTGCTCTAACGCCTCTTCATGTGTTTGGGAGCGGTCGGAATTCACAGGTTAATTAAGATGCTTTTCCGTTTGAGGATGAGGAACCGTTGGATGAACTTCCGTTTGTTTTTTTGGCAGCCTTGGCTCTTTTCTCCTTGCGATCGCTGTCTTTATAATCGGTGACGTACCAGCCGTCCCCTTTATAAACCACGCCCCCACCCCCCGTGATTACCCGTTTTACCTTCTGGCCGGTTTCGGGACATTCTTCCAGCGGATCGTCATTAATGCTTTGTCTTACTTCAAAAGTGGTACCGTCTTCTCGTTTGTATTCGTATGTAGGCATAGTTCCAGATATTTTATGTCGTTTAGCACCAAATAAAAGCATAAAATGTGCCAAACTCATTCCATTGTACAAAATTGCAGGATTTCAATATTGGGTTATGATAACTGTCCCAATCCTGCTTTAAGCCGTTTCATCGCCTCTTTCAAATTCTCCATTGAGGCCGCATAACTCATTCGAACCCCATTGGGCTCCCCAAAAGCATCGCCGGGTACAGCCGCCAATCCATACTCTTCAATCAGATACATGCACAAATCCGTGCTGGTCTCAATAGTCTTTCCGCTTGAGGATTTACTACCTAAATAATCGCCGATATCCGGGAAGACGTAAAACGCACCGGACGGCTTGAAACATTTGACCCCCTTGATCGAAGAAAGTTCTTTATAAATAAAATCACGTCGTTCTTTAAAAGAATCGCGCATCTCGTGAATGGCATCCAGGTCGCCGCGGTATGCGGCTTCCCCCGCTTTTTGAGAGATGCTGGAAGGTGCCGAAGTCTCCTGGCTTTGAATTTTGGCTACCGCATCACTGAATGCCTGCGGTGCGGCCAGATATCCCAGTCGCCAGCCGGTCATCGCAAATCCTTTGGAAAAAC
>Ga0102944_1001989_pt1 | contig 12527 bp, 13 predicted proteins | sample SalPonD_shore_MG_FD_78172 | JGI IMG/M metagenome (GOLD analysis project Ga0102944, IMG submission 78172) | Salt pond soil microbial communities from South San Francisco under conditions of wetland restoration - Salt Pond MetaG... | ecosystem: Environmental > Aquatic > Marine > Intertidal zone >...
CGGGCCTGCCTGAAAAAAACCGAGCTGTTCATGAAGCATCATATTGCTTTCGACAGCCGGGATCCGTCGGCGCTGATGGATATCCATGCCGCCAACCAGGCGGCGATTTCCGCGATGATTAACCAGATGTTTCTGGCGATTGCCCTGGACGGCGGGCCGTCAATCCGGCAGCCGGTCTGGACCACGGACAGCAAGGGCAGGACCAGGCTGGTTTCCTTCATCGATGACAATACCGGCCAGCGGAAATATCTCGAGGAAATCAAGGCGCACCCGCTGCTGCGGCATCTGATGGATTACATCCATAAAAACAATATCACCATGGCCGACCTGGAAATGACGCCCAAGGCCAAGGACGAGCAGGATGCGCTGAAGGGCTTCCTGGATGCGCCTGCCGGCGAGCGGCCGCAGCAGGATGCGCTGGAGTTCCAGGCGGAGCAACGGAAGCAAATGACTGATTTGCGGAAGATGATTGAGCGCAGTCAGAGCAGCACGGAGAAGGATCCCGTGCTTATCGAATATAACCAGGGTGAAGATAGTGGCTGAACGTCTCTCTCAGGCAAAGCGGATCCAGCTGCGCAACCTGGCCGAGGTCGAGATACGGCGTTATGCCGATGATCATGCGGCCTGGCATAAGCATATCCATAACGTGGAGCTGGATTCCATTCAGGTGCTGAAGTGCCTGGAAATGGATGAGAATCCTAATACGCTTGATTATTCCTGCCGGCGTACAGGCAAAACTGCGGTCAAGGAGCTTTATCAACTCAAGCATAATGCCTGCACCCCGGACCAGCAGGAGGGTGTGGTGGCGCCGCGGCAGGCCCAGTCCATCGTGAATATCAATTACCATCTGGATGCCATCCGGCGCTCCGAGATTCTGAGCGCATTTATCGACTATAAAAGCGGCCGGCGACAGATTGCCGATACCTATTACCAGTTTGCCAACCGTTCGCGTGCGGATGCCTTTGGCATCATGGCCAATGTGGACGGCGGCGATCTGACTTCCGCCTCTCTGGAGGAGGTGGATGATATGCCGAAAGATCGGCTGTATTCACGTTTCCTGCTGATGCTGGGTTCCAAGCGGCGCCTGGGCGCGGCCAAGGATAGCCATAACAAGCCGCAGATCCGGATCACCGGCGTATTCAAGGGCAACGATACGCTCACCGAGCTGATCGACAGCAGCGTTTACAAGGTCCTGCCCATCGTCAATGTCTATCTGGGCATCGAAATGGGGATCCTGCATCGGAGCTTCATGGAAGAAATGCGCGATCAGCTGGCGCCGGACGAATATATCCGGCAGCTGCTCTGCAAAAACGTTACCTCGCGCAATCTGATATGGCAGATATGGGTGCGGCGTGCCATGACCTTCGGGCTCAAGGCCGGGATCCAGCTGCAGGAGCCCATGCCCGGCGTGGAATATCGCAAGCGCGGCCTGACCTCCCTGGGCTACGACCATACCGGCCACGGCGAAAACCCTCATGCCTCCCGGTCCAGCTGCGTCGTGCTGGAGCAGCTGGGCAATTTCACCTGCCTGATTTTCGCCCGCTTCTGGCCACCCGGAACGGATGAGGTGGAGATAAAACGGGAGCTGGTGGAGATCTGGCGGTACTTCCGGCCGGACTATGGCATCGGTGACGCCTTCGGCATCGGCCTGATTACGGACGTCAACGATATGCTCTACCAGCAGGGTCTGATCACCATCAATCGCCAGACCATCGGCGGCGGCGAGTCCGTGGCCAGCACCTGGAAAGACTGGGCTTTTTCGCCGCTGCGTTTCGAGGGCATGGTCAAGCATGCCATGGCCCAGGCCGTGCGGGCGCTGTTCAATAAAAACCCGATCCGGGTTGCGATTCCCTATTTTGACGACTATGACATGAAGGACCCGGGCACGGATGACCTGCGCCAGGTGACGCGGCAATTAACCAATATCGTGCCCGAGAAAAGCAAGGCTGGTTACTCGCTTTACAAGATGGTGAATCCGAAGATCGGCGATGACGGTTTCGATGCATTCATGGCCGCGGTCTGGGCCCTGATGACGCGCGGCATCGGTGATATTCATACGGTGGTGCGTATGACGTCACGCAGCGCCGCGGCCGGGGTCGAGCAGGCCCTGCCACCCACTGGTTCCTACTGACGAGGCAGAGACAATGACGGCGATCAGCAATTTCATCGAGCGCACCGGATCCCGTTTCGCCGGCGGCGCCGGCATCTATCTTCCCGGCGAATCCGGCCGCGGCTTTAACGAGATCGGTTACCGGCCGACGCCGGAAAACCGGATGCAATATCTCAACCGCCTGCTCTGGGTGGACAGCGGGCTGCGCGCCAAGATCCTGGACCTGCGCAAAATGGACCAGGAGGATCCGCGCGTGAAGAAGATCCACCGGCGCACCGCCTCGGCGGCCATCAAGGGCGGCCTGATCCTCAAGCAGAAGCGCGAAAACAAGCGGATTTCCAATGAATGGAATGATTTCGTGCGCCGGCTGAAACTGAACAAGCGCCAGAAACTGACGTCGGATGCCAGCGGCTTTGTCATGGAGGGCAATCTGCCGCTGCAGTGGATCCTGGATATCGAAGGCAGAAACATTGTCGGCGGTGTGCGCATGCCATCGGAAACCATCCTGCCCCTGATCGGCGCAGACGGTCTGTTCAAGGACGTCACTCAGGCCTATGCGCAGATCGATCTGAATACGGGGCGCCATGCCACCACCTTCCCGCTCTGGCAGCTCACCCTGGGGCGGCTGACACCGCAAAATTACGATGACATGGGATCCATGGGCCGGCCCTACCTGGACGCCTCCCGCGTGATCTGGCAGAAACTGATCATGACGGAAACCGACCTGGTGATCCGCCGGCACGAACGCGCGCCACTGCGCCTGGCCCATGCCCTGGAGGGCGCCAGTGATGACCAGCTGGATGACTACGAGGAAAAAAACGAGCAGGCGCGGAAAAACGGCGATGCCAGGGACTTCTACAGCAACAGCAAATTGTCGGTCAATGCGCTGCAGGGCGACGAGAATCTGGAGGCCATCAAGGACGTCATTCACATGGTGGATACGTTCTTCAGCGGCGCCCCCGGTGACAAGGCCCTGTTCGGCTATACCGGCGGCATGGCGCGGGACATCCTCGAGGATATCAAGCGCGACTTCTACGAGGAGATCGACGCCCTGCAGGACGAGCTCGCCGACGTCTATCAGTTTGGTTTCGAGCTGCAGCTGCTGCTCAAGGGCATCAATCCGGAGGCCTCCGATTTCCAGGTGCAGTTCGCCGAGCGGCGCACGGAAACGGCGAACCAGGCCGCGGACCGCTCGCTCAAGTACCAGGCCCTGAGCGCCAGCCGACGCACCATCTGGGAGACTGCCGGCCTGGATCCGGACCAGGAGCTGGCGCGCCTGGAAGACGAGGCCAACAGCAATGATCCCTATCCGGACGCGCCTGGATCCGGCAATGTCAGCGTCACGCCCGGCAATGCTCCAAAGGGACAAAGCGCCACGACCATTTCCACGCGCAACTGAACGCCGGCGTGTCCGTCCCCGCCGATCGGCTCAACGTCCGCACTGCCCGCAAGGCGGCCATCAAGCGCGGCACGCGCAAGGCCGCGGCGAAGCTGCGGCAGACCGAGCAGGATTACATCGACCAGGCCTCGGAGCTTTACCGCCAGGCGCGGGCCGACCTGGAGGCCGCCATCCGCAGCTATGCGGATTCGGAGAACACCCTGCGCCTGCAGGTGCTGCAGGACCTGCGCGGCCAGGTGAACGGCCGCCTGCGCGAGCTGGAGAACGCCAGGAACGATCTGCTGAACCAGGGCCTGGCCGCCGGCGCGGAGACCGGCACCGAGCCGTTCCGCGGCACCCAGGCGGCCGCAGCGACCTCGTTCACGCGGATCCACGATGAATCCGTCCAGTTTGTGCATAACCTGGTGGGCGCGGACGGCCTGCAGCTCTCAGATCGGCTCTGGCGCGTAGATCGCCATGCCCGGGACCTGGTGGGCAATGCCATCGAGCGCAATATTATCCTGGGGCACAGCGCCAGCGTGGCGGCCCAGGACTTCCTCAACCGCGGCGAACCGGTGCCGGCGGATATCCAGGCCAAGCTGGGCGCCGCCGGCGCCGACAAGGTGGCCAGGGCAGCCGGGCAGGCCCTGATGACCGGCGAGGGCAATCCCTACAGCAACGCCCTGCGGGTATTCCGCACGGAGATCAACCGGGCCCACAACAAGGCCTACGAGAGCGCGGCCTTCGAGCATCCGGATGTCATCGGCGTGCGCTTCACCCTTTCGCCGAATCATATACGGCCGGATATTTGCGATATGTATGCTTCGGTGAATGAATACGGTCTCGGTCCTGGCGTCTATCCGAAGGGACAGAGCCCATATCCCGCCCACCCGAACGACAACTGCACTATCGAGGTGGTATTTTCCGACGAGGTGAGCAGTGAGGACCGCAAGGGCAAGGAGGATCCGCTGGCATGGCTGAAAAAGCAGACGCCGGGGGTGCAGCAGGCGGTACTCGGCGCCAGCAAGAAACGCGCGGCCCTGGAAAAGGGCCTGCTGAGAAAAAGCCAGATCACTACGCCCTGGCGGGTGCTGAAACAGCGTTATATCCGCCAGGGCATCGACGTGGAGAACCTGGTGCCGACGCCGGCGGAGCCCCTGGGCATAGACAGCGGCCTGGTGCCGAAGGCCTATACCGTCAGCGGTGCCCAGGTTTCCGAGGCCCTGGATATCCATATTCCCAAGGACGTGGCGGACCGGACCCTGGGCGCCATCGATGCCGTACACGGTGACGGCCGGCTGCCCATGATCCCGGTGCGGACCACGCCGGCGCGGACCAACTATTACGGTGCCTTCTGGCATACCCGTGCCGGCGATCCCCTGCGTATTGATATTACCGCCGGCGGCAACCACCAGGAATTGACGATGGCGCATGAAATAGGGCATTTCCTGGACCATTCCGGCACGCCCGGGAAGGGGTTTAATTCCATCCGTCACGCGGATTTCGAGGACTGGCGCAGGGCGGTGGACAACAGCGCGGAAGTGGCGCATCTTCGGGCCATATTGAGTGGCGGCGGATCCGCCGAGGTCCCGGGCGGACGCATTCCCGTGCCCACGGCTTATGTGGATTATCTGCTTACCTACGAGGAGATCTGGGCCCGCAGCTATGCGCAATATATTGCCAGGAAATCCGGCAACAAGCAGATGCTGGATCAGCTGGATATGATCCGCCGGCAGGATTCGGATGCAAAACTTTCACTGCCGCGGCAATGGAGCGAGGAGAGTTTTGTGAATATATCCAGGGAAATCGATAAACTCATGGTGAAACTGGGATGGCAGAAAAAATAGACCGTGAAACGCTGATCAAGCAGCTCATGGAAAACCATAATATGACCCGGAAGGAGGCCGAGTTCGCCGCCGATGTCGAGCTGGGCGTGCTGCCGAAAGGCGACGTTATCGAGGGGGAGGGCAATGATGTCTCCAATTGATTTGGCAATTCTGGGATTATTTTGTATTGCTTTTAGTAAGCAAATATCAAAATTAATTATTTTGGGCTGGTCTAAAATACACCCGGCTTCCTTAGAAAAATTCAATGATTATCTGGATAGAGTAAAAAATGGGAGTAGCTAATGATACAGCCTATATCATGCCGGAGCGGCAGGAAGTGCGCTGCCGCTGCAACCGCGTCGTCTTCGATCGTCTGGTGGTCCGCGCCCGCGTGGTGCGCGTGAACCCGGACGGCACGGCGGAAGGAAAATGCCGCTGCAAGCGCTGGGTGCGACTGCCCTTGAAATATACTGAATAGCAGGGAACGGTAATTATGCTGAATAAATTAAATGCATGGCGCGAGCATACGAAAAAAAGGAGGATTCTCCGGAATATTCGGGAATCCATGCTTTTTTTTGGCTATGATACAAGCCGCTTATCCGATGAGGAGCTTGAACATAGAATAATTCGCTCCAGTCTGAAGTTAGCAAAAGCAGCCCGTAAACTTGGTATAACTGCCGCTGAAGCAGCAACCATTTTTAATGGAGCAGCAAAAATTCTCCAGCGTCCTCCCCCTGGTCCCCTTGACTTTTCAGACAGATAGGCTAATCCTGTAATCTGAATCAAGGCGTAACGCGAGCAACTGAGCGAGAGGCCGGAGCCCCGGAAGGGGCCCCGGCCTTTTTGCGTTTATGGCATGAGAAAAAATTCTCTCATCATCAAGCTGGAAGGTGATCGCCCGGATGGGCTGATCAGGGTCATGAGTGATCGGATCAACCTTGCCGATGGCAAGGCGCATTCCGTGGAAACCATTACCCGTACCTTCAAGTACAACGCCGACCATTTCTACGGTGAGCTGGAGATCAACCGAAAGATGATGGCGGAGATGATAAAGAATTTTAAGGCCAACGTTTACGGGCAGGAAATCTACGTCAATATCGCGCATCACGACTGGGAAGGCGCCGCCGGGAAATTTACCCGGATTTTCCAGGAAGGAAACAAGATGCGTGGCGAGATCGACTGGACGGCAATGGGCCTGGATGCCATCAACAACCGCGGTTTCCGTTATTTCTCCGCCGAGTTCGCCGAGAACTGGGAAGATCCGGAGACGGAAAAGCGGCATGGGGCAGTATTGCTGGGGGCGGCTCTGACTATTCGGCCGCGGGTCAAGCGACTGGATCCCATCAACCCGGAGAAGCTGATCATGCTCTCCGAGAATATCGACGACGATACGCCGATCATCGTGTTACCCAACGTTACCCGAATGCTCTCAGAGGAGATCACCGCCATGTGGGAACAGCTCATCAAGCAGCTCGAAGAGCAGCTGAAAAAATTCACCCAGCTGGGCGAGGGCGCCATTGCCACGCTCAGTGAATCGTTCAAGGCCTCCGTCGCCAATGTCACGGAGGAGAAAGACGCCAAGGCTCTGCAGGAGAAATTCCAGGAAGCCGGCAAGCAGCTGGCCGAGCAGATCGAGGCCGGCAAGCTGGATAAGGAAGCCACCATCAAGATCGACCTGGCCGGCGCCCCCGAGGGCAAGCAGCTGACCGAGGACGATGTGAACAAGGCCGTGGCCAAGGCCCTGGAGGAGAAGGAAACTGCAGCCAAGAAACTGCAGGAGGACCGCGATGTCCTGGTCAAGGTGTTCAACGACGCCATTGACGCCGCGGAGGGCCTGAAGGCCCTGGGCGAGACGGAACTCGGGGAAATGAAGAAGGAAGGCGCCGAGCTCATCACTACCAGCATGAGCGAGGATCAGGTCAAGCGCCTGGCCGATCATCACATCTCCATGGGCAACAAGCTGGCGGTGCAGCGGCAGCTGGCGGCGCGCGGCATGCAGCCGGGCGCGACGGGCAACATCCATATCTCCCTGGATGAATCCAACGCCATCAAGAAGCTGCAGGAGACCGTCGACGCGCGCCTGGGCTTCAAGGAAATGTCCGAGTCCAAGCGCTACGGCCGCACCGGCGGCGTGCTGCCCCAGGAGAACAAGGCCCTGGCGGACAAGTTCCTGGAAATCTACGACCGCGAGCATGCCCGTGAGCTGCACGCCGAGGCCAAGCACCTGGCCGGCGGGGACGGCATTATTTCCGATGTGGCCGTACCGGCGACCTTCGAGCGCACCGTCATCCGCGAGGCCCTGTATATGCTGGTGGGCCTGCAGTTCGTGGATACCGGCACCCTGCCATTTGCCAGCTCGCATATCATCCCGTACAGCTACCGGGATACCGCCGCGGCCGGGCGCGACAATACCCGCGTCTACGAGGGCGGCTCCATCCCGCGCGCCGGCGTCATCCAGACTTCGGAAACGGCCTATCCCATTCCGCAGAAGCTGGCCTTCGAGGTCTCCGACGAGCTGCGCTACCTGACCGGCGCCAATACCATCAACTGGGATTCGGTCATGGAGAACCAGCGCAATGCCTCGCGCATTGTCGGCGAGGACCTGGAAGGGATGATCTTCAACGAGGTCCTGCACGCCGCTGACGAATACGGCGCCACCGCGGTTGCCGCCGAGGCGCTGAGCGGACAGCTGGATGGAACGGACAATGTGTTCGTGCTGGCCAATTTCCCCGTGGTGCGCCCGCGCAAGGTCTATGACCTGCAGGGCAACCAGGTGGGCGCCACCAGCCATCCGATTACCGTCACCTACAACGACGGCGGCGGCGCCGCGGCCATCGACGAGTACGATGGCACCGGCAACCAGGCGGCGGGCAATTATTACAGCCTGGATTACAACCTGGGCGAGATCCGTATCGTGAATGAGGCGGGCGTCCTGCAGACTCCGGGGAACACGGACACCCTGGTGGTGGATTACTACTACGCCACCAATATCTATGCCTTCGATAGCGATAACGGCGCCGTGGACCTGGATCTGTACTGGAATAACTTCCTGTACCGGTACGGCCTGCGCAAGGCAGTGATCGAAGACGACCGCTACTACATGGCCAACTTCGGCCTGATGAGCGGCACATTGCGCACCAGCGTGGAACAGGCCCGCCAGTTCGGCGCCAACTTCCAGCGCCCGGGCACGGATCTCACCACCGACGGCAACGTGGGCCGCATCAAGGACGTGCCGAACTTCAAGACCACGGCGCCGGGCCTGTGGATGGGTGATGTCCGCTGCATCATTGGAGAGCGCAACCAGACGCGCCTGCGCATGATGAAGCCCTGGACCATGGGCGAGCTGCAGGACCAGAAGGACGCCAACGGCCGTTTCACCGGCAAGAAAGAGGCCTATGGCGACCAGTTCCTGATCCTGCATACGCCGACCCAGCTCAAACAGGCCTATACCTCGATCGTGGTTTACAGCTCCACTGCCAGGGTAGCCCGGGCCGAGTAATCCACGGACCGCTGATGCAGTCAGGTAAATCCAGCCCCCTCGCCCTTAACGGGCGAGGGGCTTTTTGAGGAAACAGAGCCATGGCAAAAAAACCCGACCCCAATGAAATGCTGCCGGTCAAGAATACCGGCGAAACCGTCATGTACGTTGCCAGCCAGATGATTCATCCCGGCGAAACCCGGCATTTTCCCCGCCATCATATTCCGCACAATCTGCTGCCGCAGGCAGCTCCGGAGGCAGAAACAGGCGCCGACACCGATCCCGTGCTGGAACTCATGGAACAGAAGGCCCCGGGCATCAAGGCCGGCATCCCCGCGCTCACCAATGCTCAGCTGCAACAGGTGCTGGACCTGGAGCAGGGCGAGGGCGGCAAGAAGCGCAAGGGCATCATCGAGGCCGTGCAGAACGCGCAGATGGAACGCCTGGCGGCCGCGGAGGCCCGCGAGCAGTTCCTGAAGCAGGACGCCGAGGCCCTCCTGGCCTCCAAGGAGCTGGCGGCCATGGAGCCGGACGAATTGCAGGCCCTGCGCGCGCTCGAGGCCGGCGAAAACGGTCAGCAGCGCGAGGACGTCCTGGCAGGCATCGATGGGCTGCTGAACGCCTGAAGGCGGCGCCGCCATGGCGCTTTCGAGCGACGACAAGGAAGAACTGGTCCAGACGCTTACCAAAGTGCTGGACCGGCGCCGCAGCGTCGATGAAGTGCAGCACCGGCTGGATCATGAATGGGTCCAGCTCAAGCGCAAGGAGGAACAGGACAAGTCCGATCGGCGCCGGAAGCTGCGCCAGCGGATCGAGGAGAATGTGCTGGGATGGCTGATCATCACGTTCCTGTTCGGAGCCGGTGTCATGGCCTACCAGGCATTTATCGGTTCGGTGAAAAAGGCGGTTAACGGAGGTGGATAAATGGGCGATGTCGGCATGAATGACGTAATCCTGACGTCGGCAATATTGAAACTGGCGATGGCCGTGGTGGCCATCTTTTTCACCTGGGGCTCGCTCAGGATCCTGGACGTCCTGCTCGGCTTCGATTTCCGGAGGTGGCTCAATGCGGAGTGTAACGACGATCTTGCTGTTGCTGTGTACCTCGGCGCTCGTTTCGTGGGCGCCTGCATCCTGGTCGGACTCCTTTTTTCCTGACCGGTACGACCACCAGATAGAACGGGCGGCAGATCTGTATCTGCCCGGGGTCGACTGGCGGCTGCTGAAAGCGCAGTTCTACCAGGAAAGCCGGCTGGATCCCGCTGCGGTCTCGCCCGCCGGCGCGGCCGGTGTCGCGCAGTTCATGCCCGGTACCTGGCGCGATATCAGCCGGCAGCTCGGCTACGACAATGTGACTCGATTCATGGCCGGCCCGGCCATCCAGGCCGGCGCCTATTACATGGGACAGCTGCGCGCGATCTGGAGCGCACCGCGGCCCGAAGCGGACCGGCAATCCCTGGCACTGGCCAGCTACAACGCGGGCGCGGGCAATGTACTGAAGGCGCAGGAACTGGCGGGAGGTGCGCGCGGCTATGCCGCGATCATCAAGCGCCTGCCGCGGGTCACCGGCGACTATGCCAGCGAGACCATCGCCTATGTAACCCGGATCTGGGGTTACTGGACCAAAATGGTCCTGCTGGCATAGTGCCGATCGGTGTTCAGCGGATGGATCATGAAGGCAATGGCCGGGGTCATCGTGGCCCTGGTCATCGCCGTTTCCGCCACCGGCTGGATGTTGAAACGGGCATGGCAGCACAACACCAGGCTGGAGGACAACGCCAGGCAGTATCAGCAGACCATTGACGATCAGAATCGGCGTTACAGGAAACTGATCGCGGAGAAGGCAAGGAATGAAAAGGAACTGACGGCCAATGCCGAGGCCAAGCATCAACACCAAGAGGTGATCGAGAAAATACGCTATGTCACACGGACTATACAGAAGCAGGCGCCGGCGACTGATTGCATCAATCAGCCTGCCCCTGCTCCTCTCCTTGAGTGCCTGCGAGACGCCGACTGTGGTCAGGCAGGAAGTCCGGGTGCCGGCGTACCCGCCGGCGCTGCTGACCCGCCCGACGGATGAGCCGGTGCTGCGCGCCGAGACCTGGGGCGATATCGCCATCTTCGCCTCCGAGAACCGCCAGGCCCTGCGCGACTGCAACGCCGACAAGGCCAGCATCCGCGCCCTGGAGAAGCAATTCGGCAAGGAGCAGGACTAGATGCCGGATATGAAACAATCGGCGCTGAAGGACGATCTGAAGGCCAGCCTGCAGGATGCCGCCAGTGTTTTCACCGCCGCCGGCGATGCCGATTTCCTGCGTCACCTGGACAAGGCGGCCGAGGACCTGGTGCGCTTCCGCCCCCGCATCGAGAAGGACTCCATCACCCTGGTGGCCGATCAGGCCGACTATGCCGCGCCGGCCGCCCTGATCCGGATCCGGAAAATCCTCTGGGGCCGGGACGAGCAGCATACCCGCATGCCCTGGGAGTCCAATTACCCGGCCATTCCCGAGGTCAGCATCTACCGGGACGATACCGGCAAGCAGCTGCGGCTGACACCGGCGCCGACCGCGGCCCAGATCACTGATCTGGGCGGGACCTTCGCCTTTCTCTGCAATAAGCTGCACGTCATTTCCGAGGACGCCGCCGGCCAGGCCGGCGCCACCACCGTGGCCGAGGACGACCGCGGCCTGCTGCTGCTGCGCGCCCAGGCCGAGGCCATGAAGGAAATGGCAGCGCGCAATATCGTCAAGCCCGTGGCGCTGCGGGACAATATCGGCGGCGTCACCAAAAACGGCGTACCCGCGGCCCTGTACGCGCAGCTGCTGGACGATTTCGAGCGGCTGGGACGGCAATGACCACCATCACCTGGTCCACCAGTAAGGCCGATTTCAACGCGGCCATGCGCCGGGCTCCGGAGGTCCTGGCGCGCAATATGGCCAATGCCACCCGGCGCAACCTGCTGGAAATCAGCCGCCTGGCCCGGCATGACGCGCCCAAGGCCTTCAGCACCCTGGCCAATTCCATCCAGATCGAAATGCATAGCCCGCTGGACGGCATTACCGGACCGGCCGCGGACTACGGCGAAATGGTGGAGAAGGGCACCGGCCCGGGTGGCTTCCCGCCGCTCGAGACCATGCTGGACTGGATCCGGACCAAGAACATCACGCCGGAGAATCCACTCATGCGTCTGGAACACCTGGCCTTCGTCATGAGCCGGTCCATCAGCAAGAAGGGCACGCCGGCGCAGCCCTACCTGGAGCCCGCCGCCGAGCAGCTGCAGGGCAACGTGCTGCGGAACTATGACCTGGCCCTGGAACGGTCCCTGGACGAGATAGCGAGGCACTGATGCCCATCGGCATGATCAAAGACGCCATCGCCGAGAAACGGGACGCCGTGTTCGCGGCCCTGACTGCCGGCTTCGCCGATGCCGGCCCCTATAGCACGCATAGCGTGATCCGCGATTTCAAGCGCCTGGAGGACCATACCGATGCCGATCTTACCCAGGGCGTCATCATGCTGCTGCTGGACAGCGAGGGCCAATATACCCAGAAGCTGGGCATGGAGGGCAAGGATGGCACCCTGCGGCTGATCGTCATCTATCACTGCCGCGTCGCCGAGGACGATCCGCCCCACGCCATCGAGGATGCCGAGACCGCCCTCGCCGAGGAGCTGAAAACCTTCTGCCGGGCCGGCGTCGCCGGCATGAGTCTGCTGCCCCAGGAATTCCGGTTCTCC
>Ga0102944_1001990_pt1 | contig 12526 bp, 9 predicted proteins | sample SalPonD_shore_MG_FD_78172 | JGI IMG/M metagenome (GOLD analysis project Ga0102944, IMG submission 78172) | Salt pond soil microbial communities from South San Francisco under conditions of wetland restoration - Salt Pond MetaG... | ecosystem: Environmental > Aquatic > Marine > Intertidal zone >...
GATTTAGGCAATTATTTTATTGCTGATCCCACCACAGATGTTGTCCCAGCGTAACATTGGGTACATTATTTCCGTTTCGGGATAGTTCAGAATTCGGATAGAGAATCCGGCGGATATATTTACCATTCAAATCAGGATTTTGATTAAATGGTACCGTCATATCTTTGTATTGGTAATCGAAACGGCGAGCATCAACCCATGCCTCCGGTTGCAGGAACAGGGCTACCAGTTTTTCCTTGAATATTAAGCTGAGTGTCAGATTACCTGCACCAACAGCTACATCCGGGCTGCTCAGGTAATTGTTTTCTGCCTGTGAATCAACACCCAGCATATCCATATTGGCCTTGATACCATCGAGATATGCCTGGTAGGCTGTAGGTTTGTCACCGGCACGAAACGCCGCTTCGGCTTCAATAAACTTCACTTCAGAGTAAGTCATAATCTGAATAGGTGATGTCTTTTGAGCGAAATAGGAATCGGCTGTCAATGTATTATATGCCACATTTGGGCTCCCTTTACCATTAACCGTACCTCTGAAATCTCCGCCGGCCAATGAATCAGTCATGGCAAACAGGCGCGGATCAAAAGTATTGTAGTAAGTGGTATCCATGGCATTTACCAGGTAAGCCGATAAGTCACCACCAAGAATACCAATACTGTTATTGATGACGACAATAGCCCATGGATTCATTTTGTCCTGAGTATATGATAACCGGGCATCATCATTATTCGACTGGAACCCGTTCTTCACGTTATTCAAAACAGCTTGTGGATCATAGTTGGATTTTTTGCTTAAATGATTTAAATAACGAGCTTTAAGTGAATAAGCCATTTTCAACCATTTCTGCATATCGCCACCATAATAAAGATCATCATTACCCGGACTCAACGTCGATTTTCCTGTCTTGATCTCGCTAATAGCTTTGTCCAGCAGACTCTGAATATCACTATAAAGTTGCTGTTGGCTATCATAACTTGGAGTTAAATCTCCGGCACCTTTAAATGCATCAGAATACGGCATGGAACCCCATAAATCGGTTGCCGTACCCAGATTGTATGCCGTCATTATTTTGGCAATTGCCGCATAATCCGTTGCACCTTTCTTTTCAGATATGTTGTCCAGATCTTTAAGATCCGTTAAAACATTATACGCTTCAGCCCACGAACCATCCATATGTATCTCGCGCTGTTGATCTACGGCGCTGCCGCTTGGCGATGCCAATTGCTGGGTATAATAGGATGTCACAGTTGAAACACTGTATTGAAGCTGGCTTGTCTGATACAACACATTCGTCAATAAACCGGCAGGTGTTGCCGTGGTAGACGCATTTGGATTATCATTCACATTTAAGAAACCGTTACACGCTGTAAACAGCATAAACAAGGTGCCCACTAACAGGACGTTAAGCTTTTTTAAATTCTTCATGGTTAATTTATTTTTGCCTGAACAATTGATAAAATTCATCATATCGAGAGATTTAACGTAAGAGTGAAACTTCTTACTGCCGGGGTGCCACGACCCTGGAATCCCTGAGTATTGCTTCCTGCTCCAAAAGCAGATGATTCGGGATCGAATCCTGAATACGGTGTAAAGAGCAGAAGATTATTGCCTGTTAAAGACACACTGGCACGTGACAACGGTGTCGCACGGAATATTTTATTCGGGAGATGATAGGTCAGTGTAAGGTTACGTAACCGCACCCATGATGCATGCTGAACAAAATTCTCGCCGACTTTACGGTAAATATTGCGATAGTATCCATCACCATAGTTAACACCATTGTGTGTACCCTGTCCCAGCCATACTTTCTTTGTGTTGGGTTTACCATCAGCTGTAACGCCTTTAAACACGATTTCCTGATCACGGTTAGCCGTGATTGGTAAGGTACCCTGTGCAGCAAAGAAAGCTGCCGGTTGATTGACTACATCTCCACCCTGTTTTATATCAATAAGAAATGACAAATCAACATTTTTGTAACGGAAATTATTCGTGATACCAGCTGTCCAGTCGGGATTCACATTACCAAGGATTTTATAATTCAAATTCCGTTCCGGGAATCCGTCAGGACCGATGAGTAACGGCCGGCTTTTATCTATTTTTAAAGGATCCTCGTTAGCTGGATTTTTATAATATCGCTTGTAACTTGTTCCTAATATGTTCCCGTAAGGCATTCCGGGAAATAATTGCTCATACACAGCTCCGCCATAAGTATAAAGGGAACCATTAAGAGTAATGTTATCAATTCCCTTACGAATGGAGACTACCCGGTTATTATTTTTAGTGAAGTTTCCGGATATATCCCATGAAAAATCATGAGTTTCCACAGGGCGTACGGACAATGAAAGTTCCACACCCCTGTTTCTTATTTCACCGGCATTCGTTACAAACGTCGCATAACCGGTAGTGGTGCTGACAGGTACATGGAGGATCTGATCTTTACTGTCCTGATTATACCAGGTAAAATTAAATGTAACCCTGTCTTTAAGGAACCGGAGATCCGTTCCGACTTCAAAAGAGTTTGTCATCTCGGGATTCAGATTGGGGTCACCCAATACATCATTCTTGGTCACTCCTGTCAATCCTTTGAAAGGGAAATTACCCGGTGCCACATATGTGATTCCGGTTGCATATGCAGGCGCGTCTTTACCTACCTTAGCCCAGGATGCACGCAACTTGGCATAATCAAAGAACTTCGGAAGCTTGAACATACGGCTTACGATATATCCTACACTAACAGAAGGATAGAAAAATGATCTGTTATTTTTGGGGAGAGTAGACGACCAGTCGTTCCTGCCTGTTAATGTAAAATAAAACATATCATCGTAATTCAGCTTAAAATCGCCATAAACACCGACAACCCGTTTTCTAAGAGTATATTCGGAAGAAGTAATCGTACTTGTATTACTCAGGTTGAAGAAATTCGGAATAGCGAAATTGCTGCCTTCCGTATACAGACGGTTGTATTTATGGCTGTATACATCATTACCTACCCGAAGTGTAGTGGACAACTTTTTATTGATCTGTTTATTGGCCGTAATGATCAATGTAGAGGTAACATCTTTATTGTTCATCGATATTTCCTGCACATTACCGAAAGCGTTTAATGGGATCTCCCCGCTTATACCTTGTGGGCCCGGAAGAATGGCTTTTCTTGAATCGTTGTAGAAATCATTACCCAACTTATAATTTACATCAAGCCAATCGGTCATTTGCCAGTTTAATCCGACATTCCCGATCATCCGGTTTACATTACCATTTTGATAATGATGATAGGCCGCATAAATAGGGTTATCCAGCCATGGTGTATATGAATACTGTGTACCATCAGGTTTCAAATAATGCGTTACATCTTCACTGGTTGGATAATAAACCAGTTCACGTGTTGGTTGATAAGCGTTACGATCCTTCGTAAATATATAATTTACAGATCCATTCACGTGAAAATTATCGGCAATAGTTACACTACCGGCAACTTTGCCATTTGTTCTGTTCCAGAATGTGTTCGGAACAATACCACGCTGATGTAATCGGGCTGCAGAAACAAAAAAGGTCGTCTTATTGGTACCACCCGACACATTAATATCATTGTTAACTTTTAAGCCGGGTCCACCCTGTGCAAAGAAATTGCGAAAATTATTATAAAACTGTGCTCCGGCTACCGTATCAGCTTTAGGTCCCCAAGCGTGAAAAGGAAACGGATAACTCTTATAATCGGGCTTACCGTACCAACCGGCTAAATATTTCTTCTGCAATTTGGGATATTTGTCAACTTGTTGAAAACCAACAGAACTGGAATAATTTACTTTTGTTTGTCCGGAATGGCCATGCTTCGTAGTTATTATAACGGCTCCGTTAGCTGCTCTTATACCGTATAGAGCTGTAGCCGCCCCACTCTTTAAAACAGTTATAGAAGCTATATCATCAGGATTGATATCGGCTGCCATATTAGTAGTTGCATAATCTTCAGATCCGATACCACCTGTATTAGATGAGTTATCTATTGGCACCCCGTCCACAACAAATAATGGCTGATTATTGGATGAAGGATCGAGAGAATTAATACCCCGTATAACGATGCGTGATGAAGAACCAGGTGCACCACCGGAACCGGTAACCTGAACGCCGGCTATCTGCCCTTGCAAAGCACTGACAACATTCTCTTGTTTTGTATTGCTGACAGTTTTACCACTTACTTCAGGTACTTCATAACCCAGGGAAGGCCTTTGCTGTTTAATACCAAATGCAGTAACAACTACATTATTCAATTCCTGAACTTTCGCTGTGAGCCTGACATTAATAGTATTATTACCGTCTATAGCTACAGATTTTCGATTATATCCGATATATGAAAAGACCAGCGAATCGGCATTTTCAGGTATGGATAGCATATAATTACCGTTGGCATTGGTTGCCGTACCAACAGTAGTGCCTTTCACAAACACGTTAACACCAGGTAATGCTGATCCACTTTCGCTATCAGTGACTTTACCCGTTACCGATCTGTTTTGCGCCATCACCGAGACTAATCCCGAACAAAACAGCACAAATCCAAGAGCAATTAATTGTCGTAGAGTTTTCTTCATAGATTTATTTTTTTGTTTTCTATTTATTACATATAAATATTAATATTGGGGTATCTTTATAGACCTATTGAAATAAGTCTGTTACTTCTCTTTAACCAAGGGACGGCCAAATACATGTTGCTATTTTAAATAATTATTGAAATTATTTAAGAACATCATAAGTATGAATAAAAACTTATAGTTGGAATTATACAATTTATACCAACAACTAATTATTTAATTGGCCACTTTATCGTAAACATATAATTATTATTACATACGATTGTGACAATAATTATATGTAAAAAATCCCTCCGAAACGTGTTAAAACACAAACCGATTGACGGTCAATATAACATAATACTTTAAGTATGCTCAAATTTTATTATCACAATAAAAATAATAATAAAATCTTTATAATCTTCTGCGACACAATAAATTATGGGATTCCAAATAAGTTATTGAAATTTTTACACACGCCGTATGGAAATAGTTAAGGCAATGAAAATATTATATATAGTGGACTAAAATCAATAATTAAACCAGAAAAAATTAATGTTTAATATTCTAATAACATTATAAAAAAAGAGAGATAGGCAGGTGTTGAAAATTAAAATTTAATCTCAATAATATGATATGGATTTTTAAAAGTATAGCGTATTTCAAAATGGTATAAATTACATATCGCTTTAACTATAGCTAAACCGAGTCCTATTGACTGCTGACTGTTTCCTGATTTTTGAAAACGGTTAAATAATTTTTCGGGTTGTATATCCGGTTCATAACCAGTGTTTTTAGCTATAAGAGATTCATCAGTTAAGATGTATTCTATATTTCCATCTTCGTAATTATGTTTAATGGAATTTGATAATAAATTATTTAATAATACTTCCGCCAAATAATTATTCATTTTTAATTTTACAGAAGCAAAATCATCCAGTTCAAGTTTGAGGCCTCTCATTGCTGCAAACTCCCTGTAAATATCCGCTTTTTCTCTCAGCATCTCAGTCAAATCGATTTCCTGATGTTGCTGATACTGGTTATTTTCGATTTTAGCAAGTAATAGCAATGCCTGATTCAATTTTGCGAGTTTCCCGGTTGCCTCATAAGCATCGCTAATAAGTTGTATTTCTCCTTCCTTATTAAGCTCACCTTGCATAATAAGCTCTATCTTAGATTTAATTACAGATAGTGGTGTTTGTAATTCATGAGAGGCATTTTCAGTGAATTCTTTCAGATTTATGTAATCCTTCCGGATTTTCTTAATCATTCGTTCCAGTTCTTTATTCAGGTCCTGGAATTCATTAATATCCGTTTCGGGAAATTCTACCCCAATCCCACTCGAAGCCAGGTTATACTGTTTAATATTTTTTAGTGTTTGATAAAACGGCTCCCAAAGCTGATAAAGGATACGGTTATTGACAAAGTAAAAACCAATAAAGAGCAGTAAAATTAATAAAACTTCGGTCAACAAAATCGTCATTATTAAATCGTCGTGCTCGAGCAGCGATTTGCGAATAATAAGGACATATGGATGATGATTGATGATAATTGTTGTTTTGTATTGCCGGAAAGGTATCTCCTCTTTCTCAGCACGGCTGAACATTCGGATATTACTGAAAGAAGTTGCAACAGATTTGGTTTTATCAACAGGCTTCAGCGACATCAATTCGTTGCTAAATTGTAGATGAGGTGTCTGCTGTTGCTTTAATTCACTTACAATCAGTTCTTTTTGATTGATTAAAGCCTCATCAACCGAATCGATCATCAAATAATGAAAAGCTACAGCAAAAATAATGGTCCATATCGCTAATATGGATAGAAACAGGGAGAGGTAATATCGTCTTGTCTTTGTAAGTAGCTTCAAGATAATCTGAATTTATATCCTATACCATAAACGGTTTCTATATAATCTTTACCACTGATGGCCGTCATCTTTTTTCTTAGATTTTTGATATGTGCATATACAAAATCGAATGAATCAGCCATATCCATATTATCGCCCCATAAATATTCGGCAATCGATTCTTTTGTTATCACCCTGTTAATATTAGACATAAAATAGTACAGCAAATCATATTCCTTTTTGGTAAGGGTTAACTGATGATCATCTATAAAAGCCAGGTGTTCATCGGGAATAATTTTAAGTTCCTGTATTTGAAATTCTTTTTGTCCGTCAAAAAACTTCCTTCTGATCACTGCTTTCAAACGTGCATTTAATTCCGATAAATGAAATGGTTTTGTTAAATAATCATCCGAACCGATATTCAAACCCTTTATTCGATCATCCAGCGAGTCTCTTGCGGATATGATTATTATTCCGGCTTGCGATTGTATGGCTTTGAGTTCATTTATTAAATGTAATCCGTTACCATCGGGAAGGGAGATATCGACTAAAATACAATCGTACCGGTAGACATGAATTTTCATATTGGCTGTGTCGTAATTATAGGCGAGCTCGCAAATATATCCTTCTTTGCTAAAATAGGCCTTTATACTTTCAGCCAATGATTTTTCATCTTCTACAACCAGGATTTTCACAGTATCATTATCATCTGATGTTTATGATTACATAAATACTAAGGGCGTGTAGCTATAACGTAAAAAACCGGGATTATTCTATATTACTTTATCACCTATTAGTTTCAGCTGCTTTAGTAGTCATCAATCTATATACACGTTCTGATAATATTTTCAATTTGGGATCGATTTTCCCCTCCTGTACAGGTACAAAACAGGAAATGATATATCTTATTTTCCCATTATCCACAATCCCAACATCATTAGTCCAGTATTTCCACCATCCTGTTTTATGGTAAAACATGACCCCGTGTGGTAACCCTGCTGCCAGCTTAGTTGTGTCACGTTGTCTCCCCAGGAATGTTTTCAACTGCATACTCACCCATGGACTTATAAGTTTATCATTATAAATCTTAAACATAAAATCGGCGGCATGAAGCGCGCAAGTCATTGTACCGCGTATTTTTTTATATGCCGGATCCTCATATTTCCTGCTTAAAAACTTCCTGGTAACCTCACTTCCATACCATCCGTTTTCATCAATAAATTTGTTGATATTCTTTCTTCCGGCCAAGTCAATCAAACAGTTCGCAGCAGAATTATCACTGCGTGTTAACATTAAATCCAGCAGATAATTAACAGTCACCTTGTCACCATCTTTCAATAACGGCCTGGGATCGGTTTTTATCTCTTTCACAGTATCTACAGCATTAGGAAATTTAATATTGTATGATGTTGTAAGGGCATATTTACCTTTATCTATTTGATGTAATACTTCAGCAGCCACATACATTTTGTAGACACTGGCCGGATAAATAAAATTCGTATAGTTAACGCCAGCCAATTTTGGTTTTTGTCCCGTTAAATCTATCACGGCAAATGATATTTGTTCCTTACCGTCGGCGCCCACATCGAAATTTTTATCCAGTCCCAGATCCCGGACAATTGCATGTAATGAATCGGACAATGGTTGATCCAACACATAATACCGGGGTATGAAGACCTCCTGACCATGCACTAAATTTATATGCAATATTATAATTAATGGTATAAACCAGATAAATTTCATCACCTAAACTTGGTTTAGTATTGACTACTAATACGTTACAGTGAGCAAATATAGGTATTCCGGGGAAATAAAAAAGCCGTTACAATTAAGCAACGGCTTATAAATCGTTGAAGAATCTATATCAGGCCTTTTTCTTGTTTTTACCTTTATGCTTAAGAACCTTGGCCTCTATATAAAAAATTGTCTCTTCGGCAACATTTTTCACCTGATCGCCCGCCCGTTCAAGTTTTCTGATCATGGAAAGTAAACTAAGGCAGTGAAATATCTTGTCCGGTTCTCTTTCAATGATACCGGCGATCACATCATTTGCTTCAGCGTTTATTTTATTAAGTACTTCGTCTTTTTTAAATATTGAACGAGCCTGTTTTGTGTTATCATGATCAAATGCCTCTGCAGCAGATGTGAGCATCTCCTCAATCGTATCAAACATGACAAGTACTTTGCTTTCATCCAATAACTCTTTTTCAAATGCTACGTTCACATCCATAACAAGGCGGGAAATACCCTCTGCAATATCACCCAGGCGTTCGAGGTTGTAATTAATTTTTAACACGGCGAGGACAAAACGCAGATCTACTGCCACAGGACAAAAGAGAGCAAAAATATCTTCACAATCCCGGTCAAGTTTCAACTCATAGGCATTAACTCGTTTCTCGTTGGACAGAACCTCGTGTGCAAGGTCTTCATCAAAATTAATCAGCGAGCTTTTACATTTGTTGAGTTGGGAAATTACCAACTCCCACATGTTAATAACTTCATTTTTCAGTAATTCTAATTCGGTATGTAATTGTGTCATATAACCAATCCCTTTCGATGCTTTTAACTAAATCGCCCTGTAATATAACTTTGCGTCTTCTCATTTTTCGGATTTGTGAACATTTGCTTCGTATCTCCGTACTCTTTCAGTTCTCCCAGATAGAAGAATGCCGTTTTATCACTGATTCTTGCTGCCTGTTGCATATTATGTGTTACAATAATAATGGTATATTTTTCCTTCAATTCATAAATCAAATCTTCAATTTTTGAAGAAGATATCGGATCAAGTGCTGAAGTCGGTTCATCAAGTAATAAAACTTCAGGTTTCATGGCAATAGCCCTGGAAATACATAATCTCTGCTGTTGTCCGCCAGAAAGGAATGTACCTTTATTATATAATGTATCCTTTACTTCTTCCCAGAGTGATGCACCCTTAAGAGCTTCCTCAACAATGGCATCCCTCTCTTCCCTCTTTAACTTGATACCATTCAACTTATAACCGGCAATAACATTATCATATATACTCATGGTTGGAAATGGATTGGGACGCTGGAACACCATTCCTACTCTTCTGCGAAGAAGTATTGGTGAAATATCATTGATATTTTCGTTATCAAGAAAAATTTTACCACCGGTGTGTGCGTCTGGTGTTAATTCATGGATACGATTCATACATCTGATGAAGGTAGTTTTACCACAACCTGATGGTCCCATAATCGCGATGATCCGATTACGGGGGATCTTGATATTGATCTTTTTCAATACCTGATGATCGCCGTAAAACGCATTAAAATCTTCTGTTCTCAGAACTGTACTTTCCATTTCTTAACCGCCAGTTTACTAAAAATGTTTAATATCAAAATTACAAAAACAAGTATCAGCGAAGCCCCCCAGGCCAACTGGTGTGAGTTATCATAAGGACTTGTGGCATAATTAAATATCAATAAAGGAAGACTGTCAGTCGGTTTAAATATGTTATAATTCATAAACTGATTCCCAAAAGCTGTAAAAAGCAATGGGGCCGTTTCCCCGGCAATTCTCGCCACGCTCAGCATGATCCCCGTTATGATACCACTTGCTCCGGATGGTAATATAACTTTTAATATTACCCTATAATAGGGTGTTCCCAATGCTAAAGCCGCTTCCTTGAGGGTTTCAGGCATTAGTTTGAGTGTCTCCTCGGTGGTACGAATAATGACCGGAAGCATCATGAATGCCAGTGCCACACTTCCTGAAAAAGCACTAAAATGCTTAACAGGTGCCACAACTAATAAATAGGCCATGATACCCAAAACAATAGATGGAGTACCATTCAAAACCTCCAAACCGGACCGTGCCCAATCGGCCAATCGGCTGTCTTTATACTCACTTAAATAAATACCCGCTCCAATACCTACAGGAATAGCCAATATGGAAGCGACAATGACTATCAAAAAGGTACCAACTAATGCATTAGCAATACCGCCGCCGCTCTCACCAACTGGTTTCGGTAATGAAACCAGAAAATGCCAATTAATGGCAGAAAATCCCTGTTTGAGGATGTAGAATAAAATAAATATGAGCGGCAATGTAGTTACAAGTGCAAATATAACTACGAGAGCCTTAAAAAGGCTGTCTTTAAATTTTCGAAATCCTAATGAGTTATTTCCCATGCCTTAAAGTGTAAAACGTTTGGTGATGCGTTTACCGATAAAATTGATGATCATGGTAATAAAGAATAATATTAATCCTATCTCGATCAATGAAGAAAGATAGATATTTCCCTGAGCTTCCGTAAATTCATTAGCAATTACACTAGCCATTGTATTGCCGGTACTGAAAATACTGGTTGGAAGGTTATTTGTATTACCGATAACCATGGTAACCGCCATTGTCTCCCCTAAAGCTCTTCCTAAAGCCAGTATAATGCCAGCTAAAATACCCGACCAGGTGTATGGTAAGATAATTTTTTTTATTACTTCAAATCGTGTAGCTCCTAAAGAATAAGCTGCTTCTTTTAATGTACCCGGCACCAGACTTATCACCTCCCTGCTCACGGATGCTGAATAAGGTATGATCATCACTGCAAGTATTATTGATGATGATAAAATTCCGAGTCCGTAAGGAGGAACACCAATTTCCATCTCCAAAGATCGGATTATTGGTACCAACACAAATAATCCCCAAAAACCGTAAATAACCGATGGTATACCCGCCAATAATTCTATAGCGTTTTGCAGGACCGTAGAAGTCAAACCCGATTTAAAATATTCACCTAAATATAAGCTCAAAGCCACCGAAAATGGTGCACATATGATTAATGCCAAAAATGATGTAAGAAGAGTACCTACAATAAATGGTAAAGCACCGAATTGATCCTTAACCGGATTCCAGGTTGAGGTATAAATAAACTTGATTCCAAATTCTTTTATGGAGGGCCAGGAGTTAATTAATAGTGTAAGGAATAGCGCAACGACTATGAGAATAACCGTCAATATGGCAAAAACAAGCAGCCCTTTAAATATACGTTCTTTAAGAGATAAAAGATGTATGTTCTTAATATCAGAATGATTCACATTCCACCCGAGTAATATGAATAAACCTCTTTTTTATTTTAAGTTTGTGATAATACAAAAAAAGTAGATAAAGATGTAAATATCCGTCATAATGTCATTGGGTTCCCCACGACTATATGCGCGGGAAACCCAATGATATTAATGTAAATAATAAGATTCAATCCTTACAAATTGTCAGCCTTTTAATAGACAACAATTATTTATTCTGAAGTAAAGATTGATTACCGTATTTAACTGATTCCAAAATATTTTCGGCAACTTTAACAGCGGCATCCGGTAGCGGAGCATATCTCAACGGTTTGGTGAATTTTTGTCCGTCATGAATCATCCACCATACCAGGTTAACTAATGATTTAGCTTGTGCCTCTGAACGGCCGTTATATTTTTGTTGCTTATACAAAAGAACCCAGGTAAAACCTGCAATCGGGTAGCCCTCTTTAGCATCAGTGTTTGTCAATGAAACACGTGCATCAGCAGGAATCTTTACATTGGCTGCAAGACTTGTTGATTGAAGCGTTGGTTTGATATAATTACCGCTTTTATTTTTCAGTTTGGCAACCGGCATATTGTTCTGAAGTGTATAGATCAACTCTACATATCCCAAACTACCCGGGGTGTTCTTGATGATACCTGCAACACCAGGATTTCCTTTTCCTCCCAAACCTACCGGCCAGTCAAGAGATTTACCACGGCCAACTTTATTACTCCATGCACTGCTAACTTTCGTAAGATAATCGCTGAAGATGTAAGTAGTTCCACTTCCATCGGAACGGTGTACAACCGTAATAGCCATGTTCGGTAATTTAACTCCTGGATTGAGTTTTTCAATTCTTGGGTTATTCCATTTTTTGATCTTGCCAAGATAAATATCAGCAATTACATCGGAGGTAAAACGTAAATGAGGATTACCTGGAAGATTGTAACTCATTGTTACGGCACCCAAACATGTTGGAATATGTACGATAAAAGCTGGAGCATTTTGCTCATCTTTATCACTTAATGGAGCATCTGATCCACCAAAATCAATAATTTTGCTTTCAAGCTGACGAATACCGCCACCTGA
>Ga0102944_1001993_pt1 | contig 12500 bp, 10 predicted proteins | sample SalPonD_shore_MG_FD_78172 | JGI IMG/M metagenome (GOLD analysis project Ga0102944, IMG submission 78172) | Salt pond soil microbial communities from South San Francisco under conditions of wetland restoration - Salt Pond MetaG... | ecosystem: Environmental > Aquatic > Marine > Intertidal zone >...
ATGTGACCGTGCTCGACGACGCCCAGCAGCAGCGCTTCAGAAAGGCCCTGCAGCCCGTGTACGACACCTGGGTACCCAAGATCGGTGCGGATCTCGTCAAGCAGTCCCGCGAGGCCATGGCGAAGTAGGCTGCAGTGATCGATGGCGAGCATGCGGCGATTCGCCCTGGACGAATGGCTGTGCGCGGTCCTGCTCGCGCTGATGACCGCCATCGCGTTCGTGAACGTGCTGGGCCGCTATCTGTTCGGCTACTCGCTCGCCTTCACCGAGGAGCTGACGCTGAACTTCTTCGTCTACGTGGTCCTGCTCGGTGCGGGCATCGGCTACGAGCGCATGGTGCACCCGCGTTTCACCACGCTGCTCGATCGCTTACCGCGCCGGCTGCGGGGCGGCGTGATCGTGTTGTCCTATCTGCTCGGTGCCGGCCTGTTCCTGGTGCTGGTCTGGGTGACCGCGCTCAACGTGTATATCGACGTCACGTTGTTCCACACGCATTCGCCGGCCCTGGGGCTCCCCGTCTGGGTGTATGACGCGCCCATCGGGGTGTGCGTGCTGCTCGCGTTGCGCCGGATGTGGCGCGGCATGCGGCGGGAGCTCGCCCTGCTGGGCGACGGCGGTGACGGAAGGCGCCGAGACGCGGGGGCGCGCCCATGAATCCGGCGGTGTGGCTGTTCGTCATCTTCGCCGGACTGCTGGCGCTCGGCGTGCCGGTGGCCGTGTCGCTCGGCGTGGCCGCCGTGGGCGTGGTCTGGTCCTACCAGCTCGGCATGGATGCGGTGGTGGCCCAGAATTTCTATGCGTCGATCAAGTCATTCCCGCTGCTGGCGATTCCGTTCTTCGTGCTCGCGGGGGTGATCCTGAAGCGGGCGCGGCTCGCCGACCGCCTCGTGCGTGTGTTCTCCATGCTGGTCGGCCGCATCCACGGTGGGTTGGCAGTGGTCGGGGTGCTGACCGCCATATTCTGGGGGGCGATCTCCGGCAGCGGGCCGGCGACAACGGCGGCCGTGGGCGTGGTGCTCATCGGCGCGATGCAGCGCGCGGGCTACTCCGCGCCGTTTGCGGCGGCGGCCATCGCCTGCAGCGCGGACCTCTCGATCGTCATTCCGCCGTCGATCGCCTTCATCATCTACGGCAATCTCACGTCCACGTCAGTCAGCACGCTGTTCATCGCCGGCATCGTCCCCGGCATGGTCATGGGCGGTTTCATGCTCCTCGCCGTGTATCTGATCTCTCGGCGCCGGGGATACCGGGGCAGCCTGGTCGAGGAGGGGGGGTCGACGAGTCTGCTCCGAGCGCTCGGCGAGGCGTCCGGGGCGATTCTCGCGCCGGTGATCATCCTGGGCGGGATCTATGCCGGCATCTTCACGCCCACGGAAGCGGCGGTGGTGGCCGTCGCCTACTCGATACTGGTGTCGGTGGTGTTCTACCGCTCGCTGACCCTGGAGGGGTTGGTGGAATCGCTGGTCGAGGCGAGCGTGCTCACCGCGATGATCATGTTCATCGTCGCCTGGGCCGGCCTTTTCTCCTGGACCGGATCGGTGACGGGGCTGATCGACTCCGTCGCGAGCTGGCTGATCGGGGCCACCGACAATCCTTACGCGATGGTGCTGATGGTGGCGGTGCTGGTGCTCGCGCTCGGCATGGTGATGGACCCGATCTCGATCATGTATCTGGTGGTGCCGATCCTGGTCCCTGTGATTCAGCGGTTGGATCTCCAGCCCATCTGGTTCGGCGTCACGTTCGTCTCCGCGCTGGCCATCGGGCAGGCCACGCCACCGGTGGGGGTCAATCTGTTCACCGCCGCGGGCCTGGTCGACGAGCCGGTCGACGTTATCGCCCGCGAGGCGTTGCCGCTGGTCGCCGCCGCCGTGATCGGGCTGGTGGTGATCGCGCTGTGGCCCTCGCTGTCCCTGCTGTTGACGGACTAGCCCTGCCCGCTCGCCTTCATGCAGTGCCCGTGCCCGCAGTGTGCGCAACGTACTGGTGATAGTACGCGGGCGGGCGGGAGGTGATTCAGCGTGCGTTTGACCTGCGTCAGCGAGGCGGCCGTTGGCGGTGATAGCGTAGGGCGATCGGCGGTCAATCGGGACGGCGGGATATGACGGGCGCCACGGAACGCACTTCTCCTGCATCGGAGGTCGGCAGCCGGGCCGGCGAGTCCGTCCGGCAGCCCTGGCATTCGGTGGACCCCCATGATGTGCTCGCTGCGCTCGGCGTCGAACGCGACGGCCTCAGCGAGGAGGCCGCGCGGGCACGGCGCGAGCGATACGGGCCCAACGCGCTGCCGCCGCCACCGTCGCGCGGCATGCTCAGGCGGTTCATTGACCAGTTCCGCAACGTCTTCATCTACGTTCTCCTCGCCGCCGGCGTGGTCACCGCATCGCTGGCGCACTGGGTCGATACCGGTGTCATCCTCGGTGTCGTCCTGATCAACGCCCTGATCGGGTTCATCCAGGAGGGCCGGGCGGAGAGCGCAATCGCCGCCATACGGGGGATGCTCTCGCATCAGGCGACGGTGCTACGCGACGGCCGGCGCGTGACCCTGCCCGCGGAGGAGCTGGTGCCCGGTGACGTCGTCAACCTGGCGTCCGGGGATCGCGTGCCAGCCGATCTGCGCCTGCTCGACTGCCGCGCGCTGCGGATCGAGGAGGCGCCGCTGACCGGAGAGTCAGTGCCTGTCGACAAGGCGCCGGAGTCGGTGCCCCCGGATACGGCACTGGGCGATCGGCGGGGCATGGCCTACTCGGGCACCCTGGTGGTGACCGGGCGGGCCACCGGTGTCGTGGTCGGCACGGGCGCGGACACGGAGCTCGGTCGGATCAGTACCATGCTCTCTGAGGTGACCACCGTCACCACGCCGCTGCTCGCGCAGATGGCCCAGTTAGCCCGCTGGCTGACAGGCGCCATCGTCATCGTGGCCGCGGTAGTGTTCCTTTTCGGTGTCTTTGTCCAGGGGTATGCGCTCGCCGAGATGTTCATGGCGGCGGTTGGCCTCACCGTCGCAGCCATCCCGGAAGGCCTGCCCGCGATCATGACCATAACGCTGGCGATCGGGGTCCAGCGCATGGCGCGCCGACAGGCCCTCATCCGCCGCCTGCCGGCCGTTGAGACGCTGGGAGCCGTCACGGTCATCTGCACCGACAAGACCGGCACGCTCACGCATAACGAGATGGTCGTCCAGAGCCTCGCGACGGCGCACGACCTCTACGAGATCACGGGCCAGGGATACGCGCCGCGCGGCGAGTTCCTGCTCTGCGATCGTGTCGTCGACCCGGACGGTGACCCGCTGCTCGAAGAGCTCGCGCGGGGCGCGCTCCTGTGTTCCGACGCCGTGCTCTGGGAGGTCGACAGCGGCTGGACTGCCGAGGGTGACCCGACGGAGGCCGCGCTCGTGAGCCTGGCCCTCAAGGCCGGGCTGGACAATGACATGGAGTTCCACACCTGGCCGCGCACCGACGTCATCCCCTTCGAGTCCGAGCATTGCTTCATGGCGACGCTGCACCACCACAGCGACCATGGCGGCGGGGCGATCTACGTCAAGGGAGCCCCGGAGAGGTTGCTCGAGATGTGTGACCGCCAGAGGATCCGCGCCGGCGACGCCGAGCTCGACGCCGATTACTGGCATTCGCGCATGGCGGAGATCGCGGCACGGGGCCAGCGCGTGCTGGCGCTCGCCGCGCGCGAGGCCACGTCCGCACATCGCTCACTCGCTTTTGAGGACGTCGAGCGGGGCCTGGTGTTCATCGGCCTGTTCGGTCTCGCCGATCCGCCCCGCAAGGAGGCGATACTCGCCGTCGCCCAGTGCCAGGCGGCCGGCATCCGGGTGAAGATGATCACCGGGGACCACGTGGAGACCGCCCGCGCCGTCGGGCGGGTGGTCGGTCTGGAGAGTGACCGGGCGCTTTCCGGGCGGGAGGTCGACGACATCGGTGCCGACGACCTGCGGCATCATTCGGAGGTCACGGACGTCTTCGCCCGGGCCAGCCCGGCCCACAAGCTGCGCCTGGTCGAAGCCCTGCAGAGCGCCGGGCACGTGGTGGCCATGACGGGCGACGGCGTGAATGACGCGCCTGCGCTGAAGCGCGCGGACGTCGGTGTCGCGATGGGCCGCAAGGGCACGGCAGCGGCCCGTGAAGCCGCAGAGATGGTGCTCGCCGACGACAACTTCGCCTCGATCGTGCACGCCGTCGAGGAGGGGCGCACGGTCTACGACAACCTCCGCAAGGCCGTCACGTTCATCCTGCCAACCAACGGCGGCGAGGCGCTGATCCTCGTGGCGGCGATCGCGATGGGAGTCACGCTGCCGATCACGCCGGTACAGATTCTGTGGATCAACATGGTGACCGCGGTGACGCTGGCCCTCGCCCTGGCCTTCGAGCCTGCCGAGGCCGGCGTAATGCAGCGACCGCCGAGGCCGCCGCGCCGGCCGTTGCTGACGGGTGTGCTCATGTGGCGGACCGCGTTCGTCTCCCTTGTCCTGCTCGCGGGCACCTTCGGGCTGTTTCTCTGGGAACGCGGCAACGGTGTCGATATCGCCACGGCGCGCACGGTCGCGGTCAATACCCTCGTCGCCTTCGAGGTCGTCTATCTTCTGAGCTGCCGTCGACTGTCCGGGTTCGCATTCTCACCGGCCTCGCTTCGCGGTATGTTGCCGGCTGCGCTCGCGATCGTCGCGGTGGCGTCGCTGCAGTTGCTGATGACCTACCTGCCGGCCATGCAGCTACTGTTCGACACCCGTGCCCTGGATGCAGGCCACTGGGTGCGAATAGCGGCGCTGGCGTTCGCCACGCTCGTGGTGGTGGAACTGGAAAAGCTCGCTGTCGTCCGTATGCGGCGCGGTCGGGCGTGAGCCGACCGGGCCGCCGTCCGCGCCGCCGGCGTCAGAGTCTCTCGGGCAGGTGGGTGCGCAGCTCCCCCGTGTCGGTCACGTGAGCGAGGTCCTTCGGGATCTCGAGGACGACGTGTGTGGCGACCGAAGCGGGCAGGGCATCGCGAATGGCGCCCAGGAACCGAGGCGGTGCGCAGATCACGAGCCGGTCGTAGGCAGCCCGTTCGTCGGCTGTCGCCAGGAACTCGGCGACCTTGCGCGCGAAGCGATGATGCTCGATCTCCCTGAAATGGTGCTCGTCGCCGACGCCATGTGCACCCTCGCCATGACCGCCTGCCATGCGGCCGGCCTTGTCCGAGGCGAGATCCCGTTCGTGCTCGCGGGATTCGGTGTGCACCAGGCACGCGACATCCCGCAGGGCGCCGCGTGGCGAATCCGTGCTGAAGAAGCGTGCGCGGGCGCTGTCCGCCACGACGATCCAGGTTTCCTTCATGCTGGCGGTCCTCCGTGACTGGTCAGCCGAAAGCGTAGCGCGCGGGCCGGGTGCGGAAGTTGACCGCCGTCAACCGAAGCCGTCAGACGAAGCGCACGGGATCGCCGACGCGATCAAAGGCCAGCAGGTAACCGAGGTCACCACCTGCGTGGATGTTGCGAATGATCGTCTTGAGGGGCTCCTCGGCGTCCTCCGGCGTCGGCGCTCTGCCCTCGCGACCGGCGAGGCAGCCCACCAGCACAAGGTGCCAGTCCTCGCTGAGCTGGCGCGATTCCTCAAGCAGATCGTCGAAGCCCGTCAGCTCGTCCTCGGCCTTGTCCACGTACATGACCGGCACGAGACCGCCGCCGTTGCCTGCCTCGAAATCCTGGCGCTGTCTCTCGTCGGCGTCTTCCGGCAGGACGGTCCTGACGAACACCATGAGCAGGCGCTGGGGCTCGGGCTCCGCTCGGGCGGCCTCCAGAAGGCTGTCGAAGCTGTCGATCTCGACCATGGCGTCATCTCGATACTGGGCTGTATGGGGCAGTCTACGCCGTGGAAGCGCTGTAACCGACCCCGTCAGGCATCCGGTTCGGGATCGACGGGCACCGTCAGTGACCGGTACGACGGGCCCATCACCACCGACGTACGGAATCGGCGGATGTTGCGGTCGTCGAAGAACAGCCGGCGGGTGAGGGCCTCGAAGTCGTCCATGTCGCGGGCCACCGCGATGATGACGAAATCCCCTTCCCCGGTGACGTAGTAGCACTGCTGCACCTGGGGCTCCGCAACGGCCCGACGGCGGAAGGCGTCGATCTGGTCGGCGCGCTCGCGCTCGAGCTCGACGACGACCACGAAGGTCATTGGGTAGCCGACGGCGGCAGGGTCGATCACCGCCACCTCGCGGTCGATGACGCCGGTATCGCGCAATCGACGCACGCGTCGCTGCACCGCGGGTGCAGACAGCGAGACGGCGGCCGCGAGCGAATCCAGTGGCCGGCGCGCGTCCTCCTGCAGGAGAGCGAGCAGTTGGCGGTCGATGCGGTCCAGGTGGCGGAGAGTCATTTCCTTAACCTATATACGGGGTGCACACAAAATAAATACGTGCGACCCGCAGAGTATGCAAAAAACTTGAGTCCGGGGTTGTTATTCTGAATCGAGGCCAATTCCGGGTGAGGTGAGAGGGTGCAATCGCTGGACAACCCGCTTCGCGGCGTGGGAATCAACGCCGGTGCGATCGCTGAGGGGGACGTCGCGTGCGATCCGCGGGACGCCCTGAGGCTCATCCGACGGTGTCCCGCGTATGCTCCGACGCCACTCCGGGATATGCCGGAGCTGGCGGAGGCGCTCGGCGTCGGTGCAATGCGTCTGAAGGATGAGCGTGCGCGCATGGGACTTGGCAGCTTCAAGGCGCTGGGTGCGGCCTACGTCATTGCCCGGGACGCGGCGGAGGCCGCAGGGAGCGAGTCGGTATCATGCGCGATCATGTCGACCGCTCTGCACGACCGGGTCTACGTCTGTGCCAGCGCCGGCAACCACGGCCTGTCGGTCGCCGCGGGCGCGCGCGCCTTCGGCGCCCGCGCGGTGGTGTACCTGGCGGATTCGGTCCCGGAGGCCTTCGCCGACCGACTGCGGGCCTTCGACGCCACCGTGATCAGGGCGGGTGCTGCATACGCGGACGCCATGGCGGCGGCCGAGGAGGACGCCGCCGCCGGGGGCCGCGTACTGCTCTCGGACTCTTCGTGGCCGGGCTATACGGCTCTGCCACGCGCAGTCATGGAAGGTTACCTCGTCATGGGCGCGGAGACGGCGGACGCGCTGGACGAGGCGCCGACCCACATCCTGCTGCAGGGCGGGGTCGGCGGCTTCGCGGCGGCGATGACGGCGTTCTTCCGGGCGCGGTGGGGAGATGGGCCCACGATCGTCGTGGTCGAGCCCGAGGCCGCGCCCTGTCTGCAGGAGAGCGTGCGCGCCGGGGCGCCGGTGACCGTATCCGGGCCGGATTTGATCATGGGCCGTCTCGACTGCAAGGCGCCGTCGCACCTGGCACTCGGCGAGCTGGCGCGCCGGGCGGATTTCTTCGTTACCGTCGACGACGAACAGGTGGGCGACACCGTCGATCTGCTGGCGCGGCACGGTATCGTCACGACCCCGTCCGGTGCGGCAGGCGTAGCGGGGCTGCAGCATGCGGGCGAGTGCCGGGCGGCGCTCGGTTTCTCCGGCACCAGTCGCGTGCTCGCATTCATCACAGAGGGGCCGGAGGAGCTCTCATGAACAGCGAGGAGTTCGCGGATCTGACCGCGTTGCGGCGGGCACTGCACAGCCGGCCGGAGACCGGTTTCGACGTCGATGGGACTGCCGCCGAGCTGGCGCGTCGGCTACGGACGGCCGGACTGACGGTGACCGAAGGCGTCGGCGGCACGGGCGTGGTCGCGACGCTGCGCCGTGGAGACGGCGAAGGTGCCGTGGGCTTGCGCGCCGACATGGACGCGCTGCCGATCAGGGAATGCAATGAGCTGGACTACCGGTCCACGGCGGCCGGCCGCTTTCACGGCTGCGGCCACGACGGCCATTCCACCATGCTGCTCGGGGCGGCCCGGCGCCTCGCCCAGGAAGGCGGCTTCGACGGCACCGTGCACTTCCTCTTCCAGCCGGACGAGGAGAACGGTCGCGGGGCCCAGGCGATGATCGACGACGGCCTTTTCGATCGCTTTCCCATGGACGCGGTGTTCGGTCTGCACAATCTCCCGGGGCTGCCGGTCGGGAACTTCGCGACCGATACCGGTGCCATGACGGCCTTCGAGGAGCTCTTCGAGATCCGCATCGACGGTCGGGGCGGTCACGCCTCGGCGCCGGAACGCACCGTCGACCCGGTCGTGGTCGCTGCCGAGACCGTTCTCGCCCTCCAGGGCATCGTGTCCCGCTCGGTATCACCCCGGGAGCACGCCGTCGTCTCGGTCACCGAGCTTGTCACCGATGGTGCGCGCAACATCATTCCCAGCTCCGTGGTCATCCGCGGGGACTGCCGGGGCTATTCCGACGCCGTGAGCGTTACCATCGAGCGCCGCATGCGCGAGATCGTCTCGGGCATTGCGGCCGCGCATGGTGCCACCGGCCAGGTGAGCTACGCGCGAGCGTTCCAGCCTGTCGTGAATACCGCGGCCGCGGTGGGCTCCGCCGCGGCCGCAGCGCGGCGCATACCGGAAGCGGTGGTGGACGATGCCTACGGCCGCATCGGATTCTCGGAGGACTTCGCCCAGTTTCTCCATCACCGCCCGGGGTGCTTCATCCTGATGGGCAACGGCATGGACGGCTCCCACGGCGCGTCGCTCCATAATCCCCATTACGACTTCAACGACGAGGCGCTGCCGTTCGGGGTCGAGTACTGGGTGCGGCTTGTGCGGGAGCTGCTACCCGCCTGAACGCCTCACTCGGGGCCGGGCGCACGGGCGCACTCGGTGAAGATACGAGCGCGGCAGTGGCGGCAGATCTCCGGGTCCAGGCGGTCGAAGAGGGCGGCGATGGCATCGTCGGGGGAGCGGAATACATTCTCCTCGCCGATGCGCTCCAGGTAGCCGCCCCGTGTGACGGCCGAGAGCGCGGGATCCTTGAAGCTGCACAGGGCGAGCGACCCGCCTTCCCGGCGGAATGCCTCCGCCTCGCCGGCGAGCAGCTCGGCACCGGCCACGTCCACGAAGTTCACGGCACTGCCCACCAGCATCACGTGGCGCCGGCCCGCAGCGCGCTCCCCGGCGAGGACTCGAGCCGTGTGCTCGACGGCGCCGAAGAACAGCGCGCCGTCGACCCGCAGGATACGCATCTGCGGGCATTCGTCGAGCCCGCGGCGGGCGGCGTTGCGCAGCGGGCGCTCCGCCCGGGTGGGCACCGGTGCCACCGGAACGAGGCGCGGTGTGGCGGCCCGCGCCAGGAACAGCACCAGCGACGTCAGGACGCCCACATAGACAGCGAACTCGAGCGCCAGGAACAGGGTGGCGAGGAAGGTCACCAGCAGCACGGCGGTCTCGCCGCGGTCCGCCCGCAGGATCTGGCGTATCTGGCCGATTTCCACCAGATTCCAGGCGATCAGCAGCACCACGGCGGCCACCGCGGGCGTCGGCAGGTACGCCGTCGCACCGGGCGCGGCGACGAGCACGAGGGCGACCACCGCTGCGGCGACGATCGTGGCGAGCGGCGTGCGGGCCCCGGCCTCGTAGTTGGCCGCCGACCGGGTGAACGACCCGGAGCCCGCATAGCAGGAGAAGAAGCTGCCGGCGATATTGGAGAGCCCCTGACCGATGAACTCCTGGTTCGCGTCGATTCGCTGGCCCGACCGCAGCGAGATCGCCCGCGCGATGGCCAGGGCCTCGATGAGCCCGATGAGGCCGAGGGCCAGGGCGCCGGGGGTAAGGGTGCGCACGGTCTCCAGCGACAGAGGCGGCACGCTCGGTGTGGGCAACGTTCCGCCCATGGCGCCCACCATGGGGATCGCCCCGAGACTGGCAGGCAGCACGGCTGCGGCGGCGGCGCCGCCGGCCATGCCCGCTAGCAGTGCCGGCCAGTGCGGCCTGAGTCGTCGAACGAGCACGGCGCAGAGCAGTGTGACGCCGCCGACGGCGGCACAGGCGGGATTGAAGTCCCCGGCGTCGCGTGCGACCGCCATCAGTGTCGGGATCAGGGCAGCGCTGTCAGGATGAGGCGTGCCGAGCAGCGACGGTAGCTGACTGGCGGCGATGAGGAAGGCGGCGCCGGCCGTGAATCCGACTACCACCGTGTGTGAGATGAAGTTCACCAGCACGCCGAGGCGCGCCAGGCCGAGGACGAGCTGGAAGACACCCGCCAGGCAGGTAAGGGCCAGGACATAGGACAGGTAGGCCGCGCTGTCGGCAGGGACCGCCGAGGCGGCGACGCTCGCGACCACTATGGAGATGGGCGCCGCCGGACCGGACACCAGGTGCCGCGAGGAGCCGAACAGGGCGGCGACGATGGCCGTCACGATGGCGGTGTACAGGCCGTATTCGGGCGGTAGACCGGCGATCGCCGCATACGCCACGCCCTGGGGCAGCGCGAGGATCGCGCCCGTCAGTCCGGCCAGTGCGTCGGCCCGCAGGCTGCTGCGGTCGGCACGGCGCATCCAGTCGATGAATGGCAGCAAGCTATCGGCGGTCAATGGACGTACACGGCCGCTGTGGGTGGCGCGCGCCGCCCGTGGCGACGGCGCCTCAAACCCTGTAGGACGGTGTGCCGCGGCCCGTTGGCGGCCCACGGCGGCGACTGACTGGCGGGACACTGGTGCCCGGCGGCACCAGCATACCGCAGCGCGCGCGGATCAGCTTCCGTATGCCTTCCTTACTGCGTCTATCGCCGCGTGCCTCGTCAGGCCCGCTGATCTGACCGCGTACACGCTGATCCATGCCGTCGGCTTCGCGTCGGGGTGGCCGCAATGGCTGGCCGACGGGCGCCTGGTCGCGCCCTTCGAGCGGTGGGTGCACACGAATGAGGCGTTTCACCTGACGCGCTCGCGCGAGCTCGTGCCACGGCCGGCGGTGGCCGCGTTCTGGGAGTGGATGGCGGAGGAGGTCGGTTTTGCCTCTTCGTCAGGAAGAGATGGCCTCGGCCCCGATGATCAGCGTGCCGGCCACGGCGGCCGTGACCGCGATTGAGACGGCGCCGAGAATCAGGCCCAGCGTCAGTGCCAGTCCGTCCCGGGCGATCAGCCCCAGGGCTGATACGAACAGTGCGCCCGCCGGGATGAAGCCGCTCAGGGGAATGGGCAGGAACAGCGCGATCGAGAACGCCAGCAGCGCCACGCCGATGAAACGGTAGTACCTCGGCTCGAACAGCGCCTCGTGCCGCCGGCGCGACAGCCGCTCCAGGAGCGCGATAGCGGGACTGACGCGCACGACGAAGCGCCTGAACGAGCGCCGATTCACCTGGTGGCGGGTAATGAAATGGGGCAGATGGACGTAGTGATAGCCCAGCATCATCTGGGTGGCGATGAGAATCACCGGTATCGCCGTGATCACGTTCGACCCGAGCGGCAGCGGCATAAGGTTCACCGCGGCGAACAGCAGCAGGCTCCAGCTCAGGGAACGTTCGCCGAGGTTTTCGATGAGCTCCTCGAGCGATATCCGTCTGGCCGATCCGTTCGGGCGCGCGGCTCGGACCAGCGCCCGTACGAAGCGCGAGCGACACTGCTTTATCCGGGCAGCTGTCAAGAGATCGTCCGTCCTCGGATTCGTGGACTGAGCGGCAAGACTACCGCAACCCCGGGGTCGACGGCGATTTGAATTGCCAATCCGGTGAGAGCCGACGCCGACCGTCCGCCGGCTCATGTACGCCGGTTGAATTCTTCATGGTCCGGCCGCATTAGTTCGCCTACGAATTGATTGAAGCCTAACGATTTAGTGCGGTTCGGGTATGACGGTTTCCGAGAAGCGGGATCGCTTCCTGCTGACCATGGTCGTCATGGTCGCGGCGGTGATGCAGATTCTGGACACCACCATCGTGACCGTGGCGCTGCCGCACATGCAGGGGCAGCTCGGGGCCAGTGCGGAGCAGATCGGTTGGGTGCTGACCAGCTATCTGATCTCCTCGGGCATCTTCATGCCACTGACGGGATTCATGACGGACCGCTTCGGTCAGCGGCGGTACCTGGTCGGGAGCATCGTCGGCTTCACCGTCGCGTCGCTGCTCTGTGGCGTGGCGACGAGTATCGATCAGATCGTGCTCTTCCGGCTGGCGCAGGGGGTCGCCGGCGCCGGCCTGGTGCCGACCGCGCAGGCGATACTGGTCAGTGCCTATCCCCCGGAGGAACGCGGCAAGGCCATGGCCATCTTCGGCGTGGGCGCCATGGTCGGGCCGATCATGGGCCCCACGCTCGGTGGCTACCTGACCCAGGTGCTCAACTGGCGCTGGACGTTCTTCATCAATCTGCCGGTCGGCATCGCGGCCTGCCTCGGTGCGCTCGCTTTCGTGCCCGAGACCGAGAAACGCGACCGACACGCCGACTGGCTCGGCTTCGCTTTCCTGGTGACGGCCGTTTCGACCATGCAGTACGTGCTGGACCGCGGCCAGGACCTCGGGTGGTTCTCCTCGCACACGGTGCAGGTGCTCACGGTGGTCAGCATCTTCTCCTTCGTCTGCCTGATCCTGCGCAACTGGGAGATGGGACGGAAGGCGATATTCGAGCTGAGTATCTTC
>Ga0102944_1001994_pt1 | contig 12497 bp, 12 predicted proteins | sample SalPonD_shore_MG_FD_78172 | JGI IMG/M metagenome (GOLD analysis project Ga0102944, IMG submission 78172) | Salt pond soil microbial communities from South San Francisco under conditions of wetland restoration - Salt Pond MetaG... | ecosystem: Environmental > Aquatic > Marine > Intertidal zone >...
CCAGGAGTTCGCCGATGCAATCCGTCTCGACGATGTCGACGCCCCGCCCGAGCAGCTCGCGGGTCTGCCGTGCGTCGTTCACATCGAATACCACCCAGGACCAGTCGCCGGTCCAGAAGGGAGCGCCCTGCGCCGGGACGGCGGCGGCCGCGCAGAGGATGTATTCCGGTCCGAGAGCACGGGCCTCGTGCCCATGCTGCGGCTCCAGGGAGGGGGTCACCCAGCCGATCCCTGCCGCACCGGTCGCACGCGCCATCGCCAGCATCTGCGTGTCGTAGGAGATCAGCACGCGCCGCTCGTGCCGGCCGACGACATGCATCACCGCATTCACCACGGCGGCGCGGCCGAAACGCGCCATGCTCTCGAGCTTGAGCTCGACGAAGGCCGTCGCTCGCGGGAACTCATCGAGCAGGGCGAGCGTGTCCGCGAGGGTCGGCAACGGGACGCCGCTGTAGCGCTCGCCGAAGCGCCGCGGCTCGCAGACATCGACCTCGCCGAGCGCCGCGCTGTGCAGGTCGAACACGCAATCATGCCGCGCGGCGGTGCGCGCCAGCGTGTCGTCGTGCAGCACGACCGGCACGCCGTCGGCTGTCAGCTGGACATCGAACTCCACCATCCGGGCGCCGGCCTCGAGCGCAGCCCGGATCCCGACGAGCGAGTTCTCCGGGTAACGGGCGGGGTAGCCCCGATGCGCCATCAGCACTGCGGGGGGAAGACCTCCGCCGGCGTCGTTCGGTTGCGGCATAGCGATCACTCCTGTTGACGGCAGCGCGGCGCGCGGTGGCACCGATAATGCGGCATCATACCCTTGGCGCGGACCGGTGCGATCCGCACCCTGCGCCACTCGCGGGGGCGCGCACTGGACGGGCCCGCCCCGGTGAACCACAGTAGTCAGCCGATACACGGTGAACGCCAAACCGGCACGAACCGCCATAAAAAGGAATGCCGCGATGATCCCCGGATTCTCGTCCCGCCGCCGCTTCTCCGACCTCAGCGAGCAGGAGATCCTGGCGCTCGCGATCTCTTCGGAGGAGGACGACGCCGCCATCTATCGGACCTACGCCGAGCGCCTGCGCGCGGACTACCCCAGTTCCGCGGCCATGTTCGACGAGATGGCGGCCGAGGAGGATCGTCATCGCCAGCGTCTGATCGACCTGCACAAGCAGCGCTTCGGCGACGTTATCCCGCTGATCCGGCGCGAGCACGTGGCCGGGTTCTACTCGCGGCGCCCGATCTGGCTGGTCGAGAACCTCGGCATCGAGCGCATCCGCGACGAGGCCGCGATGATGGAACGCGATGCCGGTGCGTTCTACACGAAGGCCGCCCAGCACACGCAGGACGCCAACACGCGCAAGCTGCTGGGCGATCTCGCGGAGGCCGAGGCGAAGCACCAGGACACGGCCGAGCGGCTCACGGAGAAGCACCTGGGCGAAGACGAAAAGGAGGAGGAAGACCGCATCGCGCACCGCCAGTTCGTGCTGACCTGGGTGCAACCGGGTCTTGCCGGCCTCATGGACGGGTCGGTCTCGACGCTGGCACCGATCTTCGCCACGGCGTTCGCCACGCAGAACACCTGGACGACTTTCACGGTCGGTCTCGCGGCTTCCGTCGGCGCGGGTATCTCGATGGGATTCACCGAGGCCTCCTCGGATGACGGCGAGCTCTCCGGCCGCGGCTCGCCGGTGAAGCGCGGGGTGGCCTCGGGCGTGATGACCGCGCTCGGCGGCCTCGGCCACGCGCTGCCCTACCTGATCCCGGATTTCTGGACCGCCACGATCACCGCCATGGCGATCGTGTTCGTGGAGCTCTGGGCGATCGCCTGGATCCAGAACCGCTACATGGAAACGCCGTTCCTGCGCGCGAGCTTCCAGGTAGTGCTGGGCGGTGCACTCGTGTTCGCCGCGGGGGTGCTCATAGGACACGGATGACGGGGCCGACGCACGACAGTGGGTAGCCCCGCACGACCGCTTCGCGGCCGTTGCCGGCTGACGCCTGTGCCGTCATCGGCAACGGTGGTGTGTTGCCGCCATGCGGCAAGGACACCGGCCCGCGCATCGCGGGCGAAAACCGGCCGACATGTTCCGTTGCGACAAAGTCGGTCAACGAAGGGCGCAGGCCGGTTTGCGACCGAAGGGAGCCAGCCGGCGAGCCGCCGCGAGGCGGCTGGTGCCGGGACTATCCGCCGCCGGCCGTGGCGTCCCGACCGCGCGCGGCGCGCAGCAGGTAGATGATCGCGATCGCGTCGTAGAGCGCGTGCACCAGCGTCGGCAGCAGGAGGTTGCCGGTGAGGTGGTACAGCATGCCGAGATAGACGCCCATGGCCATGGCGAGCACGAAGTAGGCGCGCGTGACGGCGTGCGCCAGCCCGAACAGCCCGCTGGCCAGGATCACCCCCGTCCAGGGGCCCGCGAGCCCGGTCAGCCACGCCTGCACCACACCGCGAAACAGCAACTCCTCGCCGAGGCCGGCGAGGGCGGACACCGCAAGCACGGGACCGTATCCGCAGCCGCGGAACAGTGACTCGATCAACTGGCGGACACGCGCGTCGATCTCCTCGAACCACGCCGGGCGGGCGGCCGCGAACAGGCCGAGAAAAGCCAGCAGCGGCAGGGTCGCCGCGACGGAAACGAGCACAGTCTCGGCGCTCGAGTGAAACTGCGTCCAGGGGCGCACGCCCAGCAGCAGCGCCAGCGCCAGGGCAAGCGGGATCAGCATCCCCTCGAAGACCAGGGCGGCGCCGAGCGGGTGCCTCCTGACGATCCGGCGCAAGCGCATGTCGTGCGGCTCCCTGTTTCGTGCGTGCCGCACCGCGCGCGGCCCGGCGTCATCCAAACACAGCCGCCCGCCCCGGGCCACCCCCGGCAGCGGCGCCCCGATGCCGGATGGGATATCCTGAAGAACCGATTCCCCTGCCGCATGCCGCTGCCGAGGAGAACGCACCATGACCGATACCCGACAGGAGCACCTGCGCGACGTCTACGGCGCGAGCGACCTGGAAGAGCTGCGCCGGGGCTATGCCGCCTGGGCCGAGCAGTACGACCGCGACGTCATGGCGATGGGCTACCAGACACCCGGCATCGTCGCCGGCATGATGGGCCGACACGTCCCGCCCTCGCAGTCGCCGGTACTCGATTGCGGCGCGGGGACCGGGCTGGTCGGTCTGCTGCTCGCGGGACTCGGCTATGAGGACATCGCCGCGCTCGACATGAGCGAGGACATGCTCGTCGTCGCGCAGGCCCGCGGCTGCTACGGTGACGTCCGCCGCGGCGTGCTGGGAGAAGCGCTCGACTACGCGGACGGCGCCTTCGCCGCCGTCGTCGCCAGCGGCGTGTTCACCGTGGGCCACGCGCCGGCGAGCGCCTACGACGAGATCGTGCGCATCCTGCAGCGCGGTGGCATCTTCATCGTCAGCGAGCGGGTCGACGGCGACGCCAACGCCGCCTACCGCGCGCGACGCGACGAGCTCGAGCAAGGCGGCCGCTGGCGCTTCGTCGACCAGAGCGAGTTGCTGACGATCTTCCCGCTGGAACCGGCGGAAGCCGAATTGCGCCACCGGGTGTTCGTCTACCAGCGCAACTGAGGAGGCGGTTCGGCCGGGCACCCCGCGTTCGCGGGCCCGCCCGACACGTGAGCCCGGGCAGCGGACAATGGTATCTTCCGCTGTCACGCACTGAACGAGAATGATGGGAGAACCCGATGCACCGGCAGTACTCGATCGATCGTCCCTGGGCCGCCGTGACGCCGACGCAGCGCGCGCTGCAGGCCGTGGTCATGGCGCTGGTCGGCAGCATGCTGCTCGCGGCGTCCGCCAAGGTGCAGATTCCCTTCTGGCCGGTGCCGCTCACCATGCAGACCTTCGTGGTCATGGTGCTCGGCCTCTCGTACGGCCCGCGCATGGGCGTTGCCACGGTCGCGCTGTACCTGCTGGAGGGCGCGCTCGGCATGCCCGTGTTCGCGCACGGTGCCGGGCTGGCCTACCTGACCGGACCGACCGCTGGCTACCTGCTCGGCTTCCTGCCGGCGACCCTGCTCATGGGCCACCTTGCCGACCGCGGCTGGCAGCGCGGTGTGGTCCGCGCCATGGCCGCCGCGCTCGCCGGCGACGCAGTGATGTTCGCCTGCGGCGTCTCGTGGCTGGCCGTCCTGATCGGCCCCTCACAGGCCATCAGCAGCGGCTTCCTGCCCTTCCTGCCGGGCGATCTGCTCAAGATCATCGTGGCCGGCCTCGCCGTGACCGGCGCGACGCACCTGGCCGAGCGGCGGCGGGCGAACGCCGGACAGTGATGATTGCGGCGGGCCGCGCACTCGGGCGGCCCGCCGGGCTGATGGCGCCGACGGGACACAGGCCGGTGGCGGACATCAACACCCGCCGCGCTTCCACATGTAGTCTCGCCGATCGTGGCGGCGCGGACGGATCATCGGTCACCTGCCACGTGCACCAATCCCCCTGAGGCAGGCGACGGCCAGCTTCGACTTCGGGATACCCGCATCGGCATCGTCGTCCTCGGCCTGACGGCTCAGCACCTGGACCTGCGAGTCCAGGATCGGATTTGCCGCCGCCTTGTCGCCCTTGTCGCACTGGCGCGCGCCCATGTCGCGCATCATCTTCAGGGCATTCAGACGCGCGGCGTCCGGCCCTTGGCTCTGCGCCAGCCGGTCCAGCTCGTCCACCTGCGCATGGCATGCCCCCGCCGCCACGGCCACCGGTGCCGCAGCGAACAACCCCATGGACAACAACAACCGCGCTATTGCGTGCCTCACCATCCCGACCTCCTCGACCCGTCTTCGCGGTCGCCGGACCTTCGGGGAATAGGGCAGGCGCCTGCCCGGTGCTCGGCGCGGCGCAGCAAGCATCCGGATGCGTGATCGACTTCACAGAATGCACATTCGGTGGGTCGCGCCTGGTCCGATGCCCGGGATTCGATGGAACTCGACCGCGGCCTCCATCCGTGTCGACGGGTGAGTTCGGGACGAGAAACCGGGACCGATCTTTTCCCGGATCCGAACGGGCAGCTCGCCATATGAGTATCTATTCGATGGAGGTCCGATCATGAAACGACTGAATCTGGTGCGCTGGTCCCTGCCGACGGTGCTGGCCGGCCTGACCGTGTCCGGCGCCGCGCTCGCGGTGCAGCCGAATGACGTCCCCGATGTCGCGGCGACGCCGAATGCGACCGAGGGCGACATCGCACTGCCCGAGGAGGCCGCGCCGGAGGCCCGCGATGCGGCGGCCGACGGTCTCGAACGTGCCAACGCGGCACGCGAGGACGGCCGCGAGTTCGGTGAGGCCCGGGCTTCGGACGCGCAAGACAGCGCGGACGTCGCGGACGCGGGCGACGCCGCGGATGCCGCCGACGCTGCCGATGCCGCCGACGCGGCAGATGGAGCGGATGCGGCGACCGATAATCCCGGCGCCGAACACCGCGAGTAACCATCCCTGCCGCGAGACGGCCCGTCGGGAGTGTCCATCACAGCACGCGCACTCCCGGAGCTGATCGCTCGCGGCGAATCAGTCGACACAAGCTCGACGGCGCCGTCACCGGCCCGAACGGTGGCGGCGCCTTTCGTCGCGGCGACGGCGCGCGCCGGTGGCTTGCTCGCGCCGCGCGTGCCGCAACCCGCTTCCTCGTGTTTCGGGATATCCGAGGTCCACGATGCCGAACGACCGGAACCGCCACATGCCAGGCAGCCCGAACCGGCTCCTGGTCTGCATGCTGGCCCTGATCGCCGGCCTAGCCGCCGGCTCCGCCTGCGCCGCGACCGCCGACGAGCTCTTCCAGCAGGGTGTGGAAGCCGCTCGCGCGGACGACTACGAGCGCGCGATCGAGGCATTCGAGGCCGCGCGCAGGGCCGGGCTGGATACGGGCGCGCTGCACTACAACCTCGGCACGGCTTACTACGGTGCGGGAAACATGGACGGTGCCCGGCGCGCGTTCCGGCGCGCCTGGCGGAGCAAGGCCATGCGTGCGCCGGCCGCGTACATGCTCGGCCGTCTCGCCCGCCGCCGGGGTGATACCGCCGGCGCCCGCACCTGGTTCCAGCGCGCGCACGACGCCGCGCAGACTCCGGCGCTGCGCAGGCGTGCCGCCAACGGGCTCGAAGACGTCGTCGGCGATACCGTCGGCGGCTTCGGGTACCTGGCGCTGGGCACGGCCCACGATTCGAACGTGACGGCGGCCCCCGCGGACCTCGACGGCACCTCGGATGCATCGGACAGTGCCCTGCGGTTGGTGCTCGCCATGCGCGAGCCGCTCGGCCGCCGCCTCTACGCGACCGGCAGCCTCTATACCGAGCGGTTCTCGGACCTGTCGCGGTTCGACTACACGGCCGTTCGCGGCGGTGCGGGCTGGCGCAACACCGTACGCGGTCCCTGGCAGTGGCAGGTCGAAGCCCAAGCCCGGCACGAGCGCCTCGGCGGCGATCCGCTGCGCAACTCCGTGATCCTGGATGCCGCCGTCGATCGGCGCCCGCCGGCACGTCGCCGCGTACGCATCGCCTACGAGTTGACCCGCTATCGCGCTGCCACGGAATACGACTTCCTCGATGGGCGGCGCCAGCGCATCGAAGTCGCAAGCAAGCCCTGGAGCGGGTCCGGCTGGCTCGGGACGGTCGCGCTGGAGCGCATGAACCGCAGGGACCTGGACACGGGCAGCGACTTCCAGAGCTTTTCCTGGTCGGCGGGCGAGGCCGAACTCGGCTACCACTTCGCCTTCGGGAGCCACCTCGACCTCGAGGTCGGCGGCGACCTGGCCCATCGCGATTACGACGGCACCGAGGTCCGCAACGCGGCCCGCGTCGGCAGCCGGCAAGACGACATCGCCGGCGTGTACGTCGAAGCGACCGGAGCCGTCGGCGCCGGATTCTCGTGGCGGCTGCGCCTGCGCCACGAGGAGCGTCGCTCCAACATCGACGAGTTCGACTACGAGCGCGACCGGGTGGTGGCGTATCTCGAGCGACTGTTCTGAGCCGCCGTCACGACATCCGCACGACGATCAGGCGATCGCGCCGATCCGTCGGTCGCCATGCCCGGTCCACTGAGGACACCGGCGATCTGACGGTCGCGCGGGACGGCGCCCCCCGGTGACCCAGAGGGGAGCCGCTGCACCCATTGCGGCACGCACGGGTCGATATTCGCGGCGCATGCAGCATAAGATGCTCCCACCGAATCGCACCCCAACACGGGTAAGCCGCCCATGAACCCCGAGGCCCGCCCCCGCTTCGAATTCCAGGAAATCATCGGCCACTGCCATCGAGCGCTGGTGGCCGCGGGTGCCTCGGAGGAGCACGCGAGCTGCCTCGCGCGGGCGGCCGCCACCGCGGAAGCCGAGGGCAACCGTGCGGTCGGGCTCATTCACCTGATCGACTACCTCGACGCACTCGAGGCCGGGCGCATCCTCGGCGACGCCGAGCCGGAACTCGAGCGGGTCACGCCGATCATCACCCGCGTCGACGCAGGCGGCGGCATGCAGCACCTGGGCGTCGAGCGCGCGTTCGACCCCCTGGTATCTGCCGCGCGCGAATTCGGCCTTGCGGCCGTCGCCAGCCGCAACGGGTTCACCATCGGGGCGCTGTCGTACTTCCCGCGGCGCCTCGCGGAGCACGGCCTCGTCGGCATGGCCTTCGCCAACGCCGCGCCAGCGATCATGCCCGCCTCGGGCGGCACGCGCCCGCGCTTCTGCACCAACCCGATGGCCTTCGCGGTGCCGACGGACGGGGAGTTTCCGATCGTCATCGACCAGTCGAGCACGGCAACGGCGCTCGTCGCGATCAAGCAGGCGGCCGACCGCGGGGAATCGATCCCGGAGGGCTGGGCCCTCGGGCCCGACGGTGAATCGACGACCGATCCCGTCGCGGCGCTGGCCGGCGTGCTGTTGCCGTTCGGCGGCGCGCGCGGCGCCAACATCGCCCTCACGGTCGAACTGATGGCCGTCGGGCTCACCGGCGCGGACTGGTCGTGGGAGTCCGCCGCGTTCAACGAGGGCAGCGAGCCGCCGAGCCTGGGCTACTTCCTGCTCGCCATCGACCCGGAGAAGACAGGCGGGCCACACTACCGCAAGCACGTCTCCCACCTGGTCGCGGCATTCGAGCAGGACGGCGCATTCGTTCCCGGCATCGGCAAGGGCAGAACCGCCGGGAAGACGGCGCGCGACGGAGTGTCCGTGGATCCCGACGTCTGGGAACGGATCGGGCAGTACGCATCGTGACCGCGCGGGCGGAATGATGCGTTGCCGGCGCCATTGACCCACGCGCCTGCCGGCGCGCCCATCGCTCGTGCCAATGCACAAGTCCGTGAACAATTATTGGATCAAGGATCCCGCACGGAGGAATCGACATATCAAACGCTTACGCTGAAGACGGGCGGATTCCTGAAAGACTCCGTCGCGACCACGGGACGCTGGCGTCCTGCAGCCGGTGTGCATACCCCTCGCGGACCGGGTCTCCGAGTCCCTCACTTGTGCTGGATCAGGAACACCCCCGCGACCAGCAGTGCCACGCCGAGCACGCGCGTGGCCGACAGCGGTATCGCCTCGACGCCGAGCCAGCCGTACGTGTCGATCAGCACGGCCCCGACGAACTGCCCGCAGATGATGGCGCCGAAGGTGGCGACCGTGCCGACACGCGGCACGGCGAGGATGGTGGTGGTCACGAACAGTGCCCCGAGCGCCCCGCCGATCCACACCCACCACGGCGCGACCTGGACATGGGCCAGCGTCGGCCGCCCGAATACGCCGGAGAACGTGAGCACCGCGAGCAGCACCGTCCCCAGCAGGAAGTTCCACAGCGCGCTCGCGATCGGCAGTTGCAGCACTGCTCCCAGCCGCGCATTGGCCGCCGCCTGCACGGCAAGCCCGGAACCGACTATGGCGATGAGGACGGTGATCAGCGTCTGGGGCATGGGGCACTCCGGGTCGAGTTGGATCGGAACGCCCATTGTGGGGCAATGGTGACGGCGCCCCAATCAACGCGGTCGCCGGCAGTGAGCGCGCCTCAATCGGCGCTGCGCTGTCGCTCGTAGAACGCCCGGGTGCGCACGTACAGGGGTGCGAGGTCGAGCTGGTAGAAGCCGCCGGCGCCCAGCAGGAGCGTGAACGGGTGGTGCGAGCCGGAGGGATACTGCGCCCAGTAGTCCTCCAGTTTCGGCTGCGCCAGGTCGATCGGCGGCAACGACCCGATCGGGGGATCGAAACGCCCGGGCGCGGTCGCGACGTACTCGACCACCCGCGCCTCGGCCGTCGCCGCATTGACGCGCAGCATGCCGGGATAGACCGCCACGACCAGCGCAGCCACCGCCAGGCCGCCGACGGCGACTCGCTCCGCGCGCGGCGCACCGCGCCCCAGCATCTCGGCGAGCAGAATCGCCGGCACGGCGACGGCGAGGAACGGCCACCACGGGATCGCGCCGAGCGGCGCGTAATGCCCGGTGAAGGCGATGTCGACCAGAGCATACCCGCCGGCGGCGAACAGCACGGCCAGCAACGCGAGCATCCCCGGGTGCCTGGCCAGGTCGAAGCCGGCATCCGGGGCGGAGGAAGTACCCGCCTCCGCCTCGACGATCTCGAAGCCGCGCGCGCGTAGCGCCTGCACCAACGGTGTACGCTCCAGCGCTTGCTCGATGTCGGCGCGACCCAGCGCGGAAATCTCGCGCAGCCCGAGCCGGTGGTCCGGCCCGCCGCGCACGAACCACGGAAACGGGTTGAGACGTACGGTGCGCCGGTCGGTGTCGACCGCCAACCGGTACCAGCCAAGCCGCTGTGCAGCACCCCGGCGCCCGCGCAGCTTCGCCTTGCGCCGTGGCGGGATCACGTGCACACACCGGATCTCCTCCCAGCCCACCTGCCAGTCGCCGGCCGTCTGCCCGACGAGACCCAACCCGAGCCACCGCGGGATGTGCGCGCTGAACCCGATGGGCGTCAGGTGGATCCACGCCAGGCGCTGGCCGGCCATGAATACGACGGCGAGCGGGGTGGCCACGGCGAGCGCCCAGAGATCGAAGCGCATCTCGCTGTCGCTGTCGGTTAATCCCGCGACCAGCTCGTGCAGCAACGCAGCCGACGATACCGTCCCAGCGTCGCGGTATACCGCGTACCAGGCAACCGGCAGGATCATGGCGACCGGCAGGCCAAGGGCGAGGGCCAGCAACCCGAGCGCGTGCGAGCGTTTCAATAGCGACAGGCCGAGACCGAGTGTCACGGGTGCCCCCTGCGCGTCACTTCCCTGCATCACCGGTCTCCTGATCGTGGTCGTTCTGGCGCGTGCACGAGTCCCGGGGCAAGACTGGTGCCAGCCCGGCCAAGTCGGACACCGGGAAGTCCATTGCCGCGGAAGGACAGCAGCCGCTGCTGCACGCCCCTCAGAGCCGCCCCGATTGGAGAGCGAATGACATCGGACTGCGGCTAGTCGGCGTCCCGTCACACGGCACCGATGCAGGCGAAGCCCGGACCCATGCGTGTGGAGCGCACGGGCGCGCAAGCGACCGAGAGGCGGCCGGGGCGGGGGAAAGCGCCGGCAATCCGGGAGCCGTCCCGGATCCACTGCGCCCGTCTCGGCCACCGCCGTCACGCCGGTGTGTGGGCATCCTCCGACAACAGGCCCTCGGCCTTGAACTCCGCCCACAAGTCCGCCGGGATGGCAGCGTGCATCAGGTCGACGTTCTGCGGCACCCGCTCGGGCTTCTTCGCACCCGGGATGATTGCCGCCACGGCCGGGTGGGCCGCGCTGAACTGCAGGGCGGCGGCCTTGATGTCCACGCCGTGGCGCTCGCACACCGCTGCGATGCGATCGCGCGTCTGCAGCTGTTCGGTCTGCGCCTCCTGGTAGTTGTAGTGCCGGCCGCCGGCAAGGATCCCGGAACCGAACGGCGAACCGGCCACGACCCGCACGTCGCGCTCGATGCAGCCGGGGAACAGCTCCTGCGCACCGGTCTGGTCCAGCAGATGGTACTGCGTCGCGAGCAGGAACACGTCCGGGTCCGACTCCTCGAGCGCGCGCAAGCACGGCTCGACGCGGTTGACCCCGAACCCCCAGCCGCGGATCACGCCCTCGTCGCGCAGGCCCGTGAGCGCCTTGGCCGCCCCTTGCATGGCGACTTCGAAGTGCTCGGTCCACTCCGGCCCGAGCGCGTCCTCGGCGAGATCGTGAATATAGACCACGTCGAGGCGTCCGACGCCGAGGCGCTGCAGGCAATCCTCCACGCAGCGCTTCGCGCCGTCGGCCGTGTAGTCGAGGCGTCGCTTGAACCACAGGCCGTTGACAAACGGGTGCGCGGCCTCGGGACCTCCTGGCGCGGGGTCCAGCAGGCGCCCGACTTTGGTCGACAGGAAATACTCGTCGCGCGGCTTCGTCGCCAGGAACTCGCCGAAACGCTGCTCGGCCAACCCGGCGCCGTAGTGCGGTGCCGTGTCGAAGTGGCGGATGCCGTGGTCCCACGCCGTAGCCAGCGTGGCATGAGCGGTGGCATTGTCGGTGCGCTCGAACATGTCGCCGAGCGGCGCCCCGCCGAAACCGAGCGGCCCGGGGATCCGCAGGTGCGTGTCACGATCTCCCATGAATAACCTCTCCTTCGTCCAGCACGGGCGCTGTCCGGTTCAGCAAGAATCAATCGGAAGGCGGCCGCGGGTGTCGCTGGAGCGACCGGCTCATCCGCAGACGATACGCCCGGGGGCGGGGTGGTGACCAATGCATGGCGGCCGGGGCCGGGAAGGCCTCGGCCATGCCGGAATCTCGGCTGGCTTGCGCTTCACGCCCGATTGCAATACCCGCGACGGGCCGCTCCCTCACGGGCCCGGCGGAGACACGGACACGGGCGCCGTGTCCGTCGTGCGCTATTCGCCGGCAGCGGCGCGTGCGTCGCGCTGGCCGGCCTCTTCCGTTTTCTCCTCCGCCGAGGCGTCGGCTACATCCTCGCCCGCGTCATCGTTTGGCGTCTCGCGCGGGGGCATGTTCCCGCTCAGCCAGTAGCCCTGCTCGCGTCCCTCTGCGTCACTGCACCGGACCTCCGCCGCCTCGAGCACGTACTTGCCGATGGCGCGCAGCTGCTCGTGCAGCCAGTTGACCTGGCGCGCGTCCGCCTCGGGCGCGGCCCAGTGGACACGGGCCCGCATCACGTTGGCCTGCTCGTCCTCGCCGGAGCGCACCGCGCCTCTCCCGAGCGCGTCCTCGATGACCATCAGCAATGCGTCGACCGCGACGTTGTCCGCGTCATAGCGAAACTCGGTCTGCAGCTCGAACTGCTCGCGCTTGCCCATGCTATCTCCAACTGCGGGGATCAGGCCCGATTATTCCACGTCTGGCGTGCACACCCCACCGACGCGGCGCGCTGCAACGCCGGTCCGGCCTCACCCCCGCACCCAGTCGGGCACCACCTCCATGTCGACACCGAACAAGCCGAGGACGACGGTGTAGGTCAACGCCGTGACCAGCCGATGCCGACGATGTTGAGCAGGAATCCGGCCCGCGCCATCTGCGGGATGGTCAGCTTGCCGCTGGCGAACAGCAGC
>Ga0102944_1001995_pt1 | contig 12484 bp, 9 predicted proteins | sample SalPonD_shore_MG_FD_78172 | JGI IMG/M metagenome (GOLD analysis project Ga0102944, IMG submission 78172) | Salt pond soil microbial communities from South San Francisco under conditions of wetland restoration - Salt Pond MetaG... | ecosystem: Environmental > Aquatic > Marine > Intertidal zone >...
ATATGATAACAGGCCTGAATTTCCGGCATTTTATCAATGTCTTCGCAAACTTCGTTAAGTGTATGCATTTGGTGCACTGCCAACCTCAGGGAACAGAATACTATCAACCCGCGATCTACAGCATTGGCATCTACCTGGGCACTGTATCCTTTAATTACTCCCTCCTTTTCCAGCCGCTTTACCCGTTCCAGGGTCGGCGTAGTGGTTAATCCTATCTTTTCAGCTAACTTATTATTAGGAATACGTCCATCTTGCTGAAGGATGGATAATATTTGCCTATCGATACGATCTAATTTGGATCCAGGCATATAGTTGAATATAATTTTAATTAACAATATATAAGAATATAATTCTATTTTAATATATAAACAAAGTGTTTTAAACTACTTTTTATTCTAATTAAAGAAAAAAGCCCTGCCGGTAATTAGCCGACAGGACTTTACGCTCATGCAACGTGGGAGTTACCTATTTAACAATCTGCTCAGGCTTGGCACTTTCTTTGTACTGGGGATTTGAGGGCGTCTGATTCTTATATTCCTCAAGGGTAAAATTATCCACCTGAACAACATCCACCCGGGCATCTTCAGCCTTGCGGATTAGCTCAGCCTCATCCTCATTCAGGATGCCTTTTTCAAGGGCTTTATCTATAACAAATCGTGGCTGGACCTTGGGAAGTTCTTTTTTCTTGGTAGCCACGTGGATTTTCCGATAAACGGGCTGTGCCCTTTCCATCAGCTCCATGGCGTGCTCATATCGGCCCAAAGCTTCGTTTTTATCTTTCGGTAAATAGATTCCATCGGTAATCCGGTCACGCTGTTTTCCGCGTTGCTGCATGGCTTGAGCCACCTTGTGCCCCAGCTTATCGGAAGGCATCGTACTGATCCGATTCATCCGCGACCACAGGGCAATGGGACCGTGAAACAGCCAGGAAAGTCCCGGCACTTTGATTTCGCGATAAATAGCGTCAAAGGCCTCCTGGATCTGTGCAAAAGCGTACTGCATGGCCCATTCGAAGAAAATCCGGTCTTCTTTATTCTGACCTTCTGCATCATAGCGTCGCAATGTTGCCGTGGCCAGGTACATCCAGCTCAGGATATCCGCAAATCGTCCGCTTATCTTTTCCTTGATCTTCAATCCTCCTCCGTACGAGCCCAACGCGATATCCGCCAGGAAGGCAAAGGATGCTGAACTCCAGGCAAGCTTTTTATAGTATTTGGATGCAGGACCGCTAACCGGCGATGAAGCTACAGAACCGCGGGTGATGCTCAACAAGAAAGACCGGGCTTTATTTCTGACAACGTGCCCGATATGTTTCCAAAAGGCTCTATCGAATTTCTTAGTATCGCCTTTGGTCAGGGCATCAATTTCATCATAAGCATATGGATGACACCGGATGGCGCCCTGCCCGAAGATCATGAGCGAGCGCGTCAGGATATTCGCTCCTTCCACGGTTATTGCAATGGGCATTGAAATATAACTGTGGGCAAAAATATTGCGCGGCCCGCGCTGAATAGCCGAACCGCCCTGGATGTCCATTGCATCATTTACAATTTTACGTCCCAGCTCAGTACTGTTGTACTTTGCAATAGCGGTAATGACAGCCGGCTTTTCGCCAATATCCAATCCCGCGCAGGTGTATCTCCTGGCAGCATCCAGCAGGTAAGTAAATCCACCGATACGGGCCATTGGCTCTTCAATACCCTCAAATTTGCCAATGTTGATGCCAAACTGCCGGCGGATAGAAGCATAAGCTCCAATTGCCCGGGTGGCCACTTTTGCGCCGCCTACGCTCTGTGCAGGTAATGAGATTCCCCGCCCAACGCCCAGCGATTCCATCAGCATACGCCAGCCGTTGCCGGCCTGCTCCGGACCGCCGATAATTTGATCGACCGAAACCACGGCACCTTCAGCATCAATCGGGCAATTATAAAAAGGCACACCCATCGGATCGTGTCGGCGCCCCAGTTCAATGCCTTCGGTATCACTGGGGATCAAGGCGCAGGTAATGCCCAGATTTTCTCCTTTGCCCAGATAATTCTCGGGATCGCGAAGTTTAAAGGCAAGACCAATAAGCGTCGAAATAGCAGCCAGTGTGATATAACGTTTGCTGAAATTCAGCCGTATATATAATTTGCCGTCATCCCCTTTGAAAACTTCCCCCTCGGCTGCCATTGAACCGGCATCAGAACCGGCCGTGGGCTCGGTCAGCGCAAAGCAAGGCATCTCTTCTCCGGTAGCCAAACGCGGCAAATAGTAATCTTTTTGCTCTTTGGTTCCGTAATGCATCAATAATTCAGCGGGCCCCAGTGAGTTAGGTACCATCACCGTCGTTGCCAACGGTCCACAACGCGATACCAGTTTACCAATGATAGCGCTGTGAGCGCTGGCCGAAAAATTAAGCCCTCCATATTCTTCCGGGATAATTAATCCAAAAAACTTGTGCTCCCGCATAAAATCCCAAGCATCTTCTGTAAATCCCTTTCGAACATAAACATCCCAATCATCCACCATCGAACACAATTCTTCGACCGGGCCATTAAGAAATTCCTTTTCTTTTTCAGAAAGATCGGGATACGATTCATTTGCAAGTCGCTTTAGATCCGGCTTGCCTGAAAAAAGCTCGGCATCCACCCATACATTTCCGGCTTCGATAGCCGTACGTTCTGTTTCCGAAATAGCCGGCAAAAAATTCAGCGCGTCCAGCAACTTCATCAGGGGACCGGTTAATACAATACGCCGGATAGGTTTAATATTAAATATCACAACCAACGCAGCGTATACTACAAATAACCAGACAGGTGCTGCAAATCCCCACAAAGCGATAAATCCAGCAATGGCCCACATCCACAACGGGGTTCCCCAATAAGCGAATAAGGTCGCAACAATAAGCATACTGACAATCACGGCCCACAGGGGATCCTGATACAAAATGCCGAAGCTTTGTCTTAAAATTTCCATAATTTTCTCCTCCAGATTAACATGCAATTAGCCAGTTTTCTTTGACTTAAGCGAAATTCTCGCTTGATATCCTTTGATAATATGATCTATTGCCTCTTCGATAAATTCTTGTTGATCAATACGATTATCTAATCGCTTTGACAGCACAATTGACATCACGCCGTGTAATTGTGCCCAAAATGTATATGCAGCCATTCGCGGTTTTTTCTCAACAATCAAACCCGAATGAACGCCTTCTTCCAATACGGAAATTACCAGCTCATATCCTTTTCTCGCCTTGCGAAATTTTTCCTTGGGATACCGGGTCATCTCATCCGAACTTATCAGATAAATGATTTGATATTCCCGGGGATGCTCCAGTGCAAAAGTTACGTATTCATGTGCCAGGGCCTCCAGCTTTGCAATGGGATCGGCATGAATCTTGATACATTCTTCCAGCTGACAGTTCAACCGATCTATGGCCTCCTCCATCAGGGCATGAATAAGATGATCTTTATTATCGAAATGCAGGTAAATGCTCGTCGCACTTACATCAATCTTTCGGGCAATTTTGCGAAGGGAAAAGTTGCGGTACCCATCAGACAACAAAACCTGTCGTGCCGCATTGATGATTCGCTGCTTGAGACTGATATTATCACTTGAATTCACCATATCACACAGAGGTTAACAGTGTTAAGTAGTAATCTAACAAATCTTATATTAAAAGCAATCCATTAGAATTTAATTATCCAAGGATATAACTCTGAGGCTTCTCAGCATAGATTCTGATCTCAGTCAGTCAAACTAAAATCTGATCAGGCAGGCTAAAAGAGATAAATTTAATGGTTTTGCCGGCTTCCAAATGCCTTTTTTCATAAAATGTTTTGATCGTCAATATTTCATCCTCCGGACATTCGGCATAAATATTCTCAATTATTTCATCGATCGAACAATCCTGATTTTCTACCACATTCCGTGTAAATTCAAAAAGTTCATCGCTGTCGGTTTTCAGGCGCACTTTTCCCTCAGATTTAAGTACTCTTGAATAGATATCCAGAAATTTTGGCGATGTTAATCTTTTGCTTCTGTCCCCAAAATTCGGATAAGGGTCCGGAAATGTAATCCATATGTCGTCCACCTCGTCAGGGCCGAAATACTCGTCCAGATGATCAATATAAATTCTCAAAAATCGCAGATTTTCCAACTCTTCCGCCAGTGCTCGTTTCGCTCCTTTCCAAATACGGGCACCTTTAATATCGATACCGACAAAATTTTTTTGGGGATTCCGACGTGCCAGCTCCAGCGCATAAGCTCCTTTACCACAGGCAAGTTCAAGAAAAATCGGATTGGAATTGCCAAAGATATCCTCTTGCCAGCGTCCTTTCGGTTTATCAACATCTTCATCTTGAAAATCGGTAAGCTCAAAAACGTTCTCAAAGGTACCGATTTCCTCGAAGCGCTGTAGTTTATTCGTTCCCATCACTGATAGAATAAATAGTTAGCTTTGGTCATGGGGAAAGCCGTGATATTTTCCACCCACCTTTATTCCTTTCATAGCAGATGCGATCGTGCATACGGCCGGTCCTCCCCTGCCAAAATTCAATTCTCGATGGTTCCACGATATATCCTCCCCAAAAATCGGGCAGAGGGACTTCGTCATTTGCAAATTTCTGTTTTATCTCTTCGACATTTTTCTCCAATTCTTCCCGGGAATCTACTTCACTGCTTTGTTTTGATGCCCATGCCCCAATCTGGCTCATTCGTGGACGCTGCTGAAAATAGGTTTCGGACTCCTCTCTGCTTAATTTACGCACTGCGCCTTCTATCCGAACCTGGCGTTCGAGCGGAGGCCAGTAAAAACACAGCGCCGCATGGGGATTTTCCTGCAGTTCTTTCCCTTTTCGACTTAAATAGTTTGAATAGAATCGAAAACCCTGCTCGTCTACGCCTTTGAGCAAAACGATCCTTGAGGAAGGAATCCCATCACTTGTTGCCGTAGACAGGGTCATCGCATTGGGATCGAGCATATCTGCAGAAAGTGCCTGCTCGAACCAACTCTTAAACTGGTCGATGGGATCCGCCTTAACGGCCGATTCCGTCAGCTCTTCACGAGCATAATCACGACGGATCCCGGCTACTTTGCGATCATTATTGATGTCAGCTGACATGGATCCTCCATCCTATCCAAAATATTCGGGGGCATTGCCTTTTTTCCATTTAATATTACATCCCATACTGGGTTTCTGATCTTCCATAATTTTACCGTCAAAAAGCAATTCAACGGCTTCTCGAAGATCATTCCCGGTCACAGGCTCATCATTACCGGGACGGCTGTCATCAAATTGGCCACGATAAACAAGCTCATCATTTTCATCAAACAAAAACAAATCCGGTGTACAAGCGGCATGATAGGCTTTGGCAATTTCCTGCGTACCATCATAAAGATATGGAAATGAAAATTGACGCTCCCGTGCTAGCGACGCCATCTTAACGGGGCTGTCATCGGGATAATTTTCAACATCATTGGCACTTATGGCAACTACGCCAATTCCTTTCTGCTGAAGGTCACGCACTGTATTTACAAATCCATCCAGGATGTGCTGAACAAAGGGACAGTGATTACAAATAAAAGCTACCAAAAGTCCTTTGGCATTATCGAAATCATCCAGAGAAACCAGCTGGTTGTTCACAGTATCAAAAAGTTTGAAGTCAGGCGCTTTCGTCCCGAGATCCAACATTGTAGAAGGAGTATCAGACATAAAAATTATATTTGGGTTATTCTTCATTCAGAATGAACGTACAAATTCACATAGTGAACCGTTCCTGAATATATTAAAATGAGGCGGGAATTGAATAAAAAAACCCGATACCCAGAAACAAAAAACAGTTAACTATGCTTAGAAAATTTTTTGGTCTTCCAGGTACCGGGTAAACTACTATCTCTGCTTGGTTAAACGAATGGGACAGCAAAAAGTTACATTAAAATATATTTAATTGTCCATTCTCCGGCCGCCGGAAATGTTCTGTTGAGAGTGATAAAGAGGTTTCATTTAGTCCCAACTTTTTGGTTTGGATGCGAAACATATCCCGAATCTGATTGGCAAATTCTCCTTTTCCGTGAAAGCGTTTGCCAAAGCTACTCTCATATAATTTCCCCTCTCTGATATCAATTATGCGATTTAATACTTTTTCTTTGCGATCAGGAAAATGCTGCTCCAGCCAGTCCTGAAAAAGATCCTTGACCCCGTATGGTAATCTAACAATGGTATATCCAGCATGCGTAGCACCGGCATCATGTGCCGCCTTGAGGATATCAGCACATTCATGGTCTGTCAATCCCGGGATGATGGGAGCCACATTCACCCCGACTGAAATACCCCTGTCAGCCAGCTTTTCAATTGCTTCCAACCGTCGGTAGGGCTGCGAAGTTCTCGGCTCCATGACACGGGCCAAATCCCGGTCCAGGGTAGTTATTGAAAGGGTTACATGTACGGCATTGTATTTTGAGAGCTCCTCGAGCAGATCGATGTCACGAGTGACCAAATAATTTTTGGTGATAATTCCAACCGGATTTCGGGATTCGGCAAACACTTCCATGCAACTGCGCGTAATTTCAAGCTTACGCTCCACAGGTTGATAGGCATCGGTGACCCCACTTAACGTGACAGCCTCCGGCTTCCAGTTTTTGGATGCGAATTTCGCCCGTAATTTCTTAGCGGCATCATATTTAACCATAATCCGGGTTTCGAAATCAAGTCCCGCCGAAAAGCCCAAAAATTCATGGAAAGGACGAGCATAACAATAGATACAACCGTGTTCACATCCGCGGTAAGGATTCAATCCATAGGTAAAAGGAATATCGGGACTTTCGTTCTTTGAAAGGATTTCATTTGTGTCATCAGGAATCAACCGGGTATCCTGCGAAGGCTTTTGTCCCGTCTCCTGATCCAAATCATAATCGGTATATTTGTCCTCAAATCGGTTTGCAGGGTTATCTGAGGCCCCCCGCCCCCGAATGGGATTTTTTTCCTGTTCCACAACATCAGTAATCAATTCCGGTTTATTCCAACGTTAAAATAACGTTTAAACTGACGCCATCGTGTCATCCCGATATAAAATCAAAAACTGCAATTACCGGGTTTTGATAAACTTAAGTGATCGTATATACAAAGTTACTATCCCGGCACCCTTTGGCACCTTTTAATATGGGTATAAACCGGGGTAAACACAGGGAGAACAAATAATCACAAAAGAATTATGCTCGATAAACTGTTTTAATATTTACGAACTCTTTGATACCGAAATGAGATAACTCGCGCCCATATCCCGAATTCTTAATGCCCCCGAACGGAAGGCGTGGGTCTGACTTTACAAATTCATTTATAAAGCAACACCCAGCTTGCAACTCATTAGCTGCAATTTCTTCGGCATGATCGATATCTTCCGAAAAGATGGCGGCTCCAAGTCCATAGTTGGTATCATTGGCCACTTCAATAGCTTCTTCCTCATCTCTTACTTTGATTACCGTCGCCACCGGACCAAAGAGCTCCTGGTCATAGGCAGGCATCACATTTGTAATATCAGTTAGGACCGTTGGCGGATAGAAAGCACCATCATTATCAGGAATCTCACCACCTATAACACAATTTGCCCCCCGCTTGACGCTTAATTGAACTTGGTCGTGCAATTGGTCCCGCAAATCTTCACGAGCCATAGGCCCAATATCAGTAACGCTTTCAAAGGGATCTCCAATCTTCTTCGCTTTCATCTTTTCGATGACCGCCTCCAGAAACTCATCATAGTTATCTTCCACAACTATAAATCGCTTTGCCGCAATGCAACTTTGTCCGCTGTTAATAAGCCGGGAGGTCACGCATGTTTCGGCGGTATTTTCAATATCGGCATCTGCCAAAATCACATAGGGATCACTGCCTCCAAGCTCAAGAACCGTTTTTTTCAACACGCTCCCTGCCTTAGATGCAACAGCCTTGCCGGCACGCGTACTGCCTGTCAAGGTAACGGCATGGATATCACGATGCGTAATAAGCTCCTGGGTTTGGTCTACATCAGCAATTACAGTACGAAAAAGATCTTTGGGGATACCGGCTTTGTGCATAATATCTTCGATTGCCAACGCACACCCGGTTACATTGGGAGCATGTTTTAAGATTGCGGCATTGCCGGCCATCAGCGCAGGAGCCCCAAAACGAAACAACTGCCAAAAAGGAAAATTCCAGGGCATAATCGCCAGCACGGTTCCCAGCGGATTATATGTTACATAACTTTTATCTGCATCAGATTCTATCACTTCATCAGAAAGAAAATCTTCTGCATTATCAGCATAATAATTACAAACCCATGCACATTTTTCACTTTCCGACTCACCCTGCGGCAATGGTTTGCCCATCTCCCGTGCCATAAGCCGGGCGTAATCTGATTTGTTAGATTTCAGTATTTTGGCAACCTTCCTCAAAATCGATGCCCGCTCGTCAAAAGAATTTTTACGCCAATCGTCCTGTGCCAGCGCCGCCCGGTGAACAATATCATCCAGGATCTTATCATCCATCAATTCGTATTCTTTAATGACTTCATGGGTGGCAGGATTAATAGATTTCATAAACAGTAAATAGTTTTTCTAATGATTTCCTTCGTTACTTGAAACCCAAATTATTGCTTTCAAATTCCTTCCCCCAAAAAAGGCCCGTGCAAGCACACGAGCCTTTTCAAATAACCGTTAATAATTTTCTTTAAAATCTCCTGCCATCCTTAATTCCGAATCTTAAACTCAGTTTCAGATTCAGTTGCCAAGAGCATTTAATAACCTTTAAATAATTAAACACATCAGATGCTGGAACAAGTTTAGCCTGGAAGGTATCATCAAAGCGCGCTGCAGGCAGTATCCTGGAAGCTGTTGTCCCAGCAGGATTGCATCCCGTTGTTGTAATTCGGAGAAATAAAGTATCCGATGTGTGTGTCTACATTAATCTGGATTTCGGTAGTCTCATCCGTACTGGCATCATAATAAGTAGCCGTCTTTAGAGTACCGTCAAAAGTATACTTTATATAGTCTCCCTTGTTATCATTTCGATCGGATGTAACTTGTAATTTCAGGTTTACATTATCCTGTCCATTCACCGTCCAGTTAATCTGTGAGACTTCTTCTTGTGAACCCGTATTTTGCAAGTTATAATATGTCCACGTACCCTCGGTGGCATCGCTGTTTGTTGTTCCGCTAAAGAATAACTGATCGTTAAGATTAAGATTGGAATTGGTAACATAACAATCCCAGGTTATGGTACCACTGCCATCTCGTGAGGCCACCAGTCGTACGGAATAGGTATTTCCATCCGCCGTCTTGGAATAGCTCCATTCCCACTTATCGTTATCATTCAGCTGTGCATCCGAATTAGCGGCTGCTGTCAGCAATATTTTAGGGATTACGAGATTAGCATCAACGACCGCTTTCATAATGATAGCCGCCGCTACAGCATGCCCAAAATTGTTGCTACTCTGAGTCTCGGTATTATTTATCTTCTGATTATTCTGAAAGCCTGAAAAATCCATGTTCATGGAACTGGAAGGGGGAAGTTCAGGCGGAGTATCACCTATCGTTGGCGGATTATCGGTACATGAAACAGTCAAAAATAACAGGCCGATCAGACTGTAGACAAATAAAACTAATTTCTTTTTGAACATGTTTGAGAATGATTTTTCTTCAGTTTCACTTTTCTTTTACTAAAAATGTACATAAATGTTCTGAATTTTTGGTATCGAGTTTCAAAAAAGCTGTTCAACACTGTCATTACTCATCTCTAAGGTGTCTTTTAAAAGATCTTCTTTAATAATCAATGGTGGCGCAAGACGCACCAGTGTATCAGAATGAAGGGTCCATCCCAGAATGATACCCTTGTCCAGGCAATCCTCTACCACTTTTTGCGTCAGCTCTTTACTTTGCAGCTCCATCCCGAGCATGGCCCCCTTTCCCCGAATCTCGACAATGCCGTCGGCTCTCAACGTTGCTCTTGTCATGGATTCAATTTTTTGAGCCCGGGCACTAAAATCACCGGCTAATAACTCACTAAGTGATGCGTAAGCGGCCGCACAAGCAACAGGGTGACCTCCAAAAGTAGTCACATGATTCAGGGGCGGATCATGTTTGAAGGCTTCAAAAATATCCGAAGAGGACACAAAGGCCCCCATCGGCATGCCTCCTCCAATAGCTTTGGCCAGGCACAGAATATCAGGCACCACCCCATAATGTTTGAAAGCGAAAAGAGAGCCGGTTCGAAAAAAGCCCGTTTGAATTTCATCAAAAATGAGTAATGCGCCCACCTCATTACATCGCTTTCGGATAGCTTTAAGCCATTGTTTTTCAGCGGGGATGATGCCGCCTTCACCTTGTATGGGCTCCAGGATCACGGCAGCGGTTTGTTCGTCGATAGCTTCTAAGTGCTCGTAACTGTTAAAATCCAGGAAATGAACATCCGGCAACAATGGCAAATAAGGATCCCGGTAGACATCCCGACCCGTTACGCTTAACGACCCATGGGTGTCGCCGTGGTAACCGTGATGAAAAGCCACAAATTTATGCCTTCCGGTATGTTTTTTAGCCAGTTTTAAGGCACCTTCGTTGGCTTCCGTTCCACTGTTTACAAAATAGACACGATCAAGCACCTCAGGCAGCTGTGCAGTCAAGAGGTCTGCATATTGCGATTGTGGCTTTTGGATAAACTCTCCGTAAACCATCACATGCATGTGTTTATCAACCTGTTTTTTAACGGCTTCAACCACTTTCGGATGGCGATGACCAAGACTGCTTACGGCGATACCTGAAATAAAATCGGTAAATCGTTTTCCGTCGGTGGTATAGATAAAGGGGCCCTCAGCGTAATCAATCTCCAATCCCACGGGAGAATCGCTGGTCTGGGCGACATGTCGGTAAAAAGAATTTCTAAAACTCAAATCAAGATCTATTAGGTTCGCTTTTAAAAATTGTAATATCGAAAGAATTAAAGAAACATTTTAATTGCGTTTACCTGCTGAAACTTTCATCTTAAATGAAACTTTTTGAATATTATCTTGTTGGATTAAAAAGATTGTACATATTTGATTATCATATCTTTTCATCCTCATAACCCGACAAATTAGACATAACAATCATATTTACCCCTGAGTTTATCCAAAAAAAGATATAGTAAAAGGCTAAAATGTGATTTATTCTTAGTACCCAAATAAGCTCATACTGGTTTTAAGATGAAGACAAGTGCTACCAAACGTTTCTTAATAACAATTGGACTCGGGATTCTCCTGTTTGTATCAGGAACCTACTTCCTGACGACCCGTCCGATTCAAATCCCGGGATTTTCCACTTCCCTGCAGGAGAAAATTGCTGAAAAACTGCCGGGAGAACAAGGACGGGAGACAAAGGAAGCCAAAAACAAAGATGTCAAGCAGGAAAAATTAGAGCGTGTAAAAAGAAATATGGCGCGCTATAAGTACTTTTTCCGACTGATGCGGGATCCTGCGACGAATAAAATACCTGCTGATATTAGAAACCGAGAGCTACGGTATGCTCGAACACTGCCGTCAGCCCAACAAGTAAGACGACGTGCTAAAGCAAAAACACCGTCAATTCAAGCAATTGATTATAATTGGAAGCAAACCGGTCCTTTTGATTTGGGAGGCCGTACGCGGGCCCTGGCTGTTGACCGGCGTAACTCCAATATTATACTTGCGGGGGGCGTTTCAGGCGGCATGTGGAAATCGATTGACGGCGGTTCCTCCTGGCAACTTACAACACCGGATCTAGCCAACTTCAGTGTCACTGATGTAGCGCAGGATCCAAACAACCCCGATACCTGGTATTACGCCTCGGGCGAAGTGATTGGGAATTCAGCAAACGAGACGGGTGCCGCCTATTATGGAGACGGCCTTTACAAATCAACCGATAACGGCAATTCCTGGTCGTTAATGCCTCAGGCAAGTTTCAATTCTACCTCGAATAGCATCGGAAAGGTAAGCGTCTTCAACACCGTTAGCGATATCGCTATTAGTCCCACCACCGGAACCGTATTTATATCAAGTGTAGGATTTGGGATCTATCGATCAACCGACGGACAAAGCTTTTCCAGCAATCCTGTTCTGGGAACGGCCGGGGAACAACTTTTTTGTGATGTGGCCGTAGCGTCTGACGGTACGGTAGCCGCAGTTATATCTGAAGCTTCTTTTGATGATCAACAATCCTCAAACTCCAACCATCCCAATCATAACCCCGGTGTCTTTATCTCTAACAATGACGGCCAGACCTGGCAGGAGATTACTCCCAGCACTTTTCCTGATACCTATCGGCGCAGTGTACTTACCTTTGCCCCCAGCAATCCTAATATTTTATATGTCCTTACATTAAAAGGTATCAACGACCAAACGACGAACCAAGGCGTTAGCTTTCACGAATTTGATTTGGGGGCAGGAACTTCGGAAGATCGCTCCGCAAATTTACCGGATTTCAGAGATTCCAATGGCAACGGATCCGGGTATATGGAGATGC
>Ga0102944_1001996_pt1 | contig 12481 bp, 37 predicted proteins | sample SalPonD_shore_MG_FD_78172 | JGI IMG/M metagenome (GOLD analysis project Ga0102944, IMG submission 78172) | Salt pond soil microbial communities from South San Francisco under conditions of wetland restoration - Salt Pond MetaG... | ecosystem: Environmental > Aquatic > Marine > Intertidal zone >...
GATATTCATTTGCCTAATCTCTCTTTAGCAATGTTGAAATATTTATCGTCCATTTCAATACCGATGAAGTTGCGGTTGAGGTTCTGGCAGGCGACTCCGGTAGACCCTGAGCCCATAGCGAAGTCTAAAACTGTCTCGCCTTCATTGGTATATGTTTTAATTAGATACCCCATCAAAGAAACCGGCTTTTGTGTGGGGTGGAGTCTGCAGGTCTGTTTATCTGTTTTGAATACCTGAACACTTCTTGGGTATCTTTCAGTTGATTCGTAAAAAGGTTTCGCTGACTCTTTTCCGTAACAATCGCTATTGTAAGTTCTCCCAGTTTTTGACGACTTCTTAACGTGGCCTGTTGTTATCTGCGGGTTATATGTTGGAGGCTTTGAATAAAAAACTAGAATGTTCTCGTGGGCCTTAAGCGGCATTTTCTTTGCATTTAGATGCCCTGTTGCCGAAGTCTTCTCCCATATCCATTCATATTTTAACATTGATATGTTACTCCACCCTAAAGCCTTATCAAACGGCGGCTGCGCTGTCATTACGACTGCAGCACTAGGCTTGACCACCCGCTTCACCTGATCCCACATTGCCTCTAACGGAATTACAGAATCCCACTTGCAAGCAGTTGTACCATAAGGCGGGTCTACCATAACCATATCCACCGACCCATCCGGTATTCTATCCATTTCCACAAGGCAGTCGCCGTGGTATAGGGTTGTTGTCATTGCTCCTCCAGTAGTTTATCGACCTGTTCTTTCAAATATTCCTCGGCGCCGTACCGCGCCTCAAACCGTTTTTTATATGGGTGTCGGCTGGTGTAGAGGCTGTTGTCGTTTTGGCCTCTATGATGGAGATTGCATAAGGGCAAAATATTAAAATGCGCGCCCGGTGAAGTCTTACCTGTAATGTGATGGATTTCTGCCGGGGTGTATTTGTTCATATCTAGCAGGCATACAATACAACCTAGTTGCTGTACTGCATCCATGTGACGTTTCTCGCAGGCTGTCGGGCTTCTCCCTTTCACGCTGCCTCCAATAATCCGCGCTCTCGCGGGTCGGTCAGATTTACATATTGCCCATAGTGGCGCTGAAACTCTGTGAGGTACTCCGCCATCTGCGAAGTATTGAAGGACTCCGTGTGAACCTGGGTATCAACAAACCACCTCATAGCATCCTCATCGTTTTTGTGCTTTTCCTGCCAAGCCATGAACAGCTCCGCAAAAAAGTCATCATCTCGAATCAGGAGAGGCATAGCCCATCGCCATTTACTCACAAGGTGGACGCCCTCTTTCGTGTCCTCATGTCTGCCGCCAATCCCGGCCTCTGAAACTTCGGTGTACCACTTCCACTGCAACCCTCTCTGCCTGACGGATTTATCCTTGGCATCTGAGATCGTGATTTTCAGCTTCCCATCAGCAGGCAACTCCCGGATGTAGTCAATCGCGTTTTCTCTGACTTGTTCGCTTATCAGGATGTAGTGCTGGGCCTTCATTCCTTCGGTTCCCATGCGGCACATTTTGTCGGAACACCGGAGTCGTCAGTATGTCTCGTTATCGGGCTTCTGGTAAGTGTGTCGCAAATTGGCAGCACGATGTCTGGCATAGGCTTTTGACATCTTCCGGTCATTCTCGGGTATTCTTTCCCTGTTGGCTCGCCCCATTCTGACTCATATTTACATGTTAAACATTTTGCGCCCATCCTCTTTCTCCTGTCGTTTTATATAATCCTCATAACCCCGCAGATACTCTGCATTATACGCTTCATCGACGTTAGGATCACACTCCCCTCCCCATGCGGCGCACCAGTAGCCTGCGAGGTAGGGAGTGGTTCCTGGCCAGTTATTTTTCATCTGGATCGACTTGCAACACAGCCCTTGCTCGATACAAATCTTCGACATACTCTTTTCTGGTATCTGGGTCGCGAACAAGGTACTCATCACCTACCTCTTCGGCCCATCCGATCACTGTCCTGAGTTCGTTCTTCAGTATCTGAATCAGTTTGTCTTTACTCATCATCCTCTCCATACACCAGACGCCGCGCTTCCCGCTCGGCCTGGTCTCGGGTTATGCCGCCATCTATCTCCATGATAGCGGCGCGTTCTTCGTAGTTTTCTTGGTAGTCAGTCATCGACAAGCTCATCAATAGCGTCTTCAAACACTTTTGCTAGCTCGGCCCTCTCCTTCTCGTCAAACAACCCTAAGTCAATCCGGGTACTGTCTACCTCAATAACGACCGAATAAAATCCGCCTCCGATTCTCCGAATATCAATTTTCATCTCAATTTCTCCCTCATCTGTTTTAGGTTTTCATGTGGATCGGTCTTGCTCTCTATCTGTTGTGCGAGGCTGTCTCCGTGGTTTATCAAATCGACCAGCGTTGAATGCTCGTCATCAAGCGGCGCCTCTCTGGCCATTTTCTTAAATACCCGCCGGATGTTGTTTGCCAGAATATGGACTGTCGCATCGACTGAACCGCTCTCGCTTATATCATCCATTATCTTCTTCGTGTACTCGCTGACGTGTTTACTCATTTATCCGGGCCATCACCAATCTTTTCTTCGCACAACTCGCACCACGTTTCGCCTTCATGATCGACAATCGGTACGTGCCCTTCGTATTTACATAATTTCTTGTACGCATTAACAAGCTGCTTTCTAAGTATTTGTACTTGCATAGCTCTGTCCCTAAGCAGTCTCCATGCGTCCTCACTACAATCCTGCTTAGTTACAGGCTTTATTTCTTTGGCCATTTCACTACCTCCACATTTTCTGCTTTCATTCCTGCCTGTTGCAGCTCTTTCAAAAAGTTACCCAGATCGGGCCACTCCTGTTGAATCTTGCGCCATAAGATGGCTTTCGAGTTCGTAGATTGTGACGGCTCGGCCATGTTCTCTCCCCATAAATTGCATTGACTCAGGTTGTAGCCACAACGGGATCTTGCCTTCCCACTCACCGTGTCGCTGCTTGTCGCAGTTCACTATCGCGTCCGGCATGGATAACAATTTCATATCTGGCTCTGGGTCGCGCTTTGCATCTTCCTTTTTCTTGTTTCGCCAGACCGTAAATACATTGTCCACCATGTCTGTGATCTCACTTGTCCCTTTAATGTCAAACTTATCCATCACGGTTTTCTCGGTTTCCTTTTTTCGAGAATGCGCCACTAGATGGATATGCATCCCGGTGTCTTTTGCAATCACGCAAAGCTCATTTATGAACCACTTTTGCTTGTTGTAGTCATCCGCGCCTATGCCGCATTTCATCAAAGAGTCAATGACAAAGTGATCCATCCCTATCGCATACCGGCAATAACGGATAACCGCCAGCAATGTATGTGGATTCACGGAGTTCATCTGGTCATAGACCCACAACCGACCATCTGTCCATTCGTCATGGAAATGCTTTATAGCCTCCACCGTTGGCACATTCGCGCCAACAGCCTGGCGAGTCATTCTCTGCATGGTCTGCATTGGGGTCATTTCAAACGAAGCTATGCAAGACTTAGCCCCCTGAGCCATGACAGCCAGCATGACCTGATTCAACACCAAGCTTTTCCCGTGACCGTTCACACCGGCCCATACTGATACCTCGTTAGGCCGTAAATGAATATGGTGGTGCGTGTTTGACCACGGCAATACCTGCCCTTTGTTTTTTCCGTCACCGTGGAAATATTCAATGACCTGATCTTGATACATGAAAGCAGGCACGATTCGGCGCTTGTCTTGTGGTTCCAGAAAAGGCTCTAGCTCCGCCATTGTGGGATCAAGTATTTCCACAGCTAACCCCCTTCATTACGTCGTCCATCCAGTTGGTTCCGTCTTCACGCACGTCATCCCATCGTTCGCCATGGATATAGGTTGTCGGCAATGGAATATATTTTTTTTCAGTTTCAGTATACCGATCCCTTATATCGTTAAGGGCTTTTTGCTTTTTCTCTTTTGTCAATTGTCGCCATGCTGCCTCTGCTTTCTTCTTGGCCTCTTTTCGAGGGTAAAGACTCCAGAAATCAAAAAAGTCCGAATCGCCAGATTTGGACGTTACCTCTGTCTCTGTCTCTGTCTCTGTCTCTGTCTCTGGATCATCGTGTTGATATCGTCCTGATATCTCTCTGATATCAACATACTCCAAAAATGGATCAAGTTCTTTTAATGCCTTGATTATGCAGCCCTTTTCCATTCTTAACCTAAAGGCAATATCTTCAACAGGCGGGAGCGTACCCTTCATTTGCTTATCTTCGGAGGCAAGTAACCATAACCCTGTAAGAACACGAAAGGATCGGTCTGATAGCATATTGATATCACGCTGATCCAAGATATCCCTGTGCAGCTTTATCCACGGCGGTCTGCGATCTTTGAAGTGCTGGAATTGACTCCAATTCTTAATTCTCATGCAAATTCCCCATAGACAGCACACTGTACCGGCTAGCAGTGGGCGAGAGGGCGCGGGGTGACCGCAGGGGAGCCCGTCCGATACAATGTGCTGACTGTGAAGAATTCATTTCCCCTCTCTTTAGTTGGCTGCTAGACCAGTCTCAATATTCCCAGAATCTATGCCGGGCGTCAACCCGCATCTGGTATAATTCAGCGATGGATTTCTCGTCTTCTGGGGTCATTTGTAGTCCTCTTTATCTAGTTGCTTAATTTGCTCTATCAGGGCATCGTAAGCCTTATCTTGATCGCGCCAATCATCGTGCGGTATGTCTAAAAATACTCTTGTTGCCGCAACCACATCCTCCAGTAATTTTGTGCGCTCCTGTAGCCGCTTCACGTAATCGCTCTGCGTTGCTATTTCGCGTGACTTGGAATCATTCATTATTTGCAATGTGCGAAGCTCTTGACGCAATACAAATTCTGTTTGGCCGCTCATCTCATATCTCCTTTGTTTTACCGTGTATCTTTTCCCATGCCTGAGCCTTGGGTTTGTTCTTCCCACTCGATGTAGGCTGTTGTTACATAATCACCGTATCCCCGGCCCGCATTTTGCGCCTCATGCTTAGTATTAAATACGTACTCATGTCCAACTCGACGCGGGCAGTCTGTTACTTCTGGCGGATAATCGGCAAAAACATTCACCCACCCGCTGCGCTTCTGGGGGATGTTCTCAAGCATTCCAGCATTAACTGCGGTCGGTATTCTGTTCCCGCCGACATATCCGACAATATTGAATGGGTCTCGCCCTTCTGTTGATATGACTGTGAATGGATCATGGGATTCGATAAATCTTACTGGCTTGTCAAAATCTATCATTTCTCTTCCTCCTGTAGTTTGGCGAGGGCTTGCTCGCGAATTTTCTTAATTACCCACTGCGCTGGAACATCAGCCGCCGAGTTTTCCCATTCCGTTAGCGTTGCTTCAGTCGCTTCACACCTGGCGCGGAGTTGTTGGATAGTTTTAGCGTCTTCTTTTCTCAATCGCATCGCCTCGCTGTGATATTGCATGTGCTGGCGCAAGGCGTCCTCAAACATTTTTTCTGCTTGCTTGCACGCCTCGCAGCCTTCTGCTGGCCTCCATTCTTTAACGATGATGCTCATTTCGCCTCCTCCGTTTCGATAAAGTGACACAGTGCCATAACGGTCTCATGTGCCGGGTATTTGATTTTCCCGACCTGAAATTTCCATACTGTGTTATGGGAAAGTCCAGTAAAATCAGCAACATAGCGACACGGATAGCCTTTTAGCCGTTTCTGTATCTGTTTGATTGTTAACATATTTCCTGCCCTCGTTAAAATATTTTGTGCTCTACTGTTGACAATGGTAGCAGGGTCTCCTAAGATTTACAACATCGGACATCCGATAAAGCCCACAACTAAGGAGATGGGAAATGAAGAAATCAATTATGACAATCGTACTGGCCTTTGGTTTGACCGGGGCCGCCAATGCCGAGCCGTTCTCAACTATGGCTGTCTACCTGACAACCCATAGCATGGCCGCTTATGCCGCTACACACTCCGAGCTGCGTGAATGTGACAAGCTGCCGAACCTGCGAGTACGCCATGCAGACGGCCGCAACAACGTTATTTCGGAAGTAACCGCCTGTGACTATCAGGCCAAGGCTGACCGACTGGTGGTTGTTGAGTGATACACGGCGGCCTTCGGGCCGCCCTTTCCAAGAGACGAGATAATGAATAAACACGACGCATTGAATATCACCGCCCCGCTAGGCTACGAGCGTCCGGAACCAATGGAAAACAAAGAGGCCGGGATTGCGGTAGAAAACATCTATCAACGGATTCTCGATAACCACTTCCCCTGCTCTGATTGCTGGGAGTGCAAGGATTTCGAGGAGACGAAAGACCCAGCCGCAACAATGCCGCTTGTTGGGTATGCTTCACCCACAGAATACAATTGTGGCGGATTGCCTGAGAAATGCCCGATTGTGAAGTACATTATCGAAAGGATGGGAGGGTTGTTGAAATGAGCGAGGGATTCACAAAAGGACCGTGGGAGTCAGAGGGTAGAACTGTCTACAAACTATCCCCATGCAACATTGGAGGGATAGGCGGAATGGCTAATCATTTCTATCTTTCTGTTCAGCGTGGCCATAAGGACGGGGGCAGCCAGTCCGAGCTGGAAGCAAACGCCCACCTAATAGCCGCCGCTCCGCTGCTGTATGATGAGCTATCTTCTGCGCCAGAGCCAAACGAGATAGACGTTACAAACCCGGAGCGGTTTAAGCGCATATACAGAGAATGGTTTGAGGCTAGTAGCAAAGCACTTGCTAAAGCCCGAGGAGAATTAAAATGAATGATCTATACTGGGATTCTAATCTACCCTACATCGCCCCCGAAGATGAGCAGGAAGAAATCGGCGATCTGTATGCCAGGGTATATGCGGCAAGGGACCATGAAGGAATAACAGAGGAGATAGAGGAATGAGCAGAAGCTATCCAAGAGTTAAGGGGCACCGCAAAAGGCCGAACTATGACTTGGACGGCGGCAAGAACTACGGTAAGCCGTGCATCTTCTGTGGTATCGGCACGGTTGGCGAGAAGTGGGTGCAATTCAGCCCAATGCGCGGAGAGGACGAAACTGTCCGGGTTTGCGCTGGCCACTGGAAGCAGCCAGACGAGGCTGTCATTAAGCAGATGAAGCGAGAACAGGCGTTAGCCGAGCTCGTTGAGCAGTCGCAGAAATTGGGGCTTTATGAATAAGGGATATTGCCAATGAACTACATCAACCGAGACATGAAACATGTTAAAATACCGTGGTACAGGAAGGTATTGGAATTACTAAACAAGAGGATAGAACCATGACCGAAACACTAGCGGAAATACTGTATAAGCAGAAGCACGGCACAGAGCAGGAGCGGTACGAGGCAGACCAGAAGCTGAACGCGCTTTCTGGGCAGCCATGGTATGTCGCAGAAGACAAAGACAGTCAATGGATAAAGCAATGGGAGGATTTTGATGAGTGACCTATTTGAAGAGCTGGCAAAGCCTTTCCCGGAAACGAAAATCCATTGGCGTATTGGCGCAACTAATGCCAGATCTAACGGCGGGAATGCGACCAAGGGAGTCCCTCTTGCCTATGTAGATGCCAGGGATGTTATGGAGCGGTTAGATTTCGTGATGGGCCCGCAGAACTGGCAGTGCCGCTATCCGTTTACTGGATGCTGTGAGCTTGGACTAAGGATTAACGGTGAGTGGGTGTGGAAGTCTAACGGGGCCGGGGAGACAAAGATGGAAGCCGAGAAAGGTCAGTATTCTGACGCCTTCAAGCGGGCTGCTGTGATGTTTGGCGTTGGCAGGTATCTCTATGGTCTACCAAATGAGTGGGTTGATCTTGACGGTAGAGGGAAGCCAAAACAACCGCCAAAACTGCCGCCGTGGGCCACCCCGAATGGCTGGAAGCGAATATCTCCGAAAGTTAAGAAGGAGGTTTACGATAATATTACTCAGGCTCTTGCCGACAATGATGATCACGGCGTCCTTGAAGCGTGGGATGAATTCGACAACGACGAAAAAACACAGCTCTGGAGTATGTTTAACGCCTACCAGAGAAAAGCCATTGAAGATTCTTTAAATATAGCAAGAGGTAAAGCGGCATGAAAATCGGAATCAGCGTAAAAATCGACGTAACCAAAATCGACAAGGCCCGGCTGTATAAGGGCGAGAAAGGAACCTACCTTGATCTGACTACCTTCATCGATCTGGACAATCCCGGACAGTACGGCGATCACGGATTCATCTCCCAGAGCGTCAGCAAGGAAGAGCGCGGCCAGGGCGTGCAGACCCCGATTCTCGGGAATGTCAAAGTGTTCTATCGGGATGATAGCGTATCAGATTCCGGCCAAAGTGATACACAAAGGCAGGAAGCTGTAGCAGGTGAGACGCAAGGCGGCGGGGGCTTCGATGACGATCCGCTTCCATTTTGATGGTTTTTATGATATGGTGACATGGTGTTTTATGCAACGGGAGAAGCGCAGTGTCATCCATATCAGAAAAGTGTATTGAGGCTTACTCGAGAGCCAAAAACCTCAAGATCGCCGCGAACGAGGTAGGCATCCCTTGGCAAACTGTTTATGTCCACCTCAAGAAGGCTGGTGTAAGCGTTTGCGGGGACAAGGCCAGGTATGGCTCCGCCTCTGATAGGTTCGCGGCAAAATCGGAGGCGAGGTTTAGGGATCTGGTTCCATTTGCGGTGGACAACAATCAGACCGAATTCCAATCAACCATTGATTTTACCGTTGGGGATTTTTCTGTTGACGTTAAAGCTGCGAGGCTCAAGCCAGCCGGATCTATAAATAGGTGGTCTTATTGCGTAAACAAACAGAGAGATATAGCCGATTTCTTTGTTTTATACGCATACAACAAGGATGGCGACGATGTTGATCATGTATTCCTCATCCCTGGGGAGATAGCGAGAACGAAAACAACGATCTCAATAACTGAGAGCCTTAAAAGCAAGTGGGCAGACTACGAAGTCTCAGAGCCAGAGCTGCTTAAGTTTTTCGTGGCTATAACGGAGTAACGCCCGTACCACGCCACCCTATTAGGAGAGGATGATGGAATACACAAACGAGGAATTGATTAAAACGGCAGAGGCCGAAGCTGTGCGGTATGACCGTGCGGCAGAAACATGGCAGAAAGATAACCCGAAAGCAGCAGCCGAGCATCGAGATGCTGCGAATAAATACCGCGCCATCGCCCAGCGACTTCGGGAAACGGAGTGGGTGAGCGTTGAAGATGGGCTGCCGGAAAAGAGAATCCGCGTAACCGGCTGGGACGGCCTGATTGTAGATGATTTTTATATAGACCTAGACGGAGTGTGGCGGTATTCCCACGGAAGCGAGAAAGTTATGGATATGGTCACCCACTGGATGCCCCTACCACCCCCACCAACCAAACAAGCGGAGGAAGGGTGATGGGTGATTTAATGAAAAGTTTTGAGAGGTGGTTCGAGGCTGATGCTATGCCGCTTGAACATTCCAACTGGTTTGAGCGCGATAAAGATGAACCTAAACTTTATGAAATACCATCAGTTCAAAAAGCATGGGCTGGATTCGAGGCTGGTCACAAACAAGGACTGCGTGATGCGGCAAAGGTAGCTTTTGATTGTGATAAGTCTACTCATCCCACAGATGTGGGTCATCACATCCTCTCAAAATTGGAGGGCAAAGATGAATAACACACAAAAGCTGAAAGCTGTGGCGGAGCTATCGCACACAGAATATACACCCCATTACCTCGGTGGGAGATGTTGGAATGGCGCGCACAGAGACGCCGGGAGAGTTGTGCATGCTGTCAAACCATTGGGCTGTCACGGCTCAAACATGGGTAAGTCACTCTGCGGACGCAAGCCGGGGGCGCGCTCTTATGGATGGGCTGAAACAACAGCTCCGATTAACTGCCCAAAGTGCGTCAACGCAGTGGCGGAAATAGCGGGAGGGAGTGATGGCAATTCCTAAAGAAGATTTAGCGGCGGCAATAAGGGATGACGTACAAGCGATAGGATTCCCGGCGTCATTTTTTTGAGTGGGAAGCATTTAGTCGCCACGCTGCGTAACTTGCTAATTATGCTGATGAGCTACAGCAACGCAACAAGGCGCTGGAGGCGGTGGTTGAGGCGGCGAGAGATTGGGATGTATATGACCCAGAGGGGTCACTTATTCGCCTTAATAGAGCACTCGCACAACTAGACAAAGAGAGGAACTGATGCACACATTGAAACTGGAACGAGACGGCGGGCGAATTCGGGAAATCTTCTCCTCGGTCATTACCCTGAAAGTGGAGTACCTGGCCGATAACATTGCCGATGTGGAATACACGCAGGTCACGGACGGGGACGAGATAGCCAGCGGGGTTACCTTGAAAGAAGGCTCTCGCATGTTCGTGATCAATGAGGCCGGGGAGACGATAGACGCGATATATTCAACCCAGAGGAAGCCTAGCAGTGACTGAGCTACTAGCAGAACTCCGCTACATGGTCGGCCTGTTCGCTGTCATGCCCGCGGCCCTGTTGCTGGTCAGAGCCTATCAGCAGGGGTTCGAGTATTTCACCCCGATAGGTACGGCCCTGTTCCTGGGTATTGGCGGGATGGTGCTCATTGTGGCGAGTATTGGACAAGAGATAGAGGAGAAATGGTGATGGATGAATTATTATCCCCGTGCTCTGGGGTTCCCTGTGGCCTATGTCAATCATGCCGGAGACGCAATCAGGATTATAACCGTGCACACGGCTTCCTTTGGAACTTGCCGGTTGATGTTCAGATTGACCAGCTAGGCGAGCGGTGCCGCAACTATGTCCCGATGGAGCGCGCAACGCCCAGCGGAACAGGAGAAACCCCATGACTCACCACGAACGATTGATCAACGGTATCCACAAGCTCAACGCTGAGGCAGAGGGCGAGCCGGTGGAGATGGTCTACCGGCAGATTCTGGAGCTGAAAGCCAAGGCGGAGGCTGCATTAGCAGAGCCTAATATTAGCGGGGGCTGATATGAAAATGGACCAGTTTGAGGAAGCGGTATTGCGCCTTTTCGGGGTCGTCAAATCTTCGTTAACCGCTCACGAGGTAGCCGAGCTGCTTGGCATTGATTATTCGTGCTCCTCAACAGGACTTAAGCTTATGCGCGAGGCTGGGCAAGTCAAGGTCATGAAGCCGACTACTAGGCCATATCATTACCAGATAAACAATATTAGCGGGGACTGATATGAGCAAGGTTCATTACATTTATCATATACCGGGCGTAAAAGTTGGAGTCACAACAAACATTAAACACAGACGGTATTTATACCGGCGGAATCAGGGCAAGAATTACGAGCTGGAAATCCTTGACGCATTGGCTGGCAAGAGCGACAAAGAAGTCGGAGACAGGGAGTGGGAATGGGCTGACAATCTTGGATACCCGAGAGGGACGCATTATTCACACGTCAAGAAGAAATTTCATGGGGCCGAGCAAGGCTAGAATATTAGAGGTCACTAATATGAAGCTACAAACAGCACGGGAATGGTACAGCAAAACAGCCTACCGGGTGATAGATGGAGAGCCTGCCCTGGTGGGGAAGTTTGGCCGGATTACCCAGCTCGACAATGGGGATTTTGACGTGTGGTTCATCGGCCCGGACTTGTCGCCGCTGGGAAGCCGCAAATTGACCGTCATAGCACAGAAAATGCCCCTAGACTGGGGTCTCCTGAGATTAGACGGCGAGGGAATAGCTCAGGGGCGCGGAGCTGCCTTTCTGCATGAGGCGGCCTCTCTGTGCGGCGTCAGAAAGAAACGCCGGGTCAGCCAGAAAGAGCGGGATAGGCTGGCGAGGATGCGGGAGAAAAGTTAATATGGTTTATGGACAGGCGGCGTGAGTACAAACACTTTATTGCGCAAGTTGGTCGAAAGGCAGCGCAAGCCAATACCTGTCCACCTAACGGCCCCTATGGGGTGGCGCCTGTGCCAACTGCGGGAGATCTAGTTGGGGTGAGCAGCCGCCGGAGTTGCGTGGAAACTGGCTGAGCCGGGAGTAATCGCAGAGCTGCCTATCAATGGCGTGATGTGGGTAAAAAGCTGGGAGGTCTGAGGTCATTGGTCTCTAGCCCACATCGCGCCACCCTATTTAACGGAGGATGTATGAAGCTGCTTGTTTGTGGTGGCCGTGATTTTAACGACCCGGCCGCCGTCGAGAGAGTCTTGACGCTCATCCATGAGAAGCATGGCATTGACACCTTAATCCATGGTGCGGCCACAGGAGCCGACAACCTGGCTAGCGAGTGGGCAACCCGGAATAATATTTATCAGGACGCTTTCAGGGCCAACTGGGGAGCACACGGGAATGCTGCCGGGCCGATACGCAATAAAGACATGCTGAACCATGGCAAACCAGATGCTGTTGTGGCGTTTCCCGGCGGGCGCGGAACTTCCGATATGGTTCGCAGGGCAAAAAAGGCTGGCGTTAAGGTCTGGGAGCCATACTTGACCTAATGCCATTATAAGCTACACTGAATATAGTGAACTGCTTATATAGGCATTACTATGAACACTGAAGCACTGGCCCTGATGGC
>Ga0102944_1001997_pt1 | contig 12479 bp, 5 predicted proteins | sample SalPonD_shore_MG_FD_78172 | JGI IMG/M metagenome (GOLD analysis project Ga0102944, IMG submission 78172) | Salt pond soil microbial communities from South San Francisco under conditions of wetland restoration - Salt Pond MetaG... | ecosystem: Environmental > Aquatic > Marine > Intertidal zone >...
CGTCCGCGCCTGGCCTGCTCCGTTAAATCTTGTCCGAATCGCTTCAGCGCCTCGTATTTTTCCTCGGGTGACTGATCAGTGACCCGCTGGCCACCTCTGATATCCTTCAGTACCCGCAGAATGGCGTCTTCATCCACCCCCTGCTGTTTGAGCGCTTCGGCGGCCTTTCCCCTGCCGGTTTGCACGATTCCCAACAGGACGTGCTCATTGCTGATATATTCATCATTCAGCTGCCGGGCCGATTGCTCCGCAGCTTCGAAGACACTGTTTAACTCCCGGGAAAGCGTCGCCTGCCCTAATCCGCCCCCGCTTTGTTTTGGGAACGAGTCTAACGCCTGTTGTACCTGAGTCTGCAACCAGCCGAGGTCCGCCCCGATCTTCTGGAGGATGGATTGTATAACGCCTTCCGATCGCTGTAACACGAAAGAGAGGTAATGCTCAACGTGGACCTCGGGATTGCCCCGTTCCTGGGCCTCGTCGATTGCCCCTTTTAACGCTTCCTGAACCTTTAAGGTCAAATTGTCAAACGAAATCATCTGTTGCCTCCCTCAGAATGCATATTGCAAAGCCAAATGCGTAATCCACGGCTTTTCCCCCGGCTGGAGCGGCCCCAGTTTGCGTCCGAAATCCACCCGAGCCGGCCCTAAAGGAGTTGCAAAGGTTATTCCAAATCCTGTAGAATAACGCATTGACAGTAAATTGAGTGCCGAATAGTCAGGCCAGAGCTGCCCGGCATCCAGAAAGACTTCGGCACCGAATTTCCAATAGATCGGGAACCGAAATTCCAGGTTGGCCAGCAGTTTCACCCGGCCGCCGGCCGGCACCCGCTTCACCGTTCCATCCTTGGTTTTCACCAGAGACCATTTGAGCTGATCCGCGGCAAAACCCCGCACACTGGTGGCGCCGCCCAGGTAAAACAACTCATAATCCGGAATGTACCCGTGTTCCCCGTCGTAATAGTGCAAACTCCCTACTTTTACCCGTCCCGCCAGAGTCGCCCCGTTCAACACCGGCCAGTATTTTCCCATGGTAAATTGGATCCGGTAGAAATTCGAGGTACCTCCCAGGACATCCAGGAAAAACTCCGGTTCGAATTCTAACAAATACCCCTGCGTGGGGGAGAGGAAGTTATCCCGTTCGTCTTTTCGGAACAGAAAACCGATACTCCGCTCCTGGCCCCGCCTGAGCTCTTCAGCTACCTGAGTGCTCACCGTATCCATTGGCGCTCCTGAGGAGAGCGGCTGCAATGTATCTCCCGTCAGGATCGTCTCCTGGAACCGGAGAATGGACCGCAGGATCAGCCGTCTCCGCTGAGAATGCAAAAATGTCAGATCCGTTCCCCATTGATAAATCGGCTGCTGATTCCGGGTAAAAATATTGTAATCGTAATAGAGCCGCAGAGTGGTGGGAATACGCAGACGGCCCAGCCATGGCTCGGTATAACGGATCTGGCCGCTGGGCAGAAAAGAGAGATCGTTCACGTTGACCCGTCCGGAAGCGGAAAAACTCAACCGGCGGGCCTGGGACACTAAATTGCGATGGATCCACTCCACCGAAGCTTCCAGTGCAGTATACGGTTCGGTGCCGGGAGTGCTCTCGTACTGCCGGGCGCCCAGGTCGAAGCGGAGGCTACGGAAATCCATGTTCCGCACATTGACCAGTAAATCCACCGTCTGGGAATCCGGGTTGCTGGGCACCGGATTAATGGTCACATCGGCGAATAGCCCGGTTTCGAACAGCCGGCGCTGGCTCTCCCGCAACTCTTCCTGGCTGTATCGATCACCGGGTTTCAGAGTAATTTCGCGCCGGACCACAAGATCCTTTACATTATCCAAGCCTTCGATCTTAATAGTGTGAATAGAAACCGTCTGATTTTCTTTAATATTCACCACTGCCTGAATATCCGTTCCCTGGATATTCAATTGGGATTGAATGTTCTCAAAGGGTTTTCCCTCGTTTTCGTACCGGGTTTCTATCTGGTCGAGGGCTTCTCTGAACTGATAGGGATTGAACGGGCGGTTCACCTTGACGCCCGTAAAATATGTCATGAGCTCCTGATCCGTCAGGAGGTGATTCCCGTTAAATTGAATCGATCGGAGATAATACTGCTGCCCTTCAGTAATGTGCAGGAAGAGGACCACTTTCCGATTCTGGGTCACCTCGAACGAGTCCTGAATCGAGCAATTGATGTATCCCTGGGTTCGATAAAAGGAAGTCAGATTTATTTTATCCAATTGTAACACGCGCTTATTAAACTCTGCCGGGCGCCCGAAGGTGGAGAACTTCCCGGTATGCAAATTCATTTTCTTCCGCAGTTGGGCTTCACTGAAAACGTTGTTCCCGGAGATATGGATCTCCCTGACCCGGTACACAGAGTTCTGAAATAGCTGCTGTGCCTGGGCCGGTTGGGACAGGATGCCGCCCACCAGAAGTCCGAATATGATCGCTGCTTTGAGTGAACGCACGGGGAGGTTAATAATTGTATTTCAGGCGATAATTGAAATGGTAAAGGCCGTCTTCATCTATCTCGCCCACGAAGGACACATATTTATTCACCCGGTACTCCAGGCCGAGCCGGCTCCCGGGATTCACGGCTAAGAAATCACGTCCGTATAAAAAATATAAGTTCGGCGATACCCGTTGACCGACGGTAATACTTACCTGCTGAAGATCCTGCAGGCCCTGCCCCTGGGTTTCCACCTCGAAGGTTTCCAGGCCCATGAGCTGGGTGCCGTAATTTTCCAATTGCCGCTCCAGATAGGTCGTAAATATCGATTGCAGTTCCGGAGAGACTAAGCCTCCTTGTTCGACTTGTGAATTAAACGTCAACAGCGACAGAATATCACTCTCGCTCAGGTTTGCATCACCGGTGGCTTCCAGGGCGATGGTCGGATTATCCAGCTCCCCGGTGAGGGTAATTCGAATAGGTTCCTTCTCGATCTGGGTGGTGGCCACAACATTCAACCGGGGATTTGAGTCCACCGGATCAAAGGATATCTCCCCCTCCTCAATGGTAAAGGTGTCGTTATAATAATAAAATTTTCCGTTCAACACAGTAAGCGAGCCAGAAATATTGAGGGGTTCCCTTCCGTGCTGAATCAGCCAGATTTCCCCTTCGAATTCTGCGTTCACCTGGCCGTTCTTGATATACACATTGCCGGGAAAATCCGCGTGGAGATTAATCTCCACCTGGCTCTTCTTTTTCCCGCCGGTCTGAATTTCCTTGGGGAATTCCCGCTTGGTGAATTCTTTGCGAAGGACCACCTCCTCCGCCACTTCCAGGTCGCCGGTAATACGGAGGGTATCCCGCCCGACCAGCGTGATATCGGTATTCACCAATCCCTCGATCTCGCTGAGCAAGGTTCTGATGTAAACGTCCTGCCCGGTTAACCTGAGATTGAGCCCGGGTTTGAAAAATTTCTGGAAATTGAGCGTCCCTTCCACGAATACGTTGGGTTTTTCCTTCGAGACCTGCTGACGAAAGAGTCCGGAAAGCCAGTGCCTGGCTCTCTGAAGAACCCCCTCAATAATCTCTCCGCGCTGGGTATCATGCATATAGGCGGAGAAGTGATCCACGCTCATCAAGTTATCGGTCAGGGTAAACCCGGCATTGACACCGGTAACCTCATTTTCCAACTGGGAGATTTCAAGGATGCCGTCCTCGATAGTTGCCGTCCCGTTGCGGAGAGGATGATTCGGGGTGCCGGTCACGGCTAAATCCAGGGTACAGGTGCCAGTCATCCCATCCAGATCTTTGATATATTGTTCTAAGAACTGCAATTGCGGTGTGTCCGCATGGAACCGAAGGTCCATCTGTGTATCCCGCATCAGCCGGAGCTTTCCGGCAGCAAGATTCACTTCCAGAGGCAAATAGCCGTGGCCGGTATAGAGCCCCTCTTCACGTTCGTTCAACTCCAGACTGGTAAAAGTCAGCCGGTTGTGTCCATACGCCGCCTCAACCTGCAGATTTTCACCGCCTACCCGGTCAAATTTCGGGTCGGACACCGAAAGACTCATCTTACTCAGAGGTGCTTCCATGGTACCGGATATTGACATGTCTCCCGAAATCTTGCCGGCGATCTTCTGCTTCAGCGCTAAAAATTTCGTATAATCTTCCAGGTAGATATCCTGTAGCTCAATATTGGCAGTCAACGGTTGGTTTGCAGCGAAAACGAGAGAATCCTGTTTCAGGGAGGTTTCCAGGAGCAGCGGGATCTTGCCGGACATCTCAAGGGTAGCACCCTCCGGAGTTTTCAGAGCCCCCCGGGTGAGTGCCAATACCCCTTGATAATAGTTACCCCGGCATTGGATTTCTTCATATGGCACATCATGCCAAATGGCATTGGTCAAATTGAGATCGGTCCGAATCGCCTGATCGTGCTGAATCCTCCGGAATTCGATGTTGCCGTTCAAGTTACCGGTGAAAGGGAGGGTTTTCATCAACAGCGCATTGAGCGGCGCCAGATCCAGATTAGTAATATCCATGGTTACCTGCAGCGAATCCGGATTGCGGAAAATCCCGGCGACTCCGATGAACCCGTCGTTGATGCTCAACACGCCCCGGTCCAGTTGAAGACCCTGGTTGGTCAGCCGCACCGGGAGTGTAGTCCGGTTATGCAGCAGGACATCCTTATAGCGTAACTGGAGCGTATTCACAGCCCCTACAAAATTTTTAGACATCCGGCCCGTCAGATACAAACTTCCCCGGGCATCGTTCAACCGGAGGTTATGCACCACAAAGGAATCCCGGGTGCTTTCCATGTACAGGTTTCCGCTCTCGATCGTTTTCCCGAAGAGATCCCCGTTTCGTGCCTCGACGAAAAGATTCCCCCCTTCCAGGCGCTGGAGGTTGGCAAAATCCAGATAACTCACCAGGGTATCGAGATGGGCCTGCTCCGTCTGAAAATTGGTCAAAGACACGCCCCCTTTGACCGCGGTCGAATCGAAGGTCCCCTGCATTTGTAACCGGGCAGTCAGGTTGCCAGTTGCACCTGGTATAGAAAACAGTGAACTGAACGACGTGAGATCATCCGTCGTTAATTTGACCGACGCATTAAACGATTGATCGAATCCGTACCATCCGGAGAGATTCACCTGTGAATTGCCAAACCGGGCCTGGAGGGTATCCACAGTCCGCACGGTGTCATTTTGTAGCCGGATATCGCCCAGTACATGCGAAATGGGGTATCCCTGAAGTCCCGTTTCCTGAAAATTCAGATGCATGTTTACATTCGGATCGCGGAGATCCCCTGAGTCTTCGTTTATTTTGACACCACCTGAAAGGCTTGATTGGGGCAGAAAGGCAGCGAGATCCGCCAGGTTGAGCCGTTCGACTTCCACATTGGCATTTCCCCCGGCGCCCTCCCGGAATTCTCCCTGGATGCGCACCCGCCCGTCATTGATTCGCAAATCACTGGATGTGATCTTCAGATGGTTTTCTGAAAACTCCGTTTGGAGCTCTCCGGAGCTCCGGACACCTCGTTTCCAGTTCCCGGAGAAGGTGGTGTGAAGATGGTAATCCACAAAATCCGTGTGAAGATTCCCGGTAATATCCCACTGTTCGCCCACAGGCATCTGCACCCCGAAATCCGACAGGATAGTTTGGGGAGCCACGTTCGAAAAATGATACTTCATACGAAGGTGAGGTTGTGGCTCCATCTCGTACACGCCGTCCAGAAAGACGAACGCCGAGTCATACATGAACTCCATATGATCGACCGTGATTGAGTCGGGATATTGATGGAGGAGGAACTGGATGCTGCGCAGCTGTTGTTGACCGGCCAGCGGTTGGATGGAGCTAAAATCACCCGTAATACTCAGGGCATCAAACCCCTGAGATATCTGCATTTCACCGGTAATTTTATTCACGTTCAGCGGATTCGCCGTCGATTGGTAAATAAATTGGCCCTCATTGATGGTCAATCGATCGATGGTGAATTGTTGCCGTAACGGTGTGACCGCCGGTTGTTCAGGCGGCCGGGTATGCATCTGACTGACCAGCAGATCGAGTCCTTTGGTATAATAAATAACCGGTTTATTGATGTGAATCTCATCAATGGCAAATTCACCGATGATAATTTTCCATAAGGAATACTGCAGGGTCAAACCCTGGGCCGTGAAGAAAGTACTGTCTTTTCCAGTGGTAACAACGACATCTTCTCCCGACAGATTATTCAGAATGTTTCCGGTGAGACGGGCTGCCTCGATGTGGACGTTATAGCGTTGTTCAATCTGGCTGTTAAAATAGGACATCAGCTGACCGGTCCAGAGGGACGGCCGCAGGAAAATCAGGACAAAAAAAGTGGCAAAGGCAAGGAGTAATAAACTAATAAATATGAACCAGCGCCTCATCCCGAGGTCCTAGTATTCCATGGTACATTGGTTAGTATTATGGATTGTATCTTACTAAACATTTCCCCGACTGTCCATATGAATTCAACCCTGCAAACGTACAAAAGCGAGGGAAGTTTCCCGATGTTCACAGGATTGCATTCCCTCGCTTTCGTACAAGTCACACGCCCGATGGTCCGTCCACCGGGCTCCGCAGGCGCAGGCGGTTATTTTTCTTCGTCGTCTACCACTTCGAAGTCGGCGTCTTCCACTTCCCCCTCAGATCCTTCGGCTTCCGGCTCCGTGGCGCCGGCCTGTTGCTGTTGCTGTGCCTCGGCCTGCGCTTTGGTGGCATCGTACATTTTACTGGAAATATCACTCCAGGTCTCATTCAGGTCGTTGATGGCTTGTTTGATGCTTTCCATATCATCGCTCTCTTTGACCTCGTTGACCTTCTCTTTTGCCTTTTCCAGCTTGGACCGGTCATCATCCGAGAGTTTATCGTCGAATTCTTTGATATTTTTCTCGGTCTGATACACCAGGTTGTCCGCCTGATTACGGACTTCAATCAGTTCGCGTCGCTGTTCATCCTCTTTCGCATGTTCTTTAGCATCCTCCACCATAGAACTGATTTCATCTTCGGACAATCCGCTCGAAGCCTCGATCCGGATACTCTGCTCTTTACCGGTTGCTTTATCCTTGGCGGAGACGTTCATGATCCCGTTGGCATCGATATCGAAGGTTACCTCAATCTGGGGCACGCCCCGGGGTGCCGGCGGGAGACCGTCCAGATGAAACCGGCCGATGGTCTTATTATCCCGGGCCATTTCCCGTTCACCTTGCAGCACGTGAATCTCTACGGACGTTTGGTTGTCGGCTGCCGTAGAAAAGATCTCCGTTTTTTTGGTGGGAATGGTGGTATTCCGGTCGATTAATTTTGTCATGACACCACCTAAGGTCTCAATCCCAAGACTGAGCGGCGTGACGTCCAGTAACAGCACATCTTCAACCTCACCGCCTAACACACCGCCCTGGATGGCTGCACCAACGGCCACGACCTCATCCGGGTTCACACCCTTATGCGGATCTTTATTAAAGATTTCTTTCACTATTTCCTGGACTGCCGGAATACGGGTCGATCCCCCCACCAGGATCACGTCATCGATCTCATCGGTGGATAACCCCGCATCCTTCATCGCTTTTTCGCACGGCTTCCGGGTGCGCTCAATCAGATCTTCCACCAATTGTTCGAATTTTGCCCGGGTGAGGGTCAGATTCAAATGTTTCGGACCGGAACTATCGGCTGTAATAAAGGGAAGATTTATTTCCGTCTTCATGGTACCGGACAGTTCAATTTTGGCCTTTTCGGCGGCCTCTTTCAACCGCTGCAGCGCCATCGGATCTTTTGTCAGGTCGATACCTTCCTGTTTCTTGAACTCCTGGGCAATCCAGTTGATGACCCGCTGATCAAAGTCATCCCCTCCCAGATGGGTATCGCCATTGGTGCTCTTGACCTCGAAGACCCCGTCACCAAGTTCCAGGATGGAGATATCAAAGGTACCGCCACCAAGATCGAAGACGGCGATTTTTTCGTCGGACTTTTTATCGAGTCCATAGGCCAGCGAGGCCGCCGTCGGTTCGTTAATAATTCGCCGCACATTGAGCCCGGCAATTTTTCCGGCATCCTTGGTTGCCTGACGCTGTGAATCATTAAAATAGGCGGGCACGGTAATAACCGCATCCGTTACTTTCTCTCCCAAATAATCCTCCGCCGTTTGCCGCATCTTCTGGAGGACCATAGCAGAAATTTCCTGTGGCGTATATTTTTTCTCTTCTATCGCCACCTGCACCAGTTCGTTATCACCGCGTTCAATTTTGTAGGGGACTTCCTTCCGCTCTTCTTCTACTTCCCCGTAAGCCCGTCCCATGAATCGCTTGATGGAGCTCACCGTTTTATCGGGGTTCGTCACTGCCTGACGCTTGGCGGACTGTCCCACCAGCCGATCGCCCTCTTTGGTAAACGCGACCACCGACGGCGTGGTTCGATTCCCTTCGGCATTCTGGATGACCTTCGGTTCACCACCTTCCATGACGGCAACACACGAGTTAGTGGTTCCCAAGTCAATTCCAATGATCTTCGACATAATGTTCATGCCTCCTTTGCCTGTGTCAATATTTACGCTACTCGTTTTGATTTATACAAGTATCATACCAACCAGAGGGATTGGCGGGAATCACTAACATTCTGGCAGAAAAGAAGCGGGAGGATCGGCGAAAGTGGCAGGCATGACAGGAACGCAGCAGGTCCTTAAAAGAAAAAGCCTCCGCTTTTTCACGGAGGCTTTTGTATCGGTTGTATCTTATGGTGAACTTAGTTCATCAGGTTCTTATCCTTGACCACGGATTCGGGATCGATGGATTCCTGGGTGAAGGTCAGTTCGCCGTCCTTGAGGTCGATCTTGATAACCCCGTGATTTGACAGGTCACCGGTCAACACCTTTTCTGCCAGCGGATCTTCGATGCGCCGTTGAATTTCCCGGCGTAACGGCCGTGCGCCGTATTCGATGTTATACCCTTTGCCCACCAGGAACTTTTTGGCTTCTTCAGTCAGGATAATATCAAAATCATTACTCCGGGCATTCTCACGGATCTCATCGATCAGATTATCCACGATGGCCAGCAGGTCTTCTTTATTCAGCTGCCGGAAGACAATGACTTCATCCAACCGGTTTAAAAATTCCGGCCGGAACAGTTTCTTCACTTCTTCTTCCACTTGCGCCTTCATGGAATCGTAGACGGATTTTTCATCGGATCCGGCAAAACCGAACGTTTGATGTTTTAAACGGTTTGTTCCGATGTTGGACGTCATGATAATCACCGTGTTCTTGAAATCCACTTTCCGTCCCAAGCTATCCGTCAGCACGCCATCTTCCAGGATCTGCAACAAAATGTTAAACACATCCGGATGCGCCTTTTCGATTTCGTCCAACAGGACTACGGAGTAAGGTTGCCGGCGAACCCGTTCGGTAAGTTCTCCCCCCTCTTCATATCCGACATACCCCGGAGGGGCTCCCACCAGGCGAGAGACGGCGAATTTTTCCATATACTCCGACATATCGATTTTTACGAGGGCTTCCTCCGAATCGAACAGATATTTCGCCAGCTGCTTGGCCGTTTCGGTTTTCCCGACGCCGGTGGGTCCCAGGAACAGGAAAGATCCAATGGGCCGGCGGGGATTCTTCAGCCCCGCTCTGGCGCGCTGAATGGCCTTGGTGAGCTTTCGCAGCACCACATCCTGCCCCACAATATGTTTCCCCAAAGCTTCGGTCATTTTGAGCAGGCGTGCCGATTCGGATTCGGCAACTTTATTTACCGGAATCCCGGTCATAATCGAAACCACATCGGCGATATCATCGTTTGTCACTTCGACAATATGCTTCTGTTCCTCTTTTTGCCAGCGTTCCCGGGCGTCATCCAGTTGCTCGCGCAACCGCCGTTCTTTATCCCGATATTCGGCCGCATCTTCAAACCGCTGCGCCTTGACTACTTCTTCTTTCTGTTGCTGGATATCACCAATCTGGTCTTCCAGCTCCAGAATTTCATCCGGCACTACAATGTTCTTCAGGTGAATCCGGGATCCGGCTTCATCCATCACATCGATGGCCTTATCCGGTAAAAATTTATCGGTGATGTAGCGATTACTTAATGCCACAGCGTCCCGAATCGCTTCCACCGTGTAGCGAACACCATGATGTTCTTCGTATCGATCCTTAAGACCGTGCAATATTTCCACCGTTTCACTCACCGAGGGTGGCTGCACGATGATCTTCTGGAATCGGCGTTCTAACGCTCCGTCCTTTTCGATATATTTCCGGTATTCGTCCATGGTGGTGGCCCCGATACACTGAATATCTCCCCGGGCCAGCGCCGGTTTAAACATGTTGGATGCATCCAGGGAACCGGAAGCGCCACCCGCTCCCACAATGGTATGTAATTCATCGATGAACAGGATGATCTCCCCTTTGGACTCCTGCAGCTCGGACATGATCGCCTTCATGCGCTCCTCGAACTGCCCCCGGTACTTGGTTCCGGCGACAATGGCTGCCAGGTCCAACGAGATAATCCGCTTGTTGTAGAGCACCCGGGAGACATGATGATCGATGATGCGAATGGCTAACCCCTCGACAATCGCGGTTTTCCCGACACCGGGTTCGCCAATTAACACCGGATTGTTTTTCTTGCGGCGCGATAAAATCTGCGCTACCCGTTCGATCTCTTTCTTCCGGCCGATGACGGGATCCAGTTGCTTATCACTCGCCAGCTGGGTGATGTCCGTTCCAAAATGGTCCAAAGCAGGAGTTTTCGATTTTTTCTTTTTCGAGCTGCTACTGCTGCTGGTGTATTGTTTTCCTTCCATCATATCCTTCAACTCATTCTTTATGGTTTCGTAAGTAACACCAAATTGCATCAGAACTTCGGCGGCGACTCCATCGGCTTCTTTCGCAATAGAGAGCAACAGATGCTCACTACCGATGATATCCGAATCAAAATCCTGTGCTTCGATATAGGTGTTCTTTAGTATCCTCTCTGCGCGTTTTGTCAGTGGTAAATGGCCTAGCGTAATCGTACTTGTCGAGGATTGCACTGCCTCCTGAATCACCCGACGAAGCTCATCCAGTTCTACTCCGGACGTTTCGAGAAGTTCAATTGCCAGGCTGTCTTTCTCCCGTAGTACCCCCAATAGCAAATGTTCGGAACCGATGTAATTATGTCCGAGCCGAATGGCTTCCTCTTTGGCATGCTGAATAATCAGCTGGACACGTTTTGAAAAGTTGTTTTTCATCTTGTTAGCATTCCTTCACGAACATCCTTTGAATCAATATAAAAAGGGGGGTTCCCACGATCAATGCATAGTTCCGAATTCCATGTTTTCTGCTGCTATTTCTTCCGTTATAACTCCATTGCGAAGGACTAAAACCTTATCGGCCTTCCCTGCGATTGCTTCATCATGTGTTGCAATGATAAATGTTTGCTGATGTTCCCGTGAAAAATCCAGGATTGTCTCAATCAACCGGGCTCCGGTCTTTCGATCCAGATTTCCGGTCGGCTCGTCCGCCAGGACCAGGGCCGGATTGTTGATCAGCGCCCGGGCGAGGGCCACGCGCTGCTTCTCTCCTCCGGAGAGCTCATGCGGATAGTGGGTCATCCTTTCACCCAACCCGAATCTCGTCAGGAGCCGGACTGCATACGCTTCATTATTCTGCTGCTTTTGATTTCGGATGAGTCCCGGCATCATGACATTCTCAAGGGCAGTGAACTCGGGGAGGAGATGATGAAACTGGAAAACGAATCCCAGCCGGGAATTCCGAACCGCCGCTAAATTATCCGACCGGAGATCGGACAATGTCTTGCCCTGGAGAACCACAGAGCCCCCGTCCGGGATATCCAGTGCCCCGATGATGTTTAACAAGGTTGTCTTTCCGACACCGCTTGGTCCCATGAGCGCGACCACCTGTCCTGTTTCCAACTCGAAATTGACGTCCGTTAATACTTCAAGTGTCGTGGTCCCTGTCTGATATGTTTTTATTACGTGCCGAACACGTAATAAGGGATTAGATTCACTCACCGTCTTGATATCCTTGGTTTCCCCACCCCGGTCCACCATCGCTCTCCTTACTTAATATCGTCATTTTGAAACAGCTCTTGATAGCCTAATTCCGGATAAATTCCCGTTATGATCTCAAAATCTTCTCTATTGTTCGATCCCCCGACAATTTGTGAGTTTTACCCTGTCAGTTCCTCTCTGTCCAGGAATGCACCGGCACTCCTTTTTTTAATGCCCCGGCCTTCCTTTTTACTATCCCCTGTATAGACCTGTTCCCCGAAGGGAGTAATTGGTGATGGTAACCGGAACTCGGTGAGGATATTGTTAAAAAAAGCTTCTGCCGAAATATAGAGGCAACATGTCGAGGAAGACAAGGACTAATTTGAAAAACCATGCAGGAGTTCCGATTTCCAGTGTATCGCAAAGTACAGGAAGTGGCGGTAATCCTGCATCCGGAACGAGAAAGCCCGGCAAGCGTGATCAACCTGCCGGGCTTCAACGACAATACATTCCACGATGCTACCGGGGCACGTGGCACCCTGCA